>OGPJ01003028.1_pt1 | contig 10269 bp, 10 predicted proteins | sample 1552831 | NCBI WGS metagenome assembly OGPJ01 (sample SAMEA2579914, study PRJEB22360) | human gut metagenome | biome: human gut; feature: human-associated habitat; material: faeces | place: Denmark | collected 2008/2010
CCAGCGGAGACCTGTTATGTTCCCATCGTCAGGGTTGCGTGGCAAATGTGACGAGAATTGAGTCATATTGAAATAGGAAGCGACTGCTCTTTTGGGTGGCCGCTTTCTATTCAAAATCAGATACCATGCGCTGGCAGTTTCGGCTGCCAGCGTATTCATGTGATTTTGAAAGCACGATGATAACCTTGACAGATTGGAGGGAATATAGTCTATGGAAAAGCTCATTACACGAAAAGAAGCTGCTGAAATCTTAGGAATCAGCATAGCAACGCTGGATGCCGCCCGTAACAACGGCTTGATCTCTTATGTGCAGTATGTTCAGAATGGCTGTGTGTATTTTACTGCGGCAGGTCTCCAGGAGTATATCGCAAAATGCACGCACAGAGCAAAACCAGTTGAGAGAAGCGCAACTTACCGTAAACCTCGAAGCGGAAGATCGTGAGCCGGTCCGTATCCTTGATGGAATCAGAGAGGTCTGATAAAACAAAGGTACAGCGCTGGAGATTATTCTTAGGAGGTGGAGGAATTGGCAAATAGAAAAATAATACTTCCTCAATATGGCACAGTCATGAAAAGAGGTGTCCTATATTATAGGACCAGAATCAAAGACGCGAATGGTAAGCTCGTAGCTATCTACGCAAAAACACCTGAAGAACTATATAACAAAGAAACGCTTGCGTTGGAACAGATTGAGAATGCTACTTTTCATCGGAAAACGCCCACAGTTGCAGAGTATTGTGAAAAGTGGCTGCTGATGCAGTCGGTTCATGTACGAGCCACTACCTTGACGGATTACACCTCAAAGGTCAGGCGGCATATTATAGCGGAATTGGGAGATAAACGGATGGGAGAGGTTAGTCTGGATGATATTCAACTTGCCCTTGTTCCGGTTTCCAAGAAATCTGCATCGGTTTATAAATCTGTGGTGATCCTTTACAAGTCTATCTTTCGCGCAGCGATGGAAAGCAGGATCATTGACCATAACCCAACGATTTATCTGACAACAAAAGGTGGCGGTGTTCCTCAAGAGGAGCGTCAGGCTTTGACAGATGAACAGGTGGAGCGACTTTTGGATGCTATCCGAGATTTGCCGCCTTATGTCTTTGTCATGATCGGTTTGTATGCGGGTCTGCGCCGGGAAGAAATTCTTGCTCTGCAATGGGATTCAGTATATCTGGATACGGATACTCCATATCTGACGGTAAGGCGGGCATGGCATACAGAACACAACAGACCGGTGATTTCGGATGAATTGAAAACCAAGGCTGCGGAGAGAAATATCCCCCTTCCTGTTTGCTTGGCTGAGTGTTTGAAAGCAGCAAAGGAAACTTCGACTTCGGAGTACGTGGTTTCAAACCGGGATGGCGAACCGCTGTCCTACACGCAGTTTAAGCGACTTTGGCAGTATATTGTTACGAGGACGGTCAAGGAGCGGAGCTATTATCGGTATGAAGATGGAAAAAGAGTAAAGCATACTGTCACACCTGTCTTGGGAGAAAAGGCTGCTCATAACGGAAAAGTGGTTTACAGTCTGGACTTTGAAGTAACACCCCATCAGCTGCGGCATACTTACATTACCAATCTCATTCATGCATCGGTAGATCCCAAAACGGTTCAATACCTGGCAGGCCATGAAAGCAGCAAGATTACCATGGACATTTATGCAAAGGTTAAGTACAACAGACCAGATGAGCTGGTCAGATCAATGAACTGTGCGTTTGCAAGCTGGGATGCAGCACAGTAATAACAAATAGGAAATGAAGAAGGAGCGAGGCAAGGATGTCTCGCTCTTTGTTTTACCTCAGCCGTATCTTTGATTAAATCGGGGCTTTCTGATAAAAAGAGAGTGTAGATACGGAGACTACACATTATCAAGAAAGGACGATCAAAGATGGCAAAAAAGAAAACACAGATCCCGAAGTACGGGACCATTACATTGAAAGGAATCCAGTATTACAGAACCAGGATTACGGATGCAGATGGCAAAGAGTTGAGTTTGTATGCCGCAACTTGTGAAGAATTGTATGAGAAGCAGTTAGAGGCCCGGAAGCAGGTGGAAGAAATTATCTTTCACCGGCAGCATCCGACAGTAGCCGAGTATGGCGAGAAGTGGCTGCTGATGCAGTCGGCAAAGGTGTCTGCGTCTACACTCAGAGGTTATACGAGGGATATGACAAACTATATCATCAAACCTCTGGGAGAGATGTATATGGAAGAAGTGACTGCTGACGATATTCGGCTGGCGCTTGTTCCATTGTCAAAGAAATCGGAAGGCTTATACAATAAGGTCAATATGCTACTCAAGTGCATTTTTTATGCGGCAGAGAGAAATCAAATTCTTGAACACAATCCCTGTGCGGGAATATCCGGTAAAGGCGGAAAACCGACAAAAAAGAAGGAAGCATTGACAGATCAGCAGGTAGCCGTGCTTCTGGATACAGTCAAGGGACTTCCTCCATATTTGTTTATTATGCTCGGTTTGTATTCCGGTCTGCGTCGGGAAGAAATTCTTGCACTGCAATGGGATTGTGTATTTCTGGACGAGGATACACCTTATCTATCGGTGAGGCGGGCATGGCGTACAGAGCATAACAGACCCGTGATTTCTACGGTGCTAAAGACTCCGGCGGCAAAAAGGGATATTCCGATACCGAAGTGTTTGGTGGATTGTCTGAGAGAAACGAAAGAAAATTCCATATCAGATTATGTGATTGCTGACAGCAAAGGGGAGCCGCTGGCTGCTTCGCAGTTTCAAAGAGTGTGGCAGTATGTCGTTGTCCGCTCCACTAAGCCCCGGAACTATTATAAGTATGTGAATGGGCAGAGCATCAAATACACGGTTACCCCAACGCTGGGCATGACCCAGAAAAATCAACCCAAAATCAGATATACGCTGGACTTTGATGTAACCCCGCATCAGCTGCGGCACACTTACATTACCAATCTTCTCTATGCTGGTGTTGATCCAAAGACCGTCCAATACCTTGCCGGACACGAAAACAGCAAAACAACTATGGACATCTATGCAAAAGTGAAGTACAATAAACCAGAGGAGCTGTTTGGGGTAGTAAATGGTGCGTTTCAGCAGGCTATTGCTGAATGAAAAAAGACCGTTTTTTATGGTCCGCACACCGGATAACTGAGAGGCAGAAAGCCGGAAAAGCCCGGAGTATCAAGGGAAAACAGCTCAAAAACTCGCGCAATACGGTCTCAAAGCAGCTCGTAGAGCTCCTCAGTTCTCAAAGAGATAATTCAACCGAATATCAAAAGAACATCAAAACCCTTGGAAATCCAGTATTTTCAAGGGTTTTCTTTATGTCTGAATTTAGAAAAAGAAAATATATAAATATAGAAAACCTTTGATTCCTGTATTAGCGGGTTCAAATGGCTTGTAAAAATACACATATTGTGATAACGTAAGGGCGTATGAATGTCAGATCCTTTTTGGGGACAGGCATTACAAATAATGAATAAGAGGCAGCAAAATGGATTTTGAAAGCAGAAGACAAAGAATTTTAGACAAGATGGAGGACAATTCTATAGCAATATTGTACTCAGGCATCGAGCACCATGTGAGTGCAGATGAGTATGATTTATTTACAGCACAGGCTAACCGCAATTTCTTCTATCTGACCGGACTTAGACGTGACAACATGGTCCTTGTCCTGGATAAATGTGTAGAGCCTGCTAAGACGATGCTCTTCATAGAGGAGGCAGACCCTACGATGGAGCGCTGGTACGGCAGGAAAGTGACTATGGAGGAAGCCGAGGAAATATCAGGAATTGATGAGATAGAATATATTTATGAGCTTGAGAGCACACTGGACAGGATAATGACGCGCGAGGATGTATACACAGCATATTTTGACACGTATCGTCATCAGAAAGTGGATTTGCCGGATTATAATGTGGTAAAAGCCAATGAATTTCGGACAGATTATCCGGGAGTTGCTGTGAAGAATCTTTTCCCGCTTGTGGCAGAGGAGCGTATGCAGAAGGATGAGGATGAGATTGAACTTACCAAAAAGGCAATCGCTCTCACAAAGGACGGACTCTGCAATGTGATGGCTAATTTAAAGCCGGGCATGAAGGAATATCAGGCACAGGCAGACTTTGAATATATCATAAGACGCGGTGGGGCAGAGTGGACAGCTTTCCCTACAATCGCCGGAAGTGGAATGAATGGAACAATGCTTCACTATGACACAAATCGTGAGACGATGGAGGATGGAACACTGGTTCTTCTTGACCTTGGAGCCAGAATAGATGGCTACAATTCGGATATTACCAGAACATATCCGGTAAATGGCATGTTTACCGAGCGCCAGAAACAGGTATATGATATTGTGCTTGCCGCAAACCGAAAGATTGTCGAGGCTGCAAAGCCGGGAATGACTACAAAGGAATTAAATGAAGTATGTAAGGATGTGCTTGCAGACGGGCTTATGAAGCTTGGACTTATAAAGAATTCTGTAGAGATTTCTAAGTATTACATGCATGGCGTGTCACACCATCTGGGAATTGATGTGCATGACGTGACAGTTGACTCAAACAGCAGGCTTCGTCCGGGAGCAATCATCAGTGATGAGCCGGGACTGTATATAGATGAATGGGAAATCGGTATCAGGATAGAGGATGATGTGCTTATCACCGAGGACGGTGCAGTGTGTCTGTCGGAGGATATCATCAGAACCACGGAGGATATAGAGGCCTACATGGCAGAGCACAAAAAGAATTAATCGTGGTAAATGATAAATTTTACGGTTTATAATATTTTTATGTGACATAATCTGATTTATGTATTATAGTAGTGCTAGTACATCGAATAATAAGTTTCTGATGCATTGTTATTTCTTATTTGGTGTACTATAGTATAGCAGTTATTTTTTATTGCTGTATAGGTGCAACGAAAATAATTCGTTCGACAGATGGAAGGAGAACAACTATGGTAAAGAAGATTAATAGCAGTGAATTTGAACAGGTTAAAAATAATAAGGCTATCATTGTTGATTTTTCGGCAGAGTGGTGCGGTCCATGCAAGATGCTTGCGCCGGTAATGGAGCAGCTTTCTGATGAAATCACAGATGTGGAGTTTTACAATATTGATGTGGACGAGAATCCTGATCTGGCAAGAGAGTATCGTATAATGAATATTCCGGCAGTTATTGCAATCAAGGGCGGTCAGGTTGCCGGTCAGCAGATTGGTCTTGTGTCTAAGGATGATATGAAGGGCTTTATAGACGGAGTTTTCTAGGACAAAGCGTTTTATGAAGCTTTCTAAGAAGCGAGAAGACACCTGCAATGAACTTTTTGTGAATATGCAAGGTGTGATGCTTAACAGTTATTATGGATAGTGTAAACCGGGCAGGATATCGTGCCCGGTTTTACATTTTTTACATTTAAATTAGTTCTCTCGGAAGATTTTTCCAAAGATAAATCAATAGGAAGTTGGTACTATAGAAAATATGATAATAAAAGATATCGAATTTAAATTAAAAGACGGCAGAACTGCCATTTTGCGAAGTGCAAATGAAAAGGATGCCAAAGCTCTTATAGAGTACATGAAAAAGTCAACCGGTGAAACGGATTTCTTACTGAGGACACCGGAAGAATGTGAGACCCGGACCATCGAGCAGGAGATTGATTTCATAAATAGCTGCAATTTGTCGGATACACATACGCTGCTGGTTTGTGAAGCAGATGGAAAAATTGCCGGAAATTGCATGGTCTGGTGGAATAAACGCGCGAAAACCGGACACAGGGCAAATGTGGCAATCGGTTTGCTGAGCGAATTCTGGAATCAGGGGATCGGAACGAGAATGTTCCGGGAAATGATAAAAATAGCAGAAAGCAATCCGAATATATTACAGATGGAATTGGATTTTATTGAGGGCAATAGCAGGGCGAGAGCACTTTATGAGAAGATGGGCTTCAGGATAACTGGCATCAAATTTAATTCTATCAGACAAAATGACGGAACCTTGTGCAATGAGTATTCAATGATAAGGGAAATTAGTAGATAAGCAAACTTTTTATAAAAAGCCACAATATGTATTTTAGTGAGTACCAGAGAGTTTATACCTTGTAAACGTTTACTATTATGTTATACTGTAATCATTGCCGGGCATACTAATGTGTGAATGTGAACGGTAAACGGAAAAAGTAATAAGAACAGCAGGAGAAGGATTTTATGCTGTATCATAAATAAAAAATGAGGTGAAAATCGTGCTTAAAGCAGAAAATTTAACTTTAAACGTAGATGATGAGGGCGGAAAGAAATGCCTTCTGAACAATATATCATTTCAGGTAGAGGACGGAGAAATGCTTGTCATTACCGGACCAAACGGAGGTGGAAAATCCACTCTGGCAAAGACCCTGATAGGTATTCAGACACCGGACAGTGGAAAGATTATACTTGACGGGCAGGATATCACAGAGCTCGACATCAATCACAGGGCAAATGCGGGAATAGGCTTTGCATTCCAGCAGCCACCGAGATTTAAGGGAATGACCGTCATGAAGCTGCTTAAGCTTGCCGCAAAGGATGAGCTTTCAGACAAGGAGTGCTGCGACCTTCTCACCGCGGTAGGACTCTGTGCAAAGGATTACATTTACCGCCAGATTGACGGCACACTCTCAGGTGGAGAGATGAAGCGAATTGAGATTGCATCAGTGCTTGCCAAGGAGCATTCGCTTTGCATATTTGACGAGCCGGAGGCTGGAATTGATCTGTGGAGCTTTTCAATGCTCATACAGAAATTTGAGGAAATCCATACTGAGAAAAAGCAGAGCCTCATAGTGATTTCACATCAGGAGAAAATCATTAATATGGCAGACCGCATCATGATAATTGATGGCGGAGAAATCAAGAAAATCGGTACAAAGGACGAGGTGCTGCCTTATCTCAATGGTGTACAGAAATGTCACAAATGTGTAGAGAGACTGGAGGGAAGAGCATAATATGGTAAAGCTTGACAACGTAACAGAGGGCGTATTGGACGTCATAAATGATAATAAATTCAGTCAGACCGGTGCCTTTAATCTGCGTGAAAACGGCACATCAATCTGCCACGGAGACAGCGAGCACATCAAGATAAAGAAAAAGACGGACAAGCCCGGCATTGATATTTATATTGATGGAAAGACGGACGGAGAGGCTGTCTATATCCCGGTAGTACTCAGCAAATCAGGCATGACAGACCTTGTATACAACGATTTCTATGTGGAGGATGGCGCAGATGTAAGGATTGTGGCAGGCTGCGGAATCCACAACAGCGGCTGCAACGAGAGCAGACACGACGGCATCCATACCTTCCATGTAGGCAAAAATGCGAATGTCAGATATGAGGAAAAGCACTACGGCGAGGGAAACGGAACAGGTGCGAGAGTGCTCAACCCTGTAACAAATATATTTGTGGGTGAGAATTCTGTTTTCACTCTCGATACAGCACAGATAAAGGGTGTTGATTCTACAGTCCGTGAGACCAATGTGGAGCTTGGAAAGGACGCAAAGCTCTATGTCACAGAGCGTCTCATGACAGATGGAGATCAGAAGGCGGAGTCAAATATCGAGGTGCAGTTAAACGGAGAGGACAGCTCTGCACAGATTGTTTCCAGATCCGTAGGAAAAGGAAACTCAGTCCAGACCTTCCATCCAAATGCCATCGGCAACAGCAAATGCCAGGCTCATATCCAGTGTGATTCTATAATCATGGATCATGCAGAGGTCGGTTCAATCCCTGAAATCAGGGCAAAAAATATCGATGCGGCTATCATACATGAGGCAGCAATCGGCAGGATAAACGACGAGCAGCTTCTCAAGCTCCGTACACTCGGACTTACAGAGGAAGAGGCAGAGGAAGTTATCATACAGAATTTCTTAAACTAAATCAGGCGTAAATAGAAACCCCGGAGCATGATATTGATATGCTATCAAAGCATACAATACGCTCCGGGGTTTATTTTATGTTACTGTTCACGCCTGACAGTGTGACCAGTAACTATTTTACAACGGCAACCGATTACTACAAAAATGCAAATCAGCATAAATGGTTTATACGATGCGAATTAGCATAAATGGTTTATATGATACGAATTATCATTAACTGTAATCTTGACATAAACAGTAAACAACAGTAAAATGAAACCAAAACAGTAAACAACAGTAAAAGACAGTAAAACAAATTCAAAACAGTAAACAACAGTAAAAATGGGAGGCTGATATGCAAAATCCATTCACGCTTACATTTGGAAGAAGTCCACTAGAGTCGGTAGACCGTCCGGTACAGATTAATGAGATAATTGAGAATTTTACAGCGGATACAATAAATCAGCAGATGTTTATAATTACCGGTGTGCGAGGTTCAGGAAAAACAGTAATGATGACAGAAATTTCGCATAAACTAAGAGAAAATGATGACTGGGTGGTTATAGAACTCAATCCGGCAACGGACCTGTTGTCTGCAATGCTTTCAAAATTGAATAGTGATAATATATGTGCGGGACTTATAAAATCGGCAAAGCTCGATCTATCATTTTTCGGTTTTGGAGTATCTATAGAGGGGACACAGCCGATTACAGATGCAGAGACAGCTATTATAAAGATTTTGGAAAGGCTTAAAAAGAGTGGTAAGAGACTGCTTATTACGTTAGATGAGATGACAAATAGTGAGTACATGAAGGTTTTTGCCGGAGCCTTTCAGATATTTGTAAGACAGGAGCTGCCTGTATTTCTATTAGGAACAGGATTGTATGAAAATATTGAGGAGCTTCAGAATGAGAAGAGCCTTACATTTTTGTACAGAGCACCTAAAATCCAGCTTAAACCATTAAATAATGCGGCAATAATCAATAAGTATAAGACTATTTTTAACATATCACCGGAGAAAGCAGCACAGATGGCGGGTCTGACCAAAGGCTATCCTTTTGCATTTCAGGTTTTAGGGTATCTGACGTGGAACAATGATGGTGACTACAATGGCATTTTGGGCGAGTATGAACAGTATCTGAGCGAATTTGTATATGACAAAATCTGGTCGGAGCTTTCTCAGAAGGATCGCATGGTTGCAAAGGGGATTGCAGATATAAAAAGCGGAAAAATAAAAGAAATCAGGGATGCAATTGGGATGGAGACAAACGAATTCAATCCGTACCGTAAGCGCCTTATAAGAAAGGGAATTGTATCGGGAGAGAAACGGGGATATGTGTATTTTACGCTACCGCTTTTTGAGGAATATGTGATTGAAAATTATTGAAATGAGCACAGGTTCAGCAGATTATAATAAGGAGTCAAAATGAAAGCGTATTATCATTTACCGGGATTGTTTGAATTTTATGAATTATACAAAGAATTTCTCCCACTGTACCGCAAGCACCGGGAATATTTCTATGACTGGTGTGACATAGGCTCAATATACGGTGCACCGGCAGACTGCATATGGGGCGGAGGCCGCGTCGGTTTTGGTGAGCACGATTCGAAGGAAGTGCTTAAGCTGATGCAGGAATATGGGATATCCGCGAGACTTACCTTTAGCAATTCATTGCTTACTAAGGAGCATCTTTCTGACAAAAAATGTAACGAACTGTGCAGGATATTTGATATAGGCAGAGATAATAAGCGAAGCAGGGGCTTTGGAAATGGCATAATCATCTACTCAGATATTCTGCTTGATTACATAAAAGAAAACTACCCTGACTTTTATTTTGTGTCTTCAACCACAAAGGTTCTGACGGATTTTTGTAAATTTGAAAATGAGCTAAACAGAGAGGAATTCCGCTATGTGGTACCGGATTTCAGGCTGAACAAATCATTTGACAATCTGAAAGCACTATCACAGCATCAAAAGGAAAAAGTAGAATTTTTGTGCAATGAGTGCTGCTGGTTTGGCTGCACGGACAGGAAGAAATGCTACGAGACGGTTAGTCGCAAAAATCTGGGCGAGGATTGCCCGGAGCATTATTGTACTGCACCTGATGCGGGGCAGGGATATCTCTTTTCGAAGGCGATGGAAAATCCGGGATTTATAGGAATAGACGATATAAAGAACACTTATCTGCCGATGGGCTTTAGCAATTTTAAAATAGAGGGCAGAGGGCTTGGAAGTGCCATGATACTGGAATTTCTGCTCTACTATATGACGAAGCCACAGTATCAGATACATGTCAGAGAGCACATTTATCTCGATAATATGCTGGATCTATTTTGAAATATAAAAAGAGGCATCATCAGAATGTGTGAGCAGGTAGCTGCCTCTGGCAACACACTTATCC
>OGPJ01003030.1_pt1 | contig 10264 bp, 6 predicted proteins | sample 1552831 | NCBI WGS metagenome assembly OGPJ01 (sample SAMEA2579914, study PRJEB22360) | human gut metagenome | biome: human gut; feature: human-associated habitat; material: faeces | place: Denmark | collected 2008/2010
AAAAACTCCTCTTCTCCGTTCAATGGAAGCAATCAGCAAACAGGCTGTCCGCGTTTTGAACTTACTTGGCGATGAGGATGTTACTAATGTAAAATGTTCTGTAGGACCGGAGCAGGAATATTTCTTAATTGACAGAGAGCAGTTTTTACAGCGTGACGACTTAATCTTTACCGGTCGTACATTGTTTGGACATATGCCGCCAAAAGGACAGGAACTGGATGACCACTACTTTGGTACAATCCGCGAGCGTCAGGCAGCATTTATGCGCGAATTAAATGATGAATTGTGGAAGCTTGGCATTTTGTCAAAGACACAGCATAACGAAGTGGCTCCTGCTCAGCATGAGATGGCTCCGATTTACAGCACAGCAAATATTGCAACAGACCACAACCAGTTAGTTATGGAGACAATGAAAAAAGTGGCACGCCGTCACAATTTTGAATGTCTTCTTCACGAGAAGCCATTTGCCGGCGTAAACGGTTCCGGAAAACATGACAACTGGTCTTTGGTTACTAATACAGGAAAGAACTTATTAAGTCCCGGCAAAACGCCATATGACAACAAACAGTTCCTTCTGTTTTTATCCGCTGTTATCGCTGCTGTAGATGATAATGCCGCACTGTTACGTATGTCTGCTTCCAATCCTGGAAATGACCATCGCCTTGGTGCAAATGAGGCACCTCCGGCTATCATTTCTATTTTCCTCGGCGAGCAGTTAGAGGATATCGTAGAGCAGATTTTACAAAATGGTACTGCTACTCACAGTAATAAGGGCGAGCGTATGGATATCGGTGTACACACCATCCCACCAATCAAAAAGGATGCAACTGATCGTAACCGTACATCACCATTTGCCTTTACCGGAAATAAATTTGAGTTCCGTATGGTTGCTTCTTCCATGTCAATTGCCGGTGCAAATACCGTACTTAATGCAACAGTTGCTGATGTACTTCAGAGTATGGCTGACCGCATGGAAAAAACAGATGACTTAGATAAGACTGTAGATGAAATTATTTACGAGACATTGAAAGAACATCAGAAAGTAATCTTTAACGGAAACGGTTACTCCGATGAGTGGATTGCAGAAGCTGAAAAACGTGGTCTTCCAAACGTAAAAACAATGGTAGATGCAACTGCTTCTCTTCTCTATCCAAAAACCATCGAGATGTTTGAGAGACAGCATGTTTATACAAAGACTGAGCTTGAGTCTCGTGCAGAGATTAACTACGAAGCTTACGCAAAAGCAATCAACATCGAAGCTAAGACAATGATTCATATGGCTTCTAAGGAATACATCCCGGCCATCATTAGTTATGTAACAAGTCTTGGTGATTCAATTAACAGCATTTCTGCTGCTTGTGCAGAAGCAGACTTGTCCGTTCAGAAAGATTTGCTTACTACATGCTCTTCTCTCCTTGCAAAAGCACAGACTGCTCTGTATGCTTTGAAAGATGCAGATAAGAAAGCAAATGCTATGGAAGAAGGAAAAGAACAGGCTGAATTCTTCCGTGACACCGTATTTACCGCAATGGCAGACTTACGTGCACCAATCGATGAGTTGGAAATGATTGTTGATAAAGAGTACTGGCCGGTACCATCTTACGGTGATATGCTGTTTGAAGTTTAATAAAAATCAGAATAGGATACAAAAATCCTCCCGCATATTTGCAGGAGGATTTTTTATTTAGGCATTTTTCGCAAGATACTCTCTTACTTCAATCAAATCCGGGAAAATCATGTAAGACAATTGTTCCATTTCTTCTGTTGGCTTTAACATATCCGGCACGTGCAGTACTCTAAGTCCAGCCGCAGCAGCCGAGCGGACACCATTGTGTGAATCTTCAATTGCATATGTGTCCTTTGGATTTATTTTCATCTTTTCACATACATTTAAGTAAATGTCTGGTTCCGGTTTGCTTTTTTCTATCATGTCACCGCCAACTATAACCTCAAAGAAATCATATAAATTCGTCGCTTTTAACATTTCTTCCACACGCTGAACACGTGTCGAGGAAGCCAGACCAACCCGCCATCCATTAATCTTCAAAAACTGCAATAGTTCTCTTGCACCGGTTTTTAACGGCACACCGTTTTTCTCTATTTTTTCATCAAACATTCGGTGCGTCTCCTCACGAAACTGTGCATAATCTAATTTATCGCCATACGTTTTGGAAAATACCTTTTTTGTTCCTTCCGATGACACGCCAATCACCTGATAAAAAACATCCTCAATACCGGTCAGCATAAATTTACCGGCAGCAAATTTCCAGCATGAAAAGACGAGATTTTCTGTATCAAACAGAACACCATCCATATCAAAAATTATCTGCTTTTTCATCCGGGTATTCATCTCCATTTCTTTATACATAGATTCTACCGCTTTAGTATAGCAAAAAATAGAGGTAAAGGCAATTTGTATTAAAACATCCGCTCATGCATATATTATTATTGCAGATTTATCACATATACTGCTTGCATTTGGCGGATATGTGTGATAATATGTCTGTAGTGATTAGGTTGCAGAAACTTGCGATGCCTGCGACCGGAAGGAAGACCTGCGGGCCTTCCTTTTTTATACCAAAATTTTATGGGAGGATTTTTATGCAAAAGAAATTAACGAAACCTTTTATTACATACTTTGAACAATTAAATAACCTAATTCAAAAAAAGCATCTTAATATTTCCAATCTATCCTATGCCAAAAACAAATTACTAAACATTGGCTATTACTCTTTAATTGATGGCTACAAGGATATATTTTACAATCCAATGACAAGAACTTACGAAAAAGGTACAAACTTTACAGATATTGTTGCCTTATACGACTTCGATGAAAATCTTCGTTCGCTTGTTTTTAAATATATTTGCCATATTGAGCAAAAAATCCGTTCGCTGATTTCCTATTCTTTCTGCGAAGTTTTTTCTGAAAATCAAGCAGCATATTTAAACTCTGCAAACTATAATATTTCTAAAACAAATCGTTATCATATTTCAAAACTAATTTCTAAATTAACATATGAGGCCACAAAAAACACAGAACACAATTATGTTGTATATCAGCGAAACACCTATGGAAATGTTCCATTGTGGGTAATAATGAAAACTCTTACCATGGGACAAACTTCCAAAATGTACTCCTTTATGCACCCTAGCATAAAATCTAAAATCAGTATCCATTATGACAACATTACAGAAAAAGAATTAATCCAATATTTAAGGATTTTTACTATATTTCGTAATCTATGTGCACATAACGAGCGACTTTTTTCTTTCCAAACACGCTTTGAAATACCTGACACTGTATTACATAAAAAACTTGGCATTCCTCAAAAAGGTACCCAATATCTTTACGGCAAACACGATGTATTTGCATTATTAATAGCATTTCGATATATGCTTGACACAGAGGATTTTATAATTTTCAAGAGGAAACTAACCCAATTATTTAACACTTTTACAAAAGCAACCTCTCAATCCCAAAGAGACAAACTTCTCAAAGCAATGCATTTCCCACCGAATTGGTCAAGCATCACGCGCTACAAATTATGCTAGCAGTCGGTAATAATATATCATTTGCCTCCTGTCCTTTCATTTGATATACTATTGGTATGCTTAACTAGGAGGACTTTTTATATGATAACCATACCACTTGATAATACCGACTTAAAACCTTTTTATATACAGATTTATGAATACATCCGCAAAGAGATATTGAACGGAAATATTGCTGCAGAAGAAAAACTGCCATCGGCGCGTAATTTAGCCGCGAACCTAAATGTGAGCCGGAGCACGGTGGATACCGCCTACGACCAGTTGGTTGCTGAAGGATATCTGGACGCCCGCCCAAGACAGGGATATTTTGCAAACCACGTTACGCATTTAAAGCAAATCCCGACTTCTGCTCCACAAAAAGAAAACACCGAAAAAAACACAAAGGAAGCACCACCGGTACGCTTTGATTTTAACCCGGATTCCATTGATTTAGAACATTTTCCTTATTCGATTTGGAAATCCATCGGAAAAAACCAGCTGGATTTACCATCCAATTTTAGTGCCGGTGATGCCAAAGGGGATTTACCGCTTCGTCAGGCAATTGCGGATTATCTTCGTGGCTCCCGCGGAGTTATATGCCGCCCGGAACAAATTATCATCGGTGCCGGACTTTCCAATCTTCTTCAGATGCTCTGCATCCTTTTTTCCGGGGAAACCATATTTGCCATGGAAGACCCCGGATATTTGAGTGCGCGTCAGGTTCTCTCGACCAATGGTTATTCCATTCTGGATATTCCGCTAAAGGAAAACACCATGGATGTTTTGGCACTTGCAAAAACAAACGCGGACATCTGCTATGTAACGCCAAGCCATCAGTTTCCGCTCGGCAGTGTTATGCCGGTTTCCACCAGACAAAAGCTTCTGCACTGGGCAGAAAAGAAAGAAAACCGCTATATTTTGGAGGATGACCACGACAGCGAATTCCGCTATAAAGGAAAACCGATTCCCGCGCTGCAAAGTTTAGACAAAGCAGGAAAGGTCATCTATATCGGAACATTTTCCAAAGCCATTTCACCTGCTATAAGAACCGGTTACATGGTGTTGCCGATGGCATTGCTGCCACGTTTTGAACGTCTGATTGACAATTACTCCTGCCCGGTTTCACGTATTGAGCAGGCAATTTTAACCGATTTTATTAAACAGGGATACTTTGAAAAACACTTAAACCGCATGAGAAAAATATACAAAGGGAAACACGACTGCATGATGGAACAACTGCAGAAGTATTTCCCTGAAAAAATTCTTGAAATATCCGGCGACAATGCCGGGTTATATGTGCTTATCCGTTATTTAGGACCACAGACTGAAGAAGAAATATTACGCAGAGCACAAACACTTGGTATGCCGTTAAAATCATTAAAGGGATATTACCAGAATCTTCCTTGCCACTATCTTCCAACTTTTCTTCTCGGTTTTGCAAACCTCAGTGAAGAAACGATTCCGGATGCCATTCGCTCTCTTTCTGAGAAAGTATTTGCTTCGCCAAAACCGTATCTCTTGTGATCTGTTCTTTTAATTGTGTAAGAGAGGCAAACTTTCTCTCTTCCCGCAAAAATGAGACAAAGTATGCTGTTAATTCTTTGTCATATAAATCACCGGAGAAATCAAACAGCCAAACCTCAAAGCCGACTTCATTCTCACCGGGGATGGTCGGCTTTACTCCAAGGTTACAAATTCCTTTATATCTTTTTCCTTCAACATCAACAATAACCGCATACACACCATATGGTGGCAGCACTTTATAAGCATCCGGGTATATATTTGCCGTTGGTGTTTCCATCGTCCGTCCCAGCTGATTTCCCTTTTGTACTACACCGGTAAGAAAATAAGGCGTCCCCAAAAGTTCATTTGCCAGTTCCATCTTACCGGTTCCAATCAACGAGCGGATTCTGGTACTGCTCACGACCTCACCGCCTAATTCCAATTTAGAAAGAACCGTTACCGAAAAACCAAGTTTTTCTCCTAACTGCTGCAGTGTATTTGTATCGCCGCTTCTGCCGGCGCCAAAGCGAAAATCACTGCCAACGATGACCGATGCGGCATCGCAGGTATCGCACAATAATTTTTTTGCAAACTCCTCCGGTGTCTGGCTGCAAAATTCCTTTGTCAAAGGAATCTCAAGCAGACAGTCGATTCCTAAATATTCTGCTAATTTTTCTTTTTCATAAGGCGTATACAAAACCTTCGCTTCATCCACGGAAAACGAAATCATAACAATCGGTTTGTTTTCTTTTTTTGCCTGTTCAATCAGCAGACGGTGCCCTTTATGAATCCCGTCAAATTTGCCGATACAAACCGCTGTCTGTTTTCCCTGAAACTCTAAATTTCGTATTATTTTCATACGTCATTCCTCAATTCTAAAACATCTTCACTACGAAATACTTATCCTCACTTTGGCGGTATTCGTAAATCGCATAAAATTCATTCTCCATGGAATACATTCTCACCCGCTCTTTGTCTTTTGGCATCTGATATGAAGTATCCTTTTTTGCAATGCAGTTTCCATTAAGTAAAAGGCGCAGTGCTTCATCCGATACCACACAGTCTTTTAAATCTGAAAACATGGCATCAATCGGAATCAGATAATCCTGTATCTTTCCCTCTTTTACTGCCTGCTCTATCTGTCCTAACGTAAGTGCCTGCTCTAAAAAAAACTCAGAAACGCGGGTGCGCACAAGAGTTTTCATCGCCGCACCGCACCCAAGGAACTCCCCAATATCTTTGCAGAGTGTACGGATATACGTTCCTTTGGAACAGCTCACTTCCATCGTAAATTCATTTTCCGAAAAATCAATCGACAACACTTTAATTTCGTAAATTGTCACCTTGCGGGCTTTCCGCTCAACTTCTTTCCCCTGTCTTGCCAATTCATAAAGTTTCTTGCCATTTATTTTTATGGCAGAATACATCGGCGGAACCTGTTCGATTTCACCCACAAACTTAGAAACTGCCCTTTCAATTTGCTCTTTCGTAACCGACACCGGATGTTTGGCAAGGATTTCTCCTGTCATATCCTCAGTATTTGTCATGACACCTAATTTTACAACTGCACGATAAGTCTTATCCTTGTCCGTGAGAAGCCCGCAAACCTTCGTTGCCTTCCCTATGCATACAGGAAGCACACCGGTCGCATCAGGGTCGAGCGTTCCGGTATGCCCTATTTTTTTCATATGAAGAATGCCGCGCAGTTTTGCCACCACATCGTGAGAAGTAAAACCACGCTCTTTATACACATTAATAATTCCATTCATGTTTGACTACCCCAGCTGTTTTTCAATATGCCCGGTCAGATTATTGATTACATCAAATGCAGAGCCTTTAATGGCACAGCCTGCCGCTCTTACGTGACCGCCGCCACCAAAATAGCGGGCGATAACACTGACATCGACAATCTCATTCGAGCGCATGCTTACCTTAAACTCGCCCGGTTCTCTCTCATCAAGTAAAATTGCCACCTCGACACCCTCTGTCGTTCGCATTTCATCAATAATTCCATCCAGATCCGATGGCTTTGCCTCATACAATTTCATCACATTCCGACGCACAATAGAAAACAAACAGCGCCCATCCATAATGCGGACACTTTCCATCAGACAGCGTCCCATAATTTGAAGCTGTTTATACGTTTTTCGGTAAAAACTGTCATCGATAATCTTGCCAAACGGGATTCCAAAAGCAATCAGCTTTCCGGCAATTTCCATAGTCTCTTTTGTTGTGTTGGAATGTTTAAACACACCGGTATCATGGATGATTCCGGTATAAAGTGCACCGGCAATACCGGCATCTAACTTTTCTTCCTCCATCAAACCATACAAAATCTCACAGGTTGAACTTGCTTCTTTTACAACATTTTCATTGCCAAACTTTGTATTTGTAATGTGATGATCAATATTTAACACATACGGCGTTTTTTCCATCACCTTTTGTGCATCACCAAGACGCTCCTCATCTCCGCAGTCAAGGGAAATAAACAGGTCATAGGAAGGCTTTTCATAAAAAGCATCTTCCTCCTTTAGGTAATCAAAAGCATCCGGTATCTCTTCCACATAAACACAGACCTGTTTGTCCGGATAATTCTTTTTTATGTACCGGAACAATCCCATGCAGGAACCGATACAATCGCCATCCGGGCGCACATGCCCGCCAATGGCAATCGTTTCTGCTTTTTCTATTGCTGACAGCAATTGACTCATTCGCTGTCACCCCCGTCCTCATCACGGTGATTCAACTCGCGGATTTTCTTCGACATCTCCACACCATACTCAATGGAAGTATCCAGAATAAATGTTAATTCCGGTGTATTCCTGAGATTCATACGGTGCGCTAACTGATGTCTGGCGTAAGCGGCACTCTTTTTGAGTCCCTCCATCGTCTTTTCCTTCGCCTCATCATCGCCGAGAACGCTCACATAAATTTTAGCGAATTTCAAATCCGGCGTTACTTCACAAGCCATCACCGAAGTCATCGGATGAATTCGCGGATCTTTAATGTCTTCGCGGATAATCTGGCTCATTTCACGCTGTACTTCGCTGTTAATACGAATATTTTTTACACTGTTTTTTCTCATTTTCCATCTCCGTTCCTAACGATTTGACTATCTCGGAACCTCAACCATCTTGTAGCATTCAATCTGGTCTTCTTCCTGCAAATCATTAAATCCATCAAATACAAGACCACATTCATAACCGGCAGCCACTTCTTTGACATCGTCTTTGAAACGCTTCAAACTTGACAAATCGCCCTCGAAAATCTGCTCGCCCTCACGCGTAATACGTGCACGACATCCGCGCTCAATCTTACCGTCCAAAACGTAAGAACCGGCAATCGTACCAACACCGGAAGCCTTGAATGTCTGACGGACTTCTGCATGAGCAATGACTTTTTCCTCATAAATCGGCTCAAGCATACCTTTCATCGCTGCCTCAACATCTTCGATTGCATCATAAATGACACGATACAAGCGCACATCTACATTTTCTCTGTCTGCTGTCTCTTTTGCTGCATTATCAAGTCGAATGTTAAATCCAATGATAATCGCGTTGGATGCACTTGCCAAACTTACATCGGACTCATTAATCGCACCAACGCCGCCATGAATCACACGTACAGCAACTTCTTCGTTACTTAATTTCACAAGACTCTGTTTTACAGCCTCAACAGAACCCTGCACATCAGCTTTGATAATTAAGTTCAATTCTTTGACATTACCTGCCTGAATCTGACTAAACAGTCCATCTAAAGAAAGTTTCTTCGCTTTTGTTTCCTCCAAAAGTTTATCTTTACCCTGGTCTACATAAGCCTGTGCAATCTGTTTTGCTTCTTTATCATTTTCTGTAGCAACAAAAATTTCCCCGGCACTTGGCACGCCATTCAGACCAAGAATCTCAACCGGTGTCGAAGGTGTTGCCTGTTTTACACGCTCTCCCTTGTGGTCAAGCATCGCACGGACTTTACCATAAGCAGTTCCTACGGCAATATGGTCACCAACGTTTAATGTACCTTTCTGTACCAAAACGGTTGCAACCGGTCCACGTCCTTTATCCAGCTGCGCTTCAATTACAATACCTCTTGCACGGCGTTTTGGATTTGCTTTGAGTTCCAAAACTTCTGCTGTCAGAATAATCATTTCCAAAAGGTTTGAAATACCTTCTTTTGTATGTGCCGATACCGGACAGAAAATCGTACTTCCGCCCCACTCTTCCGGAATCAGTTCATATTCAGACAACTCCTGTTTTACCCGCTCGATGTTTGCGCCTTCTTTATCAATTTTGTTAATTGCTACAATAATTTCTACACCGGCTGCTTTGGCATGGTTAATCGCTTCTACCGTCTGCGGCATAACACCATCATCTGCTGCGACAACAAGCACTGCTACGTCTGTTGACTGTGCACCACGCATACGCATAGAGGTAAATGCCTCATGTCCCGGTGTATCCAAAAATGTAATTTTTTCACCGTTAATGCGGACAACATAAGCACCGATATGCTGTGTAATACCACCCGCCTCATGTTCCGTTACATCGGTTTCACGAATGGCATCCAGAAGGGAAGTCTTACCGTGGTCAACGTGACCCATTACGCAGACAACCGGTGGACGTTTTTTCATCTTGCTTTCGTCCTCTTCTTCCTCTTTCAGAAGTTCCGCTACCATATCTACTTTTTCTTCCAGTTCCGCAATAATATCGAAAGAAAGAGCGATTTCTTCTGCTTCATCAAAAGTGATTTCCTGATTCAGAGAAACCATCTGACCCTGCATAAATAATTTCTTAACCAAAGCTGCCGCCGGCATCTTCATCTTATCTGCCAATTCGCGGATGGTTAAAGATTCCGGAATTGTAATCTGCTTAATATCTTCTTCCGGCTCCTGTTTTACCGGTTCCGGCTTAATGAAAGCTCCCTTACGGTTCGGATCCTTTTTGGAGCGGATTCTGCTCATTTCTTCCTTCGTACTCTTGCGGTAACCACCTGGTTTATTATTTCTATCATCTTTCTTACGGTTTCTCTGACGGGAATTTTTCTGTTCCTGTTTAATTCCGTCAAATCCGCTCTGCGCCTTCTCAAAACGCTCAAACACGCGGTTGTTGTTATTTCCATTACCGTTTCCATTTCGGCGGTTATCTCCGCGTGAATTTTGTCCGTTGTTATTGGCGCGGCGGTCTCTGTCATTTCTGTCGTTTCGGCGGGCGGTGGTTTTGGCCTTTTAAGAAGCCGG
>OGPJ01003035.1_pt1 | contig 10256 bp, 4 predicted proteins | sample 1552831 | NCBI WGS metagenome assembly OGPJ01 (sample SAMEA2579914, study PRJEB22360) | human gut metagenome | biome: human gut; feature: human-associated habitat; material: faeces | place: Denmark | collected 2008/2010
TAAGATCCGGGCTGCCTACCGGATGTCTGTCTTGGGGAAAGAGATGGCCGAGATGAACGAGGCGCTGACGGCGACGGAAGTGATCCTCAAAACAGACAAAGCCTATGCCCTGGTCGTGAAGGCACAGGAGATGAAAAAGGTGGCGGATAAATATAACGCTGTGCTCCGGGAACTTCTGTCGAATGTCGAGAGCGCTTACAAACATGGCCTGAAACCGCAGAACGATGTCTTGAAAGTGCAGGTGAAGCTGAACGAAAGCGAACTCTCCATCCGTAAAGCAGAGAACGCCCTGCGGTTGGCGACTATGAATCTTTGCCATCTGATCGGGAAACCGCTTGTCTCCGATATCCGTATTTCCGGCAATTATCCGGCGGTCGAAAAGGGGATGGATGTCCAGGTTTCCGATATCAGTGCCCGTCCCGAATATGCCATCTTGGATAAACAGGTCGAGATCGCCGGGCAGCAGGTGCGGCTGAACCGTAGCGAGCTGTTGCCCAAAGTCGGCATCATGGGGTCTTATGATTATGTACACGGCTTTGAACTGAACGACCAGATGTTGATGGACAAAGGCAGTTTCTCCGTCTTGCTGAACGTGAGCATCCCGCTTTTCCATTTCGGCGAGCGAAGTAATAAGGTGCGTGCCGCCAAAGCCAAGCTGATGCAATCCCGCCTGGAACAGGAAAACATGAACGAACAAATGATGTTGGAACTGACACAAGCCGCCAATAACCTCGACGAAGCCCGGCTGGAAAGCGAACTTTCCGACCGTTCTCTCCTCCAGGCCGAAGAAAACATGAAGGTCAGTAAAAGCCAGTACGAAGTGGGCTTGGAGACACTCTCGGACTATCTCGAAGCACAGGCTTTGTGGCAGCAGGCTTATGAAACACAGGTCGATGCCCATTTTCAACTCTACTTGAATTATGTCGAATATCTGAAAGCGGCGGGAGCGTTGTCTGAAGTCAAAAAATAATCTTGTATAATTGATTCAATTTTATCGATTGAATTGTCTATTTTTATGATAATGCCGGTTATTTTTTCGGAATAACCGGCATTAACTTTTTTGTATTGTATGTCTCATTAAGATTACTTATCTTCGCTCTGTTTTTATGTATAATTTAAAAAGAAGATTATGAAGAAAAATCTATTTTTTGTGTTTACGATGCTTTGTGCATTGAGTTTCTTCACTGCTTGTAGTGACGATGATGACAATAAGACTGATGACGGCTGGAAGGCTATTTCTGCGACTTATACGGCAGAAACATTGAAATTGACGATGGGAGGCACTGAAGTCGCTGACCAATCTGTAAAAGTAGATGCAAGTTCGGCTGAACAGGCAACTATTACGTTGGCGAATTTGATTCCGGGTGAAGCAGAAGTCAAGATTGAAGCCAAAATGGTCAAGACAGGTGAAAGCTATGCATTGGAAGGAAGCAACACGAATGACTTGCGAACTGTCTCTGCAAAAGGAACCGTTGGAGCCGGTGTTTTGACTTTGGATGCAACTTTGAAAATAACAGCTCCTATTGCAGGTACTTGGAAATTGGCTGAAATAGCAAAAGACGAGAGTGAAACTTTTGTATCAGGTCCTGTGTCTATGGTTTGGGAAGCTGCTGAAGGCACTATGCTTGGTTTTTTACCTGTGACTTCTATTCCTAATATAGCTGAAGGTTTTGGAAGTATCGCTTTGGTACAGGTCCTTCAGAGTGTTACGTTCCAGGAAGACGGGCAGATTGTTGCTTCTATTTCTAAAGCGGGAGTGGATTTGAGCAAGCCTGTCACACCTGTTTGGGAAACTTCGGAACCAGGATATGCTTCCTATAATGTGACGGATAAGCAAATACTTGTCTTCTTGGATATAACTAAGATCATGGGAAGTTTGAAGAGTAAGGCTGCTATAGATCCTTTGGAACAAATTATGGCTTTATTGCAGAATGGCATTCCTGTTAATTATGAAATCGCTTCTGATGGCAAGTCAGCCCGTGTCTATATTGACAAAGCTTTAGTTAGCCAGATCGCTCCTTTATTGCCTACGTTGGCTGAACTTATCGGAGATGACGCTTTAAACGGAATGGGAAAATTGGTTAAGTCAATACTGAAAGCCTTCCCCGAAGCGATGGAAAAGACAACTAAGTTTGAAGTTGGATTGAAATTGATTAAGTAATTCATTAAATTTAAAGGAAAAGAGGATGCATCGAGACTATGTATCCTCTTTTTTTGTATGCTCGGCATGAGCCTTTATCCGGTATTCCTTTTGACACCGGATGCCGGCCCTTCGACATTCCTCAAAACCGTTCAGATGGGATGAAACCTATCTTAAACGAGGGTTTTAGCTAAAAGAGCTGCCTGTTGCTTTTGGAAAACTCTAAAGGTAATCAGGGTAACCGCACCAAAAATTACTATTCGGGATTACCTCTCTTCTTTCATGAAAATTTCGCAAACCAACCATCATACTATCATTTTGGGTTATTAGCTGTTGTTACACAATATATTAAAGTATGACAGTTGCTGTTTTCCACTATCATTCTACCATCATGCATCTATCATGCTTTTTACTTGCTGGTTTACTTATATGATTGATAATGGGCTGTTTGCATTTATTTAAGCCCAAATGGCCATCGACAAAACGAGGTCGTTTTCTATAATAAAACGGCCTTTTTTGCCGGACAAAATGCAAAAACGAGACATAAAAACACCCCCAGCATGGCGGATAAACATCCACGCATCCACGGAAAGGCCTTGCACAGACCCGGATCTGCACCTCTCCCTCACTCGTGTCTCCGTGGTGCTTACACCCGGGTCTTAAGCGGCTATCCAAGCCTTTTTGGGCAAAAGAAAAGCCTGTCTTGATGAAAAATGAAGCTGTTTTAACATGTTTTGTACCTGTTCCCGGACGGTCTCTGTTTTTGTCGTATAATTGATACACTGGATGTTATCGTTTTTTCGCCATGATGGTTATGACAGATGAATGATTGTAAAAAACGGCAACTGTCATGCTGTAACTTATTGGTTTAAAGTTGTATATAGACGGATATGATAGTATGATGGTTGGTTTTGCAAAACAGTTATGTAATTAGTCCGTATCGGTGACGAAAACAGATGGATGCTTTATGATTTTGGTGCTTTGGTTTGTCTTTACAAAGTATAGAAGGTGTCGTAGATTTCCTAAATAGTATCATAATTGATCAATGTCAATTGTGGTATTCTTTTGGCATTTGAGTGTTACTCTTGTATAGAGGAGAATTTTTAATATTGTGATGAATTTGGTAAAGTAAAGAATTTTTCACTGATGTAAAAAATAATGGGGAGTTTGTGTTTTTAGTTTTAATCTCCGCTGGAGATGATTTAGTATTTCCAGCGGAGTATTTTCATTAAGTTGTCGAATAAGTAAAAACTGAAATATTTTTGAAAGCATGAAGAGTTATATATTAGTATCGATAAGTTTATTATTGTGTTCTTGTCAGGCAAAATTACCGGTGAATGTTCCTGAATTGTCAGATGGGAATCCGACAACCTGTTTCGTGGGAACGGAAGGGGTAAATAAAGTGATTTTTGATGAACAATATACTGTTCCCATCCAAAGTTATAAAATCTATTCATCAGGCGAATCACCTGTACATGACCCGGCAAGTTGGGTACTGAAAGGCTCCTACGACGGAAAGAACTGGGTGGTGGTAGACGAACGGAATGACCAGCGCTTCTGTTCACGTTACCAGGAAATCCTTTGTCCGATAACCAATCCTTCCAATTATAAACAATATATGCTGGAAGCCGAAACGGCAGGCAGTGATACGCTGGTGATCGGCGATGTCTTGTTTTCCGAAAAGAACCTGGTTACGGACTGGGAAGATTTCAGATATCCCGCAGTAGACTTTGAAGTACTGGCTCCGGAAACAAAAGGTGCAGCGATCTATGCAGATCTTGTACAAGATCCGGATACCTACCTGAAATATCATGCCCGCAAAGTGGCGGAAATCCTTTTCTATACGGCAAAAGATACTATGAATGATGTTCAGACCATTCATTATACATTGAAGGATTATGATGGCGTTTCTGCCAAATCCGGGAATCCTCCGGCTATTTATATCGAATACAGTACCCGCCATATCGAGAAGTCGGCGAACGAATCGCTTTACAAGCTCGACTTTGAAACACGCGGTGTCTTATATCATGAGCTGGTCCATGCGTACCAGTTCGAACCGAAAGGGATTGGTTCATACTCGACGAATAAAGAATTTTGGGCCTGTATAGAAGGAATGGCGGATGCCGTGCGGGCAGAGTCCGGGGTTTTCGATATGAGTACCCGTAAGCGGGGGGGTAACTGGATGGATGGTTACCGTACGACCGGTTTCTTTATCCAGTGGCTGAAAACAAAAGACCCGGATGCCATACGTAAATTCCATCTGACCGTCCGCGACCTGGATGTATGGAGTTTCGACAAGGCGATCAAGTGTATTTTCGGCGAAGAATCCGGTATTGAAAGCATGTGGAATGAATACCAGGCGTTTCTGACAAAAGAATAAATAAATACTACATACCTATGAAATCTGTAAGATGTTTAGCCTTATTTCTGTCTGCTGCGCTGGCAGGTGGAACGCTGTGGGCACAGGAGAAAGTATCCTTTGTCAATCCGATCATCGGAACAAACGGGATGGGGCATACGTTTCCGGGGGCTTGCGTGCCGTTCGGACTGGTGCAGCTAAGTCCGGATACCGACACGATCCCGCATAATGTCGATGGCAAGTATCAACCCCGTTCGTATGAATATTGTGCCGGATACCAGCATAAGGATAGCAGTATCGTCGGTTTCAGTCATACGCATTTCAGCGGAACCGGTCATTCCGACCTGGGGGACATACTGATCATGCCGGCCACCGGCAGCCTGAAACTGAATCCCGGAACAGCGACCGATCCGGACGGCGGTTACCGTTCCCGTTTCTCACACGACACAGAAATATCCCGTCCCGGCTATTACGAAGTCATGTTGTCCGATTATGGCGTAAAAGCGCAACTGACGACCACCAAACGGGTGGGAGTTCATAAATATACTTTTTCCGGCGATGGCGGAAACCAGCGTATTATTCTCGATATGATTCATGGTATTTACAATTACGACGGAAAAGTCCTGTGGACAAATATCCGCGTAGAGAATGATACGTTGGTTACCGGTTATCGCGTAACAAACGGATGGGCACGGACCAATTACACCTATTTTGCGATGTCTTTCTCCAAACCTGTCATTCATTATGGTTGCGAGGAAAAGGCGAAAGTGAATTACCGTGGCGGTTACGGCAAATTCAATATGAAAGAGAATTTCCCGGATATCGGCGGACGGAAGATCGTAGCCTATTTCGATTTCGACCCAGCAACCTCCAAAGAATTAGAAGTCAAGGTAGCCCTTTCCGGTGTGAGTACCGACGGTGCCCTGAAGAATCTTCGTGCGGAAGCATCCGGTTACAGCTTCGACCAGTTAGCGGCAAAGGCTTCGGATATCTGGAACAAGGAACTTTCCTGTATAGAGGCAAAAGGTAACAACGACCAGCTGGCTATGCTTTATACCTCTTTATATCATACCATGATTAATCCGTGTGTCTATACCGATGTCGACGGGCAGTACCGCGGTTTGGACGGAAATATTCACAAGGCCGACGATTTTACAAATTATACGGTCTTCTCTGTCTGGGATACTTACCGTGCCTTGCATCCGTTATTCAATATCATCAACCGCCAGGTAAATACCGATATTGCCCGCTCCATGCTGAAACACTGCGAACAAAGCGTACATAAAGCGTTACCGGTATGGAGCCATATGGCAAATGAAAACTGGTGTATGATCGGTTATCATTCCGTATCCGTACTGGCGGATGCCGTGGCAAAAGGATTACCACTGGATAAAGAGGAAGTCCTGCAAGCGATGGTCAGCAGTTCTACCATTCCTTATTATGACGGAACGAAGGAATATATGGAAAAAGGATATGTTGCACTCGATCATAACGGAAGTGCCGGTTCCTTAACGCTGGAATATGCTTACGATGACTGGACGATTTATAATACCGCCCGTCTGGCAGGAAACGACCGGGTGGCAAACCAATATAAAAAACGGGCGGCCAACTATATCAATGTGTTCGACACAAGTATCGGTTACGCCCGTCCCCGTTATTCGGACGGACGCTGGAAAGAAAACTTCAGTCTGTTGAGTACGCATGGTGAAGGGTTTATCGAAGGAAATGCCCTGAACTATTCTTTCTATGTCCCTCAGGACGTAAACAATATGATTCAATTGATGGGAGGCGACAAGTCTTTCGTGTCCAAACTCGACTCGCTGTTCACGATGCATCTGCCGGACGAGTTCTTTGCCGAAACGGAAGATGTTACCAAAGAAGGACTTTTAGGCGGCTATGTGCATGGCAACGAACCGAGCCACCATATCCCGTTCCTGTATGTCTGGACTACCCAACCCTGGAAAACCCAATACTGGCAGCGTGAAATTATGAACAAGATGTACCGTAATAATATCGACGGCCTGTGCGGTAACGACGATTGCGGCCAGATGTCGGCCTGGTATATCCTGTCGGCTATGGGATTCTATCCCGTTTGTCCGGGAACCGACCAATATGTGTTGGGTGCTCCCTACCTGCCTTATATGAAGGTATCGCTTGAAAACGGGAAGACTTTTGAAGTCAGGGCGGATAAGGTCAGCGACAAGAACCGCTATGTCAAATTTGTCCGTCTGAACGGCAAACCGTATACAAAAGCCTATATCACGCAACAAGATATTATGAATGGGGGAGAGCTGACTTTTGAAATGACCTCTTCACCGAATAAGAAGCGTGTATTTACCGGGGACGACAAACCCTATTCGTTATCTGCTAACTAATCATTATTCTATATTCCATGAAGAAGTTATTTATTCTGGCTATTGCCTTTTGCAGCAGTCTTTTCACGATGAAGGCTGCGGATAAGACCGAACTGGTGGATTACGTGAATCCCCTGGTCGGCTCCCAGTCGAAAATATCCTTGTCCACAGGAAATACCTATCCGGCGATTGCAATGCCGTGGGGTATGAATTTCTGGATGCCTCAAACCGGAAAGATGGGAGACGGCTGGGCCTATACCTATGATGCCGACAAGATACGGGGTTTCAAGCAGACACACCAGCCCAGTCCCTGGATAAACGATTACGGTCAGTTTGCCATCATGCCGATAACCGGTAAGGTGGTGTTCGATCAGGATAAGCGTGCCAGCTGGTTTTCCCATAAGGCGGAAGTGGCCAAACCGAATTATTACCGTGTTTACCTGGCCGATCATGATGTGGTAACGGAAATCACGCCGACAGAACGTGCCGCCATGTTCCGTTTTACTTTTCCTGAAACGGATAAGTCGTATGTGATTGTCGATGCTTTCGACCGTGGCTCTTATATTAAGATTATTCCCGAAGAAAATAAGATCATCGGTTATACCACCCGTAACAGCGGAGGTGTTCCTGAGAATTTCAAGAACTACTTTGTTGTCGTGTTCGATAAGCCTTTTACTTATAAGGCAACGGTCGGTGACAGCGAAATCCGCAAGGGTGAAACGGAAGCACAGGAAAACCATACCGGTGCCATCATCGGTTTCTCAACTCGTCGCGGGGAAGTTGTGCATGCCCGTGTCGCTTCTTCTTTTATCAGTCCCGAACAGGCTGAGTTGAATCTGAAAGAGTTGGGCGGACGGTCTTTTGATGAAATAGCGGATGCCGGTCGTAAGACGTGGAACGAAGTGTTGGGACGTATCCGGGTGAATGACGATAATGTAGACAAACTGCGTACTTTCTATTCCTGCCTGTATCGTTCCGTCCTTTTCCCGCGTAGCTTCTACGAAGTGGATGCCAATGGGAATATCGTGCACTATAGTCCGTACAACGGGGAAGTATTGCCGGGTTATATGTTTACCGATACCGGTTTCTGGGATACTTTCCGTTGCCTGTTCCCGTTCCTGAACCTGGTGTATCCGTCGATGAATGTGAAGATGCAGGAAGGTTTGGTGAATACGTATAAGGAAAGCGGATTCCTGCCGGAATGGGCGAGCCCCGGCCATCGTGGCTGTATGGTAGGAAATAATTCGGCTTCGGTTGTTGCCGATGCTTATCTGAAAGGTTTGCGCGGTTACGATATAGAAACCCTTTGGGAGGCTGTCGTACACGGAGCGAACAATGTTCATCCGAAGGTGAAATCGACTGGCCGTCTGGGTTACGACTATTATAATAAGTTGGGGTACGTGCCTTATGATGTGAAGATCAACGAAAGTGCCGCCCGTACATTAGAATATGCTTACGATGACTGGGCCATCTATAAACTGGGAAAAGCATTGGGTAAACCGGAATCGGAAATAGCAGTCTTTGCCAAACATGCCATGAATTATAAGAACCTGTTCGATAAGGAAACCAAGCTGATGCGTGGTCGTAATGAAGACGGTACATTCCAGTCTCCGTTCAACCCGCTGAAATGGGGGGATGCCTTTACGGAAGGAAATAGCTGGCATTACACCTGGTCTGTTTTCCACGATGTGAAGGGGTTGCAGAACTTGATGGGAAGCCGCGAAACTTTCGTACATATGCTGGATTCTGTATTTGCTGTGCCCCCTATTTTCGATGAGAGTTATTATGGTAGTGTGATCCATGAAATCCGTGAGATGCAAATTATGAACATGGGGAACTATGCACATGGAAACCAGCCGGTACAACATATGATTTATCTGTACAACTATGCCGGAGAACCCTGGAAAGCCCAGTATTGGTTACGTCAGACAATGGAGAAAATGTATCGTCCTACTCCGGACGGTTATTGCGGTGATGAAGATAACGGACAGACCTCGGCTTGGTATGTTTTCTCCAGTCTGGGATTTTATCCGGTATGTCCGGCCAGCGATCAGTATGTAATCGGGGCTCCGCTCGTGAGAAAAGCCACGGTGAATTTGGAGAACGGAAAGAAAATTGTAATTACTGCTCCGGATAATAACAGTGAAAATTGTTATATTAAAAAATTGAAGATGAATAAGAAGGAATATGATAAAAACTATTTCACTTACGAAGATTTAATAAAGGGGGTGACTTTACAATTCGATATGAGCGATAAACCGAATACCCAACGGGGGACGAAAGCGGCTGCTTTCCCCTATTCGATGAGCGAATAAAAGGAGTTATTTGAATAGAAAGAAGTGCCTGAATTGATTCAGACAGTCCCTTTCAAAAAAAAGATGTATTTTAATGCGTAGTTTTGCTGTTTTTCAGCCACTTACAAAAATACAGAAATAAAGTAAGAAGCAAAAAAAGCAGAAAAAAGCAAAGTAAAACGAGGTTTCGGTTACTAAATCGTTACCTCGTTTTCTTATTGGTAACAGACTATTTAAATGATTGATTTGCATTGTTTTGCATAGATTTTTAGGGTATCAAATAACTCAACAGAATTTAATTTCATCGCTAAAAAAAGTTGAGTTATGAGCGCAACAAGAAACACGTTTAAAGTTCATTTCTATGTGAAATGGAAAGAAGTACAACCGGACGGTAAGGTACCTATTTTCGGGAGAATAACTATTAACGGAGAACCTAAAACTTTCAGTACACAACAATCTGTAACTCCCAATTTATGGGATATACCATCAAACCGGGCTAAAGGTAAAAGCGTCGAGGCTAAAAATGTAAACGATAAACTGGATGATATGCACACCAGTATTAAAAATACTTATGATAGCCTGAAAAAAGAAAATCCCAGCGTTACATCGGAAGAGGTAAGGAATACTTTTCTGGGGATAGATGTAGTGGACGAAAATAAAACCATACTTTATCAATTAGACGAATATTATAAAGAATGGGGTAAACGGGTTAAAAAATCAACTGCTGAAAGGCATGTTTACTATCGTAATGCTTTCGCCGCATACATTCCCAAAAAATACGGTGTCAGTGATCTTCCCTTTACTAAACTTAACAAAGAATTTCTTGTAAACTATTACAATTATCTGCTTGATGAGTTGAATTATAGTTCCGGTACTGCTTATAAAGCAATACAAAAAATTCAAAGAATAGGGTTTATAGCCGTTAAAAAGAAGTGGGTAAAACAATATCCTTTCGGTTATTTTGCACCTAAACCCAAGTACAAAAAACGGGAATATCTATCTGATGAAGATCTCATTACTTTAATGAACTTTGAATGCGGGAATCATCGCCGCAGAGCAGTTCGTGATATGTTTGTTTTTTGCTGCTTTACCGGGTTATGTTATGTTGA
>OGPJ01003037.1_pt1 | contig 10250 bp, 9 predicted proteins | sample 1552831 | NCBI WGS metagenome assembly OGPJ01 (sample SAMEA2579914, study PRJEB22360) | human gut metagenome | biome: human gut; feature: human-associated habitat; material: faeces | place: Denmark | collected 2008/2010
TCTGTAATTAGCAAGACAAACAATAAAATATTTATGCCGTACAACATATGTTTATTTTTGTATATCTTTGCGCCCGTTTACATATAACGTTTAATATACAAGCAAAGATGAAAAAGTTAGTTTTTACTTTGGTGGTTGCATTTATGGCAATCATCAGTGCTGATGCACAGGTTTATGTAGGTGGTTCATTCAATCTTACTCACGACAAGAACGCCGATGTTACCAATTTTTCTATTGCACCAGAAGTCGGTTATAACCTGAACGAAAACTGGGCTATTGCAGCAGAGATCGGTTATACACATTTCAAATCGGACGAGAACAAAGCTAATGCGTTTAATTTTGCTCCTTATGCCCGCTTTTCATTCTTCGAAAAAGGTATTGTCCGTTTATTCCTGGACGGTGGTGTTGGTATCTCTACCTATAAAAGAGAAAGCTACGATAGCGTCAACGGTTTCGAAATCGGTATCAAACCGGGTATTGCACTTGAAATATGCAAGAACCTGACATTTGTCACTAAATACGGATTCGCCGGTTATCGCGATGATTATAAATATGCCAACAGTACATCCGGTATCAGCCTGAGTTCTGAAGACCTGACTTTCGGTTTCCACTACGAATTCTAATTATCAATCAAACAGGAAGAGCCTGTCTTTATCCTACTCCGGATAGGCAGGCTCTTTTTCTTTCTGAACGCCACTTCTTCAAAAAATATCCTGTTGCCCGAAATATATCATTATATTTGCATCCACTGAAATATAAGAATATAATATGGACAATTCAGATTTACTATCCCGGAAAGCAGAAGAAGCAGATATAGCACATATCTGGGAAATCATCGGACAAGCCAAAGCGCAAATGCGACGGTTGAACAGCCATCAATGGGATGAGAATTATCCGGCACTTGAAAACATTGCCAAAGATATTCAATCGGGAAACGGATATGTCTTTTGCAATAAAGAAAATATAACTGTCACTTATGGCGTTATTTCTTTCGACGGAGAGCCAGCCTACAAAGAAATCGACGGTAAATGGACAAACGATCTTCCTTACATGGTGGTTCACCGACTGGCCGTAGCCGATGAGATGAAACATCAAGGATTGGCGAAACGTTTTATGTTGCAGGCGGAAGAAGTAAGCCGTAACAAGGGCATCTATGCATTTCGCATCGACACCAATTTCGACAATCAGTATATGCTCCGCTTAATAGATTCTTTGGGATTCAGTTACTCTGGAGAAGTTTCTTACAGGGGAGATAAACGCAAAGCGTTTGAAAAAAGCATCCGCCCCCACTCCTCTTCTTTCGGGATTCCGGGTTATACGATCCGGGAAGCTATTTATGAAGATGCAGAAATCATATACGAAGCGATAGATAAACATCGTGAGGATTTACGGATCTGGTTACCGTTTGTCGATGGTTTAAACAGTGTTGCGGATGAACAGTTATTCCTGGAATCTACATTAAAAGTGCCTTATAAAGAACGGGATGTCGTATATATCATTGAAAAAGGCTTTGCGATCTGTGGTCTGATCGGTTTTCATTTCTCAGACCAAACAAACCATCGTACGGAAATAGGATACTGGCTGCTTCCTGAGTTTCGGGGAAAAGGTGTTATTACACGGGCCGTCCATTATCTCTGCCAATGGGCGTTCTTTGAAAAAGATTTCAACCGCATCCAGGTACGATGTGCCGTGGGCAATCAACCCAGCAACGCCATTCCTCAACGTTTAGGCTTCACACTGGAAGGAACGGAACGTGACGGAGAATTACTTTCTTCCGGTGAATATATGGATATAAATGTATATAGTTTACTGAGGAAGGAGTTGGAGTTGAAATAATAATAAATCAACCTGTGTAAAAATCACACAAGTTCAAACAAGTTGCAGTAAACCTCATCAATCAAAATAATTAAGATGGAACAAGAAATTCAATTAAACGAACATAATAAGGCTGAATATCCACCGATGCATACAGCCGAACATATTTTAAATCAGACGATGGTTCGCATGTTTGGTTGTCCGCGTTCGAAGAATGCTCATATAGAAAGGAAAAAGAGCAAGTGCGATTATGAATTGTCGGAAGCGCCTACCGCTGAAATGATGGCAGAAGTAGAACGCCGGATAAATGAAGTAATAGAACAGCATCGAATTTATTCCGAAAGCGGAAGCCGGAGCCATTGTCGATCTCAGTAAATTACCGGAAGATGCGAGTGAGACATTACGTATTGTTCGTGTCGGAGATTATGATGCCTGTGCATGCATTGGTGCACATGTCAGCAACACTTCTGAAATAGGGCGGTTTAAACTCTTGAATTACGATTATACTGACGGACGGTTACGCCTGCGGTTCAAACTGGAAACTGCATAAACAAAGATATAACTATTAAAGAAAGGCTCTTATCCCCAACACAGGTAAGAGCCTTTTCTGATATTAATCGGATTAACGGGAACGAACTTCCCTTCTCATAAAAGAAACGTAAGACAAGGCAAAACAAACAACTGTCGCTGCAATCAACCCTGTCAGCTGCGGCCAGACAACGATCAGGCTCTGGCCCAGAGGCAACGGACTGGGGATAGCCCCATGCACCTGTTCCATCGTCAACGGTCCCAGACTTCTGACAGAAGGCATCAGCAAGGTTGTCGTTGCATCACTGAACAACTGGCTCGGCGCGAAGCGCAACAGGTTAAGCATAAAGCGCTGGTAGCTGATTATCTGGTAATCGCTGGCAAATCCGGAAGGACTGAGTGCTTTCCCTATCAGATTGATAATCATATTATAGAACACACTGAAAAATAACCAGATGGCCACACAAGCCAGTGCGGATGTCGCAGCCTGACGGAACTGTATGGAAAAGAATATCGACAGATTCAGCCAAAAAGCAACATAGAAGATGCTGACAATGATAAAAAACACCATCCGCAAAAACTCTTCCGCCGTCGGAGGAATACCGATCGCTATCAATCCGAATCCCATCACCAGAAATCCCAGGGAGAACAACATAATCCCAATAACAATCAATGCCCCGACGAATTTGGCATTAATCAGGTAATCACGATGGATAGGTTGAGACAGGATACGACTCAATGTACCTCTGTTTTGTTCAGAATTGATCGCATCGAATCCTAACGCAATCCCCAGCAAAGGCCCCAGGAAACTGATAAAGACAACAAAAGAAGGCAAAGTTCCATCCGAAACGGTAAACAGTTTCAGGAAAAGGAACGCATTGTCTGGGTCATTAGGCTTGATGGAGTCTCCGATATTAGTCAGAGCAGTATATAACGACCCCATACAAGTCAATGCAATAAGGACGATCATGATAATAAAACGCCAGCTTCTCACATGATCGGAGACTTCTTTATTCACAATTACCCAAAAGGGATGATATATTCTATTCATGACCTTTACCTCCTTCGAAATAATGATTATAAATATCATCGAGTCCGTGCTCTTTCTTCTGTTGCTCCGTCAGTTCAATGTCGGCCAACAGTTTACCACTGCTGAACAGACCGACACGGTTACAGACCTGCTGAACCTGGTCCAGATGATGGGAAGAGAACAGCACCGTCAGCCCTTCTTCATGACTCAGCTGATGGATCAGGTCCATAAACTCACGGACACCGGCAGGGTCTATTCCTGATGTCGGTTCGTCCAAAATAATTACTTCCGGATCTTTAATCAGGACATCTGCCAAGCCTAAACGCTGACGCATACCCCGCGAATATTTACCGGCTTTCTTATTCCCTTCATTCATCAGACCGACTCTTTCAAGCAATTGAACAGCTTTTTCCTTTGCATCCTTCTTCGGAATACCGTTCAGCTGAGCTGTATATACCAGATTTTCTATCCCGGTCATGTCGTCATAAAACCCGACATCTTCCGGCAGATAGCCAACTATCCGTTTTACTTCTATCGGGTGCGTGGTAGAATCTACGCCACATACTTTCACAGAACCCGAAGTCGGCTCAGTCAGTCCCAGCATCATCAGGATCGTTGTAGACTTTCCGGCTCCGTTAGGTCCCAGTAATCCGAATATATCCTTTTTATTAATGGTCAGGTTCAAATCATTTACCGCAGTAAAACCACCATACTTTTTTGTCAGTCCGGTAAGTTCAATAACTGGTTGACCCATGGCTTACCTCCTTCCATATTTGCGGAACAGATAATAGACGCCTCCCAATACCAAAACAATGATCAGAACACCAACCCAGCCCCATATCATCGGAGTTTTTACGGAAATACGAAAATCGGTTGTAGCATTTACCTCCGGAGTCTTGACTGTCATCTTTGTTACATAATCTCCGGGAAGTGCTTTTTTAGAAGCCTTTACCGTAGCAACAACGTTTGTAGTCTGTCCGGCTCCCAGCTTCATCAGTTTTGCCGGTTCGAAAGTAACCTCCCAGTCTACCGGTTTGCTGGCAGAAAGCTCTATATCTTTTAGTTCGGCAGAACCGGTATTTTTCACAACCAAATCGATCCGTTTCGTCTCACCGGCTGTAATATCAGAACTGAGCAAACCTCTCGGAGTAGTTAATTCCATTTCATAAGAACCGGTTACTACCACTTCCAGGTCCAGATCGGCAGAAGTGGAACCCGTAGAGGCATGAACAGGAATCTTATAACTTCCTGCTGCAACATTAGCCGGCGGGTTGACGTCGATAGTTATATTCTGGGTTGCATTAGGTTCTACCTGTGCAGATGTTGCCTGCTTGTAATTCGGCTTGAATACCACATTCCAGCCCCGCTGTACATCGGCTGTCAAAGCATAGAGTTGCTGCTCCGCTGTACGGTTCTTAATCGTTGCGTTGAATGTAAATGTTGATTTGGAATTTCCCTCCATGTTCGGCTGTGTAGTCGTGAAATCAGTCTGGTAAGTTCCCTGCTTGGAGACGGTAATCGTAAGCGGGAGTTTCGCCATTCCGTCGGCAGAGACCGTAAAATTATAAGTACCTTTATTCACCTTCACCGGCACTTCGACCTTTAAAGAGAAATTTTTCTTTTCATCCGGCAGAACTGACAACTGACTGATTGTAAAACCTCCGGACTTCACCTCATAACTCCATCCCCGGGGCATTCCTTCCACGGAAATCGTCGCATTCTTCACTTCGTCACTCTTGTTGATGACGTCAACACTGTAATCAATCGACTCTCCCGGTGGAACAGAAATCTTTGTGTAGGGAGTGTACAACATCACGCTCTCTTTTGTGTCCGTAGCGTGGATCTTACAAGGGATAACACCCAATAACAGTACCAATAGTAGGTTTAAACAGTTAATTTGCATTTTCATAATGATTTTTATAGAGTATACAAAAATGATTACTTAATTAGCTGGTGACAAATATATAAACTGTGATTATTAGCAATTATTAAAAGTGTTAAAAAAAATCTATTACACAAGATCTCCCATCTTTTTACCCTAAGGCCCTCTCCTGTTTACGACAACAGATTATTCAGCATCTATACATTATATATAGACAAAACCAAAAGATGTCATTCGGATGCTAAATAGACCGAATTATTATGTAAATGTAACACTGAAATAAAATATTTTTATGTAAGTTTGCGAGCGCTAAGAAAGACATTTTATACAGAAATTTAAATACAAGAGTTATGCAATCAATTGACAATTTCAATTTTGCCGGCAAAAAGGCATTTGTAAGAGTTGACTTCAACGTTCCATTGGACGAAAACTTCAACATCACAGACGACACTCGTATCCGTGCCGCTCTTCCTACTCTTAAGAAGATCCTGGCAGACGGTGGCAGTGTAATTATCGGTTCACACCTGGGCCGTCCGAAAGGCGTTACAGATAAATATTCTTTGAAACATATCCTGAAACACGTTTCTGAACTGCTGGGCGTAGAAGTTCAGTTTGCTAACGACTGTATCGGCGAAGAAGCCGGCGCTAAGGCTGCTGCATTGCAACCGGGCGAAGCATTGTTGCTGGAAAACCTTCGTTTCTATGCTGAAGAAGAAGGCAAACCAAGAGGTTTGGCTGAAGACGCAACAGACGATGAAAAGAAAGCTGCCAAGAAAGCCGTTAAAGAAAGCCAGAAAGAATTCACAAAGAGACTGGCTTCTTATGCAGACTGCTATGTAAACGATGCATTCGGTACAGCTCACCGTGCTCACGCTTCTACAGCGCTGATCGCTGACTACTTCGATACTGACCACAAGATGTTCGGCTACCTGATGGAAAAAGAAGTAAAAGCTGTCGATAAAGTAATGAGCGACATCACTCGTCCGTTCACAGCTATCATGGGTGGTTCTAAAGTTTCTTCTAAAATCGAAATCATCGAAAACCTGTTGAGCAAGGTAGACAACTTAATCATCGCCGGTGGTATGACTTATACATTTACTAAAGCTATGGGGGGTAAAATCGGTATCTCTATCTGTGAGGACGACAAACTTGACCTGGCTTTGGATCTGATCAAGAAAGCAAAAGAAAAAGGTGTAAACCTTGTACTGGCTGTTGACGCTAAGATCGCTGACGCTTTCTCTAACGACGCTAACACTCAGTTCTGCGCTGTTGATGAAATTCCTGACGGATGGGAAGGTCTTGACATCGGTCCTAAGACTGAAGAAATCTTCGCTAACGTAATCAAAGAATCCAAAACTATTCTTTGGAACGGTCCTACAGGTGTATTCGAATTTGAAAACTTCACTCACGGTTCACGTACAGTAGGTGAAGCTATCGTTGAAGCAACCAAGAACGGCGCATTCTCACTTGTTGGTGGTGGTGACTCTGTAGCTTGTGTCAACAAGTTCGGTCTGGCTAGCGGTGTATCTTATGTTTCAACCGGTGGTGGTGCATTGCTCGAAGCAATCGAAGGAAAAGTTCTTCCGGGTATCGCTGCTATTCAAGAATAATAGAACTAGATAATTAGTTAATTTTTTAAATAGTTAATGATAAGAGGGCAGTTCTTTGTGAAAAGAGTTGCCCTTATTTATAAAAAACGGAGTTCCTCTTATTTACAAAAACGAGGTATGAAAAGACCGATACTACTCTTTTGGTTCATCCTTCTCTTCCTTTACTCCTGCCAGAGTAAAAAAGGAGACGGCTCTTTTTTACCTCTAACCGAACTGCAACCACTCACCCTGGGCATGATGCCTACACTGGACGGACTCCCTTTCCATATAGCTAAAACACAAGGTATCTACGATTCATTAGGGCTGAACCTGACTATTCTTTCATTCAACTCTGCCAACGACCGGGACGCTGCTTTCCAGACCGGGAAAATGGATGGCATGATTACCGACTATCCCAGCGCAGTAGTGCTGCAAGCTATCCATCATGCTGATTTAGGGTTCGTCCTGAAAAATGATGGTTATTTCTGCTTCATTGTCTCTAAAGAAAGTAATATCAACCAACTGGAACAACTCAAAGAAAAGAATATCGCTGTGTCACGCAACACAGTTATCGAATATGCTACCGACCAGCTATTAAGCAAAGCCGGAATCAGTCTTTCAGAAATGAATATGCCGGAAATCGGCCAGCTTCCTCTCCGACTGCAAATGTTGCAGTACAATCAGATTGACGCCTCTTTCCTGCCCGACCCTGCCGCATCCATCGCCATGAACAGCCAGCATCGTTCATTGGTAAGTACACAGGAGTTGGGCATTGATTTTACGGCTACCGCTTTTTCACGAAAAGCGCTCAACGAAAAAAGAAAAGAAATCGAACTACTCATCACAGGTTATAATCTGGGAGTAGATTATATAAAAATGCATCCACAGAAGGAATGGGAGCAAGTGCTGATAGAAATAGGTGTACCGGAAAATCTGACAGGACTCGTCGCCCTCCCCAATTATCAAAAAGCAAAACGCCCTTCGGCAGAAGGGATAGATAAAGCTATACACTGGTTGAAAGAAAACCATCGAATCCCCGAAACCTACTCTGAAAAGAATCTGATTGACACAACGTATATCCCCACAGTATCAACCATAATACAGTATCAACCATAATCAAAATCAAATAACAACTAACTCATGCGAAAAACACTACTCCAACTTTTAACCTTTGTATTATGCATTACAGGTATGCAAAATCTTCTCCTGGCACAGGAGCAGACACCACTAAATCAAGTTGTCAACACACTGAAAGAACGGATTAGTCTCTCCGGATATGCCCAATTGGGATATACTTATGACGATGCAGCGAACCCGGACAATACATTCGACATCAAGCGAATTATTTTCATGGCACACGGAAAGATCACCAAACGGTGGACTTGTGATTTTATGTATGACTTCTACAATGGGGGCATGTTACTCGAAGTGTATACCGATTATCAGTTTCTCCCCGGACTTACGGCACGTATCGGTGAATTCAAGGTTCCTTATACCATAGAAAATGAATTATCTCCTACCACAGTAGAACTCATCAATTGTTATTCGCAGTCGGTTTGTTATCTGGCGGGAGTAAGCGGCAGCGATAAGTGTTACGGAATGACGTCCGGACGGGATATTGGCATGATGCTTCACGGAAAATTATTTCGTGACTTCCTGCAATACAAAGTGGCTGTAATGAACGGACAAGGATTGAACACCAAAGACAAAAACAGTCAAAAAGATGTAGTCGGTAATTTGATGGTTAATCCGCTGAGATGGTTATCCGTAGGTGGTTCGTTTATCCGCGGAACAGGACATGCCATAGCAGATTCGGAATATACCGAAATTAAAACCGGAGAAAATTACGCCAAGAAACGCTGGAGTGCAGGAGGGATTGTCACCACTTCCACCTTTAATCTGCGTACGGAATATCTTGCCGGAAAAGACCGGAGTGTGAAAAGCGAAGGTTTCTATGCAACAGGCAGTGTACGCTTCGCCCGGAATTTCGATTTCATCGCTTCGTTCGATTATTTCAATCCGAACAAAGCTGCTGATTTCAAACAGAATAACTATATTGCAGGCGTACAATACTGGTTCTACCCTAGATGCCGCTTACAAGCACAATATACCTTTTGCGACAAGAAAGGAGACGGACAAAAAGACTCCAATCTGATACAGGCACAGGTGCAGGTAAGGTTTTAAATTAAGTATCAATTAAGTATTAGCATCCGGTATTAGGGCTGGAGTAGCAGTATTGAAACAGCGGAATCAAATAATTATAGAATATCAACCTTGTAAATAACAGAAACGAAGAAATCATGGAACACAAAATCGCGGAAACCAACGCCCGAATAGACGTGGCCGACGTATTAAGAGGATTAGCAGTAATGGGAATTATTCTCTTACACAGTATTGAACATTTTAATTTCTACTCTTTCCCGGAAAACGTACCTTTTGAATGGATGAAATTTACCGATCAGGCTATTTGGAGAGGATTATTCTTCACATTCAGTAACAAAGCATACGCTGTGTTTGCCCTGCTCTTCGGTTTCAGTTTCTACATTCAAGACAACAACCAACAACGGAGAGGGAAAGATTTCCGCTTGCGTTTTTTATGGAGATTATTCATTCTCTTCATGATAGGACAGTTCAATGCTGCTTTCTTTACCGGTGAAATATTGACTATGTATGCGATTTTAGGAATTATCCTTCCGATATTCTGCCGGATGAGCGACCGCACGGTTGTCATCTTCGCTACTTTATTAATTCTACAACCTATCGACTGGGTGAAATTGATTTATGCTTTGTGTAACCCTGACTATGTGGCAGGAAAAAGTTTGGCAGGGTATTATTTCAGCATTGCTTTCGACGTACAAAAGAACGGAACTTTCCTCGAAACAGTCCGCATGAATATGTGGGAAGGACAACTGGCCAATATGACCTGGGCACTGGAACATGGACGTATCTTACAGACACCGGGGTTATTCTTATTTGGAATGCTTGTCGGTCGCCGCAAATATTTCCTGTACAGCGAACAGAACGAACGCCTGTGGTTAAAGGCATTGGCCGTTTCGCTTCTCTGCTTCTTCCCCATCTACGGATTGAACAATATGCTGCCGGAATTCATCGAACGAAGTGCCATCCTTGTTCCTTTGCAATTGATATTAAGTTCATTCAGCAGCCTTAGCTTCATGGTATTGCTGGTAACAGGATTACTGCTGACTTTCTACCGTGTGAAAGACCGCAGTTTCTTTATGCGTTTCACATCTTATGGTAAAATGAGTTTAACGAACTACCTCGGGCAATCTATTTTCGGTTCTCTTTTGTTCTATCATTGGGGATTCGAACTTGGACGATATTTAGGAATCACTTACAGTTTCCTTTTTGGCATCCTTTTTGTTCTATTACAAATGGTATTTTGTTC
>OGPJ01003048.1_pt1 | contig 10230 bp, 8 predicted proteins | sample 1552831 | NCBI WGS metagenome assembly OGPJ01 (sample SAMEA2579914, study PRJEB22360) | human gut metagenome | biome: human gut; feature: human-associated habitat; material: faeces | place: Denmark | collected 2008/2010
TATGTATTTCAATATATCATATGTATACATATTATGCAAGTCTTTTTTATTATTTATTTACTTTATTAACTTCTGACATAAATCTGTTTTTTATGATTTCTCTTATGCCTGCGGCATCTTTTCTTTCTAACTTATCATAGCTTATAAAACCACCAGCCATATGCTCGTGTCCGCCACCATTACCTATATCACATAATGCTTTATTAGATATTCTTCCCGAATCGTAGCTTCCATTACTTCTTATTGACAGCTTTATACCCTCTTCTTTAGCCGAATATACTATTGCAAGATTAACACCATCCAAAGACATTATAAAATCGCATATAGAGGCAATCAATGACTCCTTGCAGTTGTCCCCTGCACTGGCAAAACAGATGTCATTCTGTATATCAACATTGGCAATTGCATAGGCATAAGCTTTTAAATCGTCATACTGTCTTACGCTTGTGTCAAGATTATTAAGGACTTTATGGTCTGCACGGTTGTAAAGATAATAGAACATATCAAGATCCAGCTTTGTAACACCACGCTTCATATCTGCTGTATCAACCTTTATTCCATAGAGCAGTGCCGTTGCCATATGAATATCAATAACAACATCATTTTCTATATAATACGAAGCTATGATTGAAGCACATGCCCCGACATCTGGTCTTATGTCCTTAAATACATATTTGCTGTCATTATATACTGGGTGATGGTCTATACAGATTGTCTTGTCTGAGTGCATATCTATTATGTTGGCATTGCCATTCTGTGCATCAACAATAATAACTTCTCTGTTACAATCCAGTTCCCAGGCACTTTTTACTTCAAGAATATCAATATTAAGAAGCTTTACCATCTTTGCGGTAACTGTATTTTCAATACTGCCCTTATATACAATCTGTGCATCTATCCCTTCTGCTCTTAAAAGATACTTCATACCATATGCACTTGCTATAGCATCAGGATCTGGAAAATTGTGCATCTGTACATACACACTGTTTCCTTTAATACAAGATATTATTTCTTCAAGCTTTGTCATCTTAACCCTCATTTTCTTAATTAATCTTTAATATCTCAAAAGAAGCCTTTATGCCATCTTTATCCTGTTGTATTAACTTCTGTGACACAACCATTTTTAAGACTTCCTTAAGCTGTGTATTTATCTTCTCTTTCTCTGAAGGAGGAAATTCATCAATAATGCTCTGAATTATATCTTTAGTACCAGCGACATCAACAGCAGCAATAACAAAACTTCCTGCTTTAGCCGCTTTTATTACTGCTTTAACCGTATCTGGCTCACTCATTCTTCCAACCTGAATCACATCTACATCTTCTCTTATTGCAAGCTTAAGCCCCTCATCATAAGAAGCCACATCTATGCCTACCTCACGCTGGTTCACAATAGCATTTTTATGGGTGTGTACATACTCAATAGGGTCTTCCAATGTCAGTATATGGACACATTTATTCTCATTAATATAATCAATAATCGAGGCAATTGTCGTAGATTTACCGCTTCCTGCCACTCCGCCAAGAATAACAAGTCCGCTTTCGCTATCACATATGTCAATCAACTCTTTAGGAACACCTATATCCCCTGGTGCTGATACACTGTCTGTTACAAGTCGTATTGCACAGGCAGGAAGCCCTTTTTGCATAAATGCACTGACTCTGTATCTTCCTGCCTTAGGCACTGACAATGCAAATTCAATCTGCTTATTATCCCTGAACATTTCTATCTGCCTGTCATCCATTATACTGTATATTATCTTACTACAATCTGTCTCTGACAAGCTTGGATAATCAAGATTAGCAATTCGTCCGTTCACTCTCATTCTTGGAGGCACACCAACTGTAATATGCACATCTGACGCGCCTTCTTCCCTCGCTGTCATCAAAAGTTGTTCTACTGTTATCAATTCAACTTCCTCCCACTGTATCCGTAATTACTATCTGTTCTTAGATTACTTTTATTAATTCTTCTGCACACTATAACAGCAAATATTAATTATTATCTATTCTTCGACTGCTTCTATTAATTTCTCTGTATGCTGTAACGCCAGCTATTAATTATTGTCTATTCTGTCTATGCTGTAATTATCTGAAAGGGCGCCTATATACTCCTCATACAGTACCCCTCTGTCTGTTCCGCATATAAAACGCTTATTCTGGTTATCGTGTCCTACATTAAAATCACCATCAACTGTGATATACGCATTAGCATATCTGAATACATAGCTGACAGGCTCACTGCTCTCATTATCACTTACAACAGCCGATGCCTGAACGATAATATAATTATCCGCTTCCTGTCCTGCTGCCAAAGCCTTAAGGAAATACGCCGCATCAATATTGACATCAGATACATTTTCTTCATTAAGATGATACAGGTAATCTGTGTTGCCTGTTGCCACATACAACATTCTGTAGGTTGCATCTTCTGTTTCTTTAGTGATAGTTTCCTTAATCTCTTTATATATGTCAGCCATAACATCTTTATTAACTTTAGTATAATCATCGCAGTAAGCAGCAAGTTTATCTGCTGTATAAGTCATCTCACAGGCTTTGGCAAGTATGCCGTGCCTTGCCATATCTTCATAAGATACATCACAGCTTACCTTAATACTGTCATTAAGCTTAATTGAAGATGCCTTGTCCGCAGTAAATGTAAGTGTCTTAAGATAATCATCATCCCAGTCATTGTCTATTATAACTCTGGCATCAGGGCTTATTCCTGAAAATGTTACATCAACCCCGCTGTATATGTCTATCTTTGCACCTGCATTAATGCCTTTAGCCTTATAAGTATACTGCTTCTTATTAATATCAGCACCTGCATTATCTGCATAAGTATCATTAAATTCTATCTCGCAGTGGACTTTATCACCATTTTTAATATCGGTATCTGTTGTGTATACATTTATTGATTCAATGAACTTTCTAACATAATATTTCTTATCGTCATCAGCTTTCTTTCCTAAAAGCTTATTAGACAGTGCATCTTCATCTACAACAAATATCACCGAAGCATATCCGTCAGCACCTGTATACACAGGCTTTATATAATCTCTTATGTCAAATTCATTAACCTTTATAAATACTGCAACTATCAATATCACTGCAAGGACTATTCCACCAACAGCAAAATATACTTTATTGCTCAAAGACTTATCCTTCTTTTTCTTTAAACTCTTTAATCTGCATACACCAAAAGCCTCCTTACAATTCTCTTGTGCTATATACAAGCTGTTCTAATTCCTCACCTTTCATATATGGGCTTAACACATTATACACCTGTTTATTATAATTATTAAGCTGTTCTATATCTTTATAGCTAAGATATTGTACATCAACAAGGTCTAAATCCACAGGAACCATAGTAAGCATTTCAAACTTAAGCCACCTGCCATATTCATTTTCCTTATCCTCTGTAACTATTATTTCATTCTCAATTCTTATTCCGAATCTGCCATCAGCATACACTCCGGGTTCATCTGATGTTACCATACCCGGTGTTAATACAGCAAGGTCATTTACCCCCTGTATATGCTTCCACCTAAATCCATTAGGTGCTTCGTGGACATTTAAAAGATAACCAACTCCGTGACCAGTTCCACATCTGTAATCAATATTCTCATTCCACAACGGAGCTCTTGCCATTATATCAAGATTATATCCGGTACAGCCGTGAAGAAACCTTGTATTGGCAAGATTCAACATTCCCTTAAGTGTAAGCGTATAGCACTTCTTCATCTCATCTGTAACTTCACCTAACGCAATAGTTCTTGTAATATCTGTTGTTCCAGTGTCGTAATGACCGCCTGAATCAACTAAAAGCATACCCTGTGGCTCTAGCTTTGCTGCCGTATCCGGCTCTGCCTTATAATGCATCATTGCTGCATTTGCATTATAACCTGCAATTGTATCAAAGCTAATATCACGATATCCTTCCATCTGCTCACGAAGACTTTGCAGATAGTCTGATACACTAACCTCATCCATCGGAATCTTTCCGACATTCTTCTTTAACCAATACATAAACTTAGTTACGGCAATACCGTCAAGAAGATGAGCCTTTCTTGTATTTTCAAGCTCAATCTCGTTCTTGATAGCTTTCATCAGCTGAGATGGATTTGCCTTGCTTACAATATGAACAGTCTCAGACAGTGCATTTGTGATGCGATAATTTACCTTTCTCTTATCAAGAAGAACGGTGCTGTGCTCAGGAATAGTCGCTGCATATGCATAGACGTCCTCATATGGGCGAATGGTAATGCCGCACTCTGCTGCCATCTCTTTAACTGCATCGCTTAATGCATTCTCCTCAACAAACCACATTGCATTTTCTTTTCCGATTACAAGGAAAGAAAGCACAACAGGAACGTGTGGAATATCATTTCCTCTGACATTTAAGATCCATGCAATATCATCAAGTGTACTGATGATGTGATACTGTGCCTCTTCCTTTTCCATCTGCTCACGGACACGTGCAAGCTTAGAAGCAGTTGCTTCACCATTAAATTCGTCCTTTAAAACATCGGCTGGCTGATGAACAAGTGCCGGACGATCTGTCCACACCTCATCTAAAAGATCCTTATCAGTCTTAAGACTTCCATGCTTCTTTGCTGCGATCTTTGCAAACTCCTTTGCATCATTTGTGTTGACTACTCTTGCGTCAAAACCGATGCACTGTCCTTCCTGCAGCTTTTCACCTAAATACTGCATAACAGTCGGAACACCTTCCTGTCCCATCTAACTTCATTAATTATATCTGAATACTGTGCAATAAAATCAGTATCTCTAAATGCAACCTGAGCTGCTGCCTGAATAAAGTAGCGTCCGTCTGTCCAAAGCCATGCTTCTTCCTGTCCAATAACTGCTACACCTGCAGAGCCGGTAAAGCCAGTTATAAACTTTCTTGCCTTGAAGTACTCTACCACATATTCAGACTCATGAAAATCTGCTGTTGGAATGTAATAATAATCAATTCCCTCTCTCTTCATGATTGCCCGCAACGCGGTAATTCGTTTGCTGTCCATTTTTTCTCCTTTTTCCTTTGCGTCTGTCCGTTCTCATTATTACAATCGGTCAATTTAGCCGATTCTTACTTATTATTTTTGTCTTCAGCCTCTGCATGAAGCCGTGTTAGATGCTGCACAATCGTTCTTTCATATCCATTCTCAGATGGGCGATAAAAATGCTCATTTTCCATGGTATCAGGCAGATACTGCTGTTTCACATAATGGTTTTTATAATCGTGCGCATACTTATATCCATCTCCATGACCAAGCTTTCCTGCACTCTTATAGTGTGTATCCTGCAAATGTGACGGCACTGGCGGTGTCTTATGATTCTGTACATAATCCATTGCCTCTGAAATTGCCATATACGCAGCATTGCTCTTTGGTGCACATGCCACATATGTTGCTGCATGTGACAATATAATCTGTGCCTCTGGCATACCAATACGCTCAATAGCCTGAGAAGCCGCAACTGCTACGACAAGTGCCTGAGGATCAGCATTTCCCACATCCTCCGATGCACAAATCATGATACGACGTGCTATAAAGCGGATATCTTCACCTGCATACAGCATACGCGCCAGATAATAAACTGCAGCATCAGGATCAGAGCCACGCATACTTTTAATAAATGCACTGATCGTATCATAATGATTATCGCCGCTCTTATCGTAACGCACAGCACGCTTTTGAATACATTCCTGCGCCGTATCAAGCGTGATATGAATCATTCCATCGTCAGAGCGGTCCGTCGTCAGCACAGCAAGCTCAATGCCATTTAATGCGGCGCGTGCATCACCGTTTGCAGCATCACTTAAAAATTCAGCAGCAGCATCATCAAGCATAGCATGATAGCTTCCCATACCACGCACAGGATCGCTCACGGCACGCTTAATCAGCTCTTTGATGTCTTCCTTTTCCAAATTGTGCAGTTCAAAAATAATGGATCTGGAAATCAGAGCTGGATTTACCTCAAAATATGGGTTTTCTGTCGTTGCGCCAATCAAAATGATTGTTCCATCCTCTACAAATGGCAGCAGATAATCCTGCTGTCCTTTATTAAAACGATGAATCTCATCAATAAAAAGAATAGTCCTGCGTCCGTACATTCCCTGAAGGTCTTTTGCACGCTTTACTACGTCCTCCATATCTTTTTTTCCGGCTACAGTTGCATTAAGCTGTGTAAACTCAGAGCTTGTCGTATTGGCGATCACCATCGCAAGCGTTGTCTTTCCTGTTCCTGGCGGACCATAAAAAATAACGGAGCTAAGCTTATCTGCCTTAATTGCGCGGTACAGCATCGTATTCTTCCCGATGATATGCTTTTGACCAACAACTTCATCAAGTGTTTTTGGACGCATACGCGACGCAAGCGGTGATTCCTTTTGCTGAGTTTCTCTCATATAATCAAATAAATCCATACTCATTGTCCTGTCCATCTCTTACTATTCACGGTGGAGACTGGCAAATCACTTTGCAAGTTTCTTTGTGAACTGTATCCAATCTTAGCACGTTTAGCAGCAAAAAACAACTATGCAAACAGCAATTCCTCAACAGTAACAAATTCATATCCCTGACGCTGCAATTCATCAATCACAATAAAGGCAGCCTGCACACTTGTCTTATAAATATCATGCAATAAAATAATATCCCCCGGCTTAACCTGACGCAAAATATCTGCTGCGATCTGTTTCGTATCTGTGCGCTTCCAGTCAAGAGGATCAACGTCCCAATAAACTGCAATCATATTTTGCGGACAATCTTTTTTATGATCCCATTCTCCATACGGTGGTCTTAAGTAAATAACTTCCTGCCCTGTAATCTCCTTAATTACATCATTTGCTGCCTTTACCTGTGAACATGCCTGACTGCTGCTTAACATATTCAGCTGAACATGACTATATGTATGATTTCCAATTAAGTGACCTTCCTCACTCATACGGCAAATCAACTCTGGATTTTGCTCTGCCTTCTCACCAATCACAAAAAAGGTGGCACGCACTTTTCTTGCCTTAAGCCCATCAAGCAGTAACGCTGTTGTCTTAGCATCCGGACCATCATCAAATGTAATAGCAACCTTTTTTTCGTCCCTCTGCCAGACGATTTGCTCAGACTCTCCTGCTGCCAATATATAAAAGCAACAGGAAATAAGTACTGCTACGGACAAGAGCATTACTATACTCCGCATTTTATTTACTTGTGTTCCGTATATTTTTGACTGTTTGGACATACCAGACTCTTTCTTTATGTCTTACCTATTTTTATGTCACATTCAAGTTTCTAATGCATTGCACTCGAACCATTTGCCTAGATATTGGTACACATACAAAAAGGCACACCAGCCTTCTAAGCTGATGTGCCAATTTAAAAGCAAAATTACTGTGCCTTCTGCATCTGAACCTGAGGTTCTTGAGTCTCTGCTTCGGAAGAACCCTCCTCTGTATCTGCCTCAGTCGTATCAGTAATAGTTGAACGATCTGCCAGTGTTACAGTAATCTGAGTCTCTGTATACTGGTTGCCGTTTGGTCTTTGGACTGTGATTGTAACACTCTCACCTGCTGCGTAGTAAGAAAGTGCAGATCTAAGTGTTTCAAAACTAGATACCTTCTGTCCATCAACTGCGGTAATGATATCATTCAGCTGCAGTCCCGCATCAGATGCCGGGCTTCCCTCTGTGATCTTCGTTACCATTGCGCCTTCTGGCATACCAAATCTCTGTACATACTCAGTCGGTACGTCAACGCCCTGAATGCCAAGATAACCTCTCTGATCCTCATCTATCTGAACCTTTGTCTTCTGATTCATCATGTTGTTAATCAGATCCTCTACGGAAGAAATCGGAATTGCATATCCCATGCCCTCTACGCCTTCACCTGAGCTCTTTGCAGAGTTAATTCCAATCAAATGACCATTTGCATCAAACAGTCCGCCGCCGCTGTTACCAGCATTGATAGCCGCATCAATCTGCATCATACTTCTTGTTACATTATCATCAGATGTAGTTACGTCCTTGTTAAGTGCACTTACATGACCAAATGTGGTAGTCTGACCAAGACCAAGGGCATTTCCGATTGCCATTACACCCTGACCAACCTTAACACCATCAGAATTGTCAATAGTAGCAACAGAAATTGCATTTAAGGTATCCTCTGGAATGTCCGACAGCTTTACTGCCAAAACTGCGATATCTGCATCAGAATCAGCACCCTTTAAGTTTGCCTCAACCTCAGTTCCATCAACAAATGTGACTTTTCTTTCCTTGGTGGAAGCTGTATAGCTGTAATACATTGTGTTGCCTGATTTGTCATATACAGCAACATGGTTATTTGTGACAATCAGAAGCTCATCCTCTGTCTTTCCGATAATTACACCTGAACCATATGCCTCAGACTCCTGTGTTGATGTCTGATTCTGATTCTGACCATTTCCATAGAAGAAATTAAAGAGATCCGAACCACCGTTTGATGTACTGGTAACTTCGATTACATTTGTTACAGAAACAACCTGCGGCAGGCACTGTGCGGCCAGATCTGAATAATCAGTAAGGGAAGATGCCACAATATCAGGTGTTGTCTCATCCTTTGAAAGATTCATTGTGGATGCTGCCTGAACGGTATTTTCCGTGTTCTGAGTCAAAAGTGATCCGCCCCAGAAGCTTCCGCCAATAACTGCAACACCTGCAAGAACTGCTGCTGCTTTGTGCAGATTTCTTCTTGACTTATTTTGTCTTCTCTGCTTTCTATTTCCTTTATTTTCATTATTGCCATCATAATTAAAATTGGTTTCTGGATACATCATAATAGAACCTCCTATATAATAAGCCTTACATTTAGCTTGGCTTTGTTTCTTTGTTATGTCTATATACTATCAATGATCTGTGTTTAAATTGTGTACTTTTCTTTAAGCATTCGTGAAAAAAGCCCTGTATACCACATATTTGTGATATACAAGGCTTTTTAACTTTATATCGTTTCTGTATTTACTGTCCGACTCCAAATGCTTTCTGAATGGTATAGCTAATGTCTTTTACTGTCTGAGATGGTTCATATCCATCATCGCCAAACAAATATGTGTGAAGCTTCTTTACATCTCCTGCCAAATCAGTGCAGACTAATGAATCCTTTACGCCAAAGACACCAAGCGTTCCAAGTGTCAGATCATACGTATATGGAAATCCCTCTGTATCAATAATACTATAGCTGTTTACATCTGCTGCCAGAGCAAATAATTCATCATTTGACAGCGTTGTATTGATATTTGGACACGCATAGCGCACTGCTGTAAGAAGCGCTGACGGTGATGCTACCTTTGCCTGCTGAAGCATCTTATCGATTACTTCACGCTGACGGCTTGTTCTTCCCATATCCATACCTGTCGTATAACGGTTACGACAATATGCAACTGCATATACACCATTACAAAGCTGATAACCTGCCTGTGTCAGCTGAGGCTGCCAGATACCTGTTGCCTCCTCGATCTCCGTGATGTAACCTGTAATATATCCCTTTTCAACTTCTTCCGGAGTGATATCAAGATAAATGCCGCCGATCGCATCAATAACACGAATAAGTGCCGCCCAGTTAACTACAACAACATCCTGAATCTGAAGATCAAGATTCATATTGATCATACTGATCATATCAGTGTCGCTTCCCTTTGCAAACTCAGAATTTGCAAGGTCAAATTCATCTCTTGAATACATCTTAAGAAGTGTATCACGATAAATAGACACCAGCTTAACTTCCTTTGTTTTTACATTGATGCTGCAGATCATCATAACGTCAGACTGAACACCATTTCCACCGCCAAGATTAGCCTGATCTCTTGCATCAACACCAACTAATAAAATATTCCAGTAACCATTTACTGTTTCCTGATGACTTAAAATATCATCGACTGTCGTAGCCTGTGTAACCTCACTTACATTGATCACACTTCCAGGCTTCGCAGATGAAGACTCCGGCACACTTTCCTGCTCACCAGATTTTTCAGACTCTTTTTCCTGTTCCTTGCTTTGCGGCTCCGTCGTGGCTGTCTGCGCCTCCTCCTGCTGATCATTATCTCCATTATTTGCAAACGTTGCTACGTAAATTTCTTTCTGATTAATTGTTGAACGCTGCATCGTGTTGAGAATACTAACTGCATAACAGCAAATCGAAAGTGCACAGACAAGAAGGAACTCTGTAATTACCAAAAGAGTTCGTCTGACTCTTCTTGCCTT
>OGPJ01003056.1_pt1 | contig 10200 bp, 6 predicted proteins | sample 1552831 | NCBI WGS metagenome assembly OGPJ01 (sample SAMEA2579914, study PRJEB22360) | human gut metagenome | biome: human gut; feature: human-associated habitat; material: faeces | place: Denmark | collected 2008/2010
AGAAACAGTTGCGGCCTCTCAGGTGGAGACAGCTGAAGTGACCGAGACAGAGACAACGGTTCAGGAAGACCGTGCATCAAGAATCAAAGCCTATCAGGCAGCATTGGATAATATTTATCAGAATCATATTTTGCCGGATGGATCAGAATTGAGAGATGACATCAGTGGTGAGATGTCAGGCAACAAATTTGCTGTTTACGATGTTGATCATGACGGCAGAGAAGAGCTATACGGCAACAAGCATGGCGTCAATGACAGCGAAGATTTATGATTACGATGAAGCAAGCGGTGAATTGTATGAGGAACTTTCGCAGTTTCCGATGCTGACATTTTATGACAATGCAACGATTGGAGCCGGTATTTCACATAATCAGGGCTATGCCGGTGAGTTCTGGCCGTATACGTTTTATACTTATGATGCAGCCAATGACAGCTACCGGGCCGAATACTTTGTCGATGCCTGGGATAAATCTTTATCCGATGTCAATTATAACGGGGAAGCCTTCCCGGATGATGCGGACAAAGACGGGGATGGCATTGTATATTACCTGGAGGCGCCGGATGGCAGTGAAACCGGGGAGCCGCTCGACAGGGATGCTTTTGATCAATGGATCAGTGAGAATGTCGGCAATGAAGAAAACATTCCGTTTCAGGATTTGACAGAAGATGCAATCTGTCAGATTCAGTAAGAAAAAAAGAATGAAATATACATGCGTTGAGCGTGTTTTTACAGAAACAGAAGGTGCGTAAGGGGAATTTGGGATGGAGCAGAGAGAAATCAGAAAATTGGTCAATAGACAACGCAGGTTCTTTTATACAGGAAAAACGCAGCATATGGTATTTCGTGAGATGGCTCTTAGACGGCTGCAGATCAGCATTATGGCCCATGAGGATGAGATCAATCGGGCACTCAGACTGGATCTCGGTAAAAGCGCATCTGAAGCGTATATGTGTGAAACCGGCATGGTACTGGCAGAGATCAGCTATATGCTCAAGCATATGCGACAGTTTGGCAAGGATCAGACTGTGCGGACACCACTGGCCCAGTTCGCGTCCAGAAGCTTCAGAAAGTCGTCGCCATATGGGGTGACACTGATCATGAGTCCGTGGAATTATCCGTTTCTTCTGACGATGGAGCCGCTTGTGGACGCGCTGGCAGCAGGCAATACAGCGATTGTTAAGCCGAGTGCCTACTCGCCTTTTACGAGTGAGATCATGGCGAAGATCATATCGGAATGTCTGCCTCAAAAATACGTTGTGGTTGTGAACGGCGGACGTAAAGAGAATCAGTGGCTGTTAAAGGAAAAGTTTGATTATATCTTTTTTACGGGAAGTCAGCATGTCGGCAGAGAGGTTATGACAAAAGCCGCTGTAAACCTGACTCCGGTTACACTGGAATTAGGAGGAAAAAGTCCATGTATCGTTGACCGTCGATGCAATTTGAAACTGGCAGCCAGACGTATCGTGTTTGGTAAACTTCTGAACTGCGGACAGACCTGTGTTGCCCCGGATTATATTTACTGTGACCGCAAAATAAAGGACAAACTGGTGCGCCAGATCATCCGGCAGATCAACCGGCAGTATACAACAGAACCGCTTAAAAATCCGGATTATGGAAAGATCATCAATGAGAAACATTTCCGACGGCTTCTCGGACTGATCGATAAAGAAAAAGTTGTTGCCGGCGGAAATTATAACGAGGAAACGCTGCAGATCGAGCCTACGGTACTTGATAACGTAACCTTCGAAGACGCAGTCATGCAGGAAGAAATTTTTGGTCCGCTTCTTCCGATCATTACCTATGATTCAATCGATGAAGCAATCGAAAAAATCAATTCCATGGCACATCCGCTGGCAGTTTATGTATTTACTTCCAGGGGAAGACTTGCAAACAAAGTGATGGAACGCTGTGATTTCGGCGGTGGCTGCATTAATGATACGTTGATTCATCTGGCAACGTCAGAAATGGGATTTGGCGGATTTGGTGAAAGCGGCATGGGCGCTTACCATGGCGAGGAAGGTTTCCGTACCTTTACACATTATAAGAGTATTGTAAATAAAAAGACCTGGCCGGACCTTTCCATACGGTATCAGCCATATAACCCTAAGAACGAAAAAAAACTCCGGAAGTTCCTGAAATCCAAAAGAATCTACATAATAGGCTGTGATCTCTGCCCCCCTGTTTATCACGATCACATCACTTACCGATAAGGAATGACCACGGAAATCTTCCGGTCGATCAATGTTAAATCGTTCAAATATATTGTCTAACGTGATTGTTGGCATCCACGGTGCTGCATAAACCATCCGGTAATCCTTTCCATCAATGGTATAGCCCAGGTTCTTTGCAGATTCCATTCCCATAAACTGATAGGTATGCTCATCTCCACTATCCATCTGATAAATGGCAAACCTTCTGCTTTCTCCATGCAGAAGAAGTGTCTCATCAATCTTTTCTGCACTCTGCCGTTCCAGTGCTTCCTGTTTTGTGGCAGAGACTTCTCTTTCTTTCTGGACTTCCCATTCTGTTTCTGTGATTCCAAAGATACCGTCATATCCAAAAATCTCATTTTCCGTTTCCACAAGCACCTGTTCTGCCCGTTGTGGATTCTCTGGATTTCCATATAAGATGTAAATTTCTGCCCCTCCACGGTATAATTCATATGCCCGGTCTTTCATAAGCGGTAGCATATGGTCTAACTGGATTCCTGCCTCGTGCATTTCCGTAAAACCGATCATGCCATCTGGGAAATTGTCAATCTGTGCCTGTGTTTCATTCATAAGGTTTCTCGTATATTCACTTTCCGGTCTGCGGATTGCGGTCATCATACGGTTCACCAGTCCAAGCACTTCGTCTTTGTCATCCATCTTATATGCAAAATTCACAATAAGATTTCTCTGGGAATCTGTGAAATTTCCTGTATTTGCAGCTTCTGCCGTTTCAATCAGACGGTGGGCATACTGCATGGCTGTTTCTTCTGCAATCTCCGGTTCCTTCACTGGGAAGTTTGCCCTTGCTGCCTGAATCACTTCATACACCAGCTTTGAACCGGCTTCATCATAAGATTCCCTCATATCCCATACCAGGTCATTCAGTCTTTCCACCTGTCCGGGGAAGGTTTCTGCATATTCATTTACAAATGCCTTTTCATTTTCCGAAAAAATATTTCTTGGAAACTCTGCTTTTTGCACCAACATCTCTGCCTGATCTTTCGGAGAAAGGTCAGAAAAAGAAGTAACGCCTGTGTCAGCATCATATTCAACATCATAAAAATCAATCGGATAGTTCTCTCCGTGTCCACTGCTGTCATAGAGTGGTGTGACGGCAGCACCTTTTTCTTCCAGAAAACTTTCCAGAGGTTTCTCATTTTCCTCTATCTCACCACTTTCCAGAAGGCGGACGTATTCACCCACATTCTGTTCTAACTGTTCCCTGCTCATATTTTCGATCAGATCATAAGTAAACTCGGAACCCATGCTGCCCGAAAGATGCAGAATCAAATCTTCCTTATGGAAGGTATCCCGGATTGGTCTTTCCATTTCCAACTCGTACATCTGTGCCTCGATATTCTCAATGATCTCTGCCGATGTTTTTCGGATGGTATCCATTGATGCTTTCAACGCCTTCATATCCCTGCTCTCGCACCAGCTGGCGATATAGGTAAACGAATATTCTGAAGTATCCAGACCAAAATGGTTGCAGACTATGTAAGCAATACTTTCAGCCTCAAATGTTAATGTTTCCATTTGAAGCATTATACCCATGTTTTTATAATGTTGATCTTTTAAATTATTTTCCATAAATCCTCACTTTCTTGTAAAAAAGATGAGCATTATCAGATATGCTATTATCAGGTTTTCCCCTCGAATGGGAAGCCGGAAAGGAGCGCATTTGATATGCAAATAAACTATTTAGATGCTATTTCATCAGTTCTCAATATGATGAAACAGCCAGACAGTGCATGTAAAAATATAGACATGCACAGAACCTGTTATACTACACTCTTCAAGTACCTGATGGATAAGGGCATTCCTTTTTCAATGGATGCCGCACTGGACTGGCTTGAGATTAAAAAACGGGAAATTTCCTATGAGACGTGTTCTCAATATAGAAATGCCCTGTTCCGCCTCGAGCATTACCTGCTCTTTGGAGATATCAAAAGTTCTTTCTGCCGCTCAGAAGACAGTTTTTTCTGCCGGAGCGGAATATCGGAATCCTTTTTTCGCCTGACATATGAGCTGGAAGAATACTATGCGACCACACAGAATCCCTGCTATTACCATACGTATTCTGTTGCCATCAAGGAGTTCTTCAGGCTTGCTACTTCCCTGGGAGTTACAGAGCCAGAAGCAATAACCATAGATACTCTTATCGAATACTGGAATACTTACTGCAAATCCTGTAAATCTCTTGCCAGACGTCAGAACGCCGTATGTGCCATGACAGCACTTATGAAATATCTTCACCGCAGAGGTGATGTGCCAGAGTGTTACCAGCGGGTTCTTTTTGGTGAGAACGTTGAAATACTGCTTGAGATGAGACTTTCTAAAACAGGTACCGCATTTCATCCGAGTATACCTCTCGCTCTTAAAGCTGATGAATATCTTGACGCTTTGGACGATTGGAAATACATGGAATCATCAAAAGCTGTTTATCGCAATGATTTCACATGGTATTTCATGTTCCTGGAACTTAACCATCTGGAACACTCGGCAGAAACTGTGACATCATGGATAGATATACTCCCGGATTGCCCGAATCAGATCAAAGCCAGCAGTTCCGGATCAGCTCATCGTTCACACACTATCAGAATGTTTGAAAAGTATCTCCAGGGCATAATGGAATCCAATATAATCGCTGAGCCGATGCGTGCATCTGATCAGCTTCCATCATGGAGCAAAAGCATCCTTGATGGTTTCATAGAAAGCCGCAGGCGGGATGGAATGACCGATAAGACACTTACCATGTGCAGGGCAGCCGGATGCAGTTTTTTCAAATATCTTGAAGATAATGGAATAGATAATCCAGTCTCCATAACACCCGATGTGGTTAAAGCATTTCATAACCATGATGTCCACTCGACCCCGGAAAGTAAAAATGCATATGGAACCAAGCTTCGTCAGCTTCTACGGTACATGGCTGACCAGGATCTGATTTCACCAACACTTGCTTTTGCAGTATCTGCAAGCTGTGCGCCTCATCGCAGCATAGTTGATGTTCTGAGCGATGCTATGGTCGAGAAAATATATGAATATCGTGAGAAAGCTTCTACTCCCATGGAGCTCAGGGACACAGCCATGGTCATGCTTGGACTTCGAATGGGTATCAGGGGAGCAGACATCCTAAAGCTTCAGGTAAATGATTTTGACTGGAAAAACAAAACTGTTTCCTTCATTCAGCAGAAAACAAGCAAAGCAATAACGCTTCCAGTCCCAACGGATGTAGGTAATTCAGTATATAAATACATCATGAATGGACGTCCGGAATCGGCTGTCACAGGCAACGGTTATATATTTATCCGCCATCAGGCACCATATATTCCGCTTAAAGTTACAACGGCGTGCCGTGGAGCTTTAAAAAGAATACTTGCTGAATATGGATTTGAATTATCTGCTGGTCAGGGCTTTCATATGACACGAAAAACATTTGCCACAAGAATGCTTCGGGCAGACAACAAACTTGATGATATTTCCAATGCTCTCGGACATGCACGTCAGGAAACAGCAGAGGTATATCTTGAACGTGACGAAGATAAAATGAGGCTCTGCCCTCTGGAATTTGGAGGTGTTTTATCATGACATACATTTTTGAGAGCGGTCTGGCACATCATATCGAAGGACTTATACAGCAAAAACGAGCTGATGGATATGCCTATAATTCCGAAGAAAAGCTATTAAAACGCTTTGATACCTTTTGCGTACAGAATTATCCGGAACTGACAACAGTCACCTATGAAATGGCAGCCAAATGGTCAGAAGCCAGACCGGGCGAAGGAGATGCCTATCATAATCGCCGTATGTCGATGGTGAAGGTGCTGAGTGAATATATCCTTTCCCTTGGTCAGGAAGCATACATTCCTAATTTTTTCTGCAAGGCTTACCGTCCGGTTCTTTACATTCCATCAAAAGAGGAAGTTAAGGAACTGCTACAGAAAATGGATATCCGCACGTCTCATAATTCAGAGCAATTTAGACTCGATAGAGAGTGCAAGATTCTTTTTCTCCTATATTTTTGCTGCGGTCTGCGTCTGTCAGAAGGGCGATTGCTAAAATGGGAGCACATAGACCTGGATAAAGGAATCCTTACTGTCCTTGGCTCAAAGGGTAACAAAGATCGCCTTGTATATCTTCCTCAGGATAGCCTTCCGGTACTTAAAAACTATAAAGAACGTCAGGAAATGCTTTTCCCCGGAATTGACTGGGCTTTTCCGGGAAAAGATCCACATAAGCCTGTTTCGTGCTCTGGAGTAGAATCGAGTTTTAACCGCCATTGGGCCATGCTTCCGGTTGCCAGGACAGTTGATAAACATCCGACACCCCACTGTTTACGCCATGCTTTTGTAGTAGAGAGATTTAATGAGTGGATGCATCAGGGAATTGATACAAACACTATGCTCCCATATTTAAGCAGATACCTTGGACACAAAAGTCCTGATGAAACGTATTATTACTATCATCTTGTAGAAAAGGCATTTGATACTATCCGAGAGAAAGATTCAGTGTCTGGAAAGGTCATTCCGGAGGTGATTCCCTATGAAGAATAAATCAGCAAAGATATCGACTGATCAGCTGTTCTTTTCTCACACATGGAACTTTCTAAATGTTTATTTGGTAAAGCAGGTCGGACGCAGTCAGGCTACAGCAGAATCCTACAGAGATTCCCTTACAATATTTAAAAACTACCTTGTAGGTGAATTAGGTAAATCCATAAGCACCTTTCAGTTTTCTGATTGTACCAAAGAATGTATTTATAATTTCAGAGAATATCTGCTTGCAAATGGCAGCCAGCCATCAACTGTAAATGTAAGAGTCGCGGCTATCCGTGCCTATCTGAACTATGCCTCGGATATGGACATATCAGTCCAGTCAGTTGCCCTGGCGATCAGTCAGATCTCACCATGCAAAACCATTAAAAAGGAAAAACCTATTTTGTCCGATGATGCACTTGCTGCAATACTGTCTGCACCGCCGAATACGAAATTCGGTGTACGAGACCGTGCTATTTTGATTCTTCTCTACGATACAGCTGTAAGAATCAGTGAGCTGCTTAATATTCGCCTATGTGATATCGCAATGGAATCAAAATATCCAAATATTTTCATAACCGGCAAAGGTAATAAAGAAAGAACCATACAATTAACAGCTAAAGCAGTCGAACACCTTAGGGAATATATACGTGTATATCACAGTAATTCTTCCAAAGAAGCATACTTATTTTCCACAACGATAAAAGGTGTAACAGACAGGATGTCCGTTGGAAATGTCCAGCGGATTATAAAAAAATATGCAGCTCTGGTCAGTGAAAAAGGGGTTAGTCTTCCGGATTCGGTTCACTGTCACATGTTCCGCCGAACCAGAGCCACAAATCTTTATCAGGATGGAATCGCCATTGAGCTGGTTTCTACAGTGTTAGGACATACCAGAACTGATACAACCAAAAGCTACTATGCAAAGCCATCTGTTGAACAGCTTAGAGATGCAATGGAATCTGTTCCAACACCTGTATCTGATGAAGCACCAATGTGGGAAGACAACGAAGATGAAATGGCAAGACTTTGTGGATTGCGCTAACGAATAATGCACATCTTTTAGTAGAAAAACGTCTTATTTCTCAGCATTCTTTAAAATGATTAACATTTTGGAATGCTGAGTATAATGCTTCCACTTCCTTTGTTGTCTGGTCTTTTAAGACTCCTTCCGCATCCATTACTTCCCGGTCATGCAGCAATGCGTGGCTCACTTCATGGACTCCGGTTTTCATCGTCTGTACATTACTCATATCTTCCTTTATCGCAATATATTTTTCTGTCTGGTGATAATAGCCTTTTGCATCCCCTTCCACATTCATCATGCGGATCGGCACAGGAGAAATATTCTGCAATGCCTGCATGAACGTATCATAAAACTGTACACTTCCGGTAAGCTCCGGCACCTCCAGTTCTGCGATCGGTTCCCCCTCTGTCTGGCTGACATCAAACACTGTCGTTACACGGAATCTCGGTATCACCATCTCCACGATCTCTGTTTCCGGCTGTCCATCATCCCCGATCACAGGCTCTTTTGTTACCGGGTCGATCTTTTCAATCTCCTGTTTCTCCCGTATCGGTGCCGGTGCGATGATCTGGATTCCTTTCTCTCCACGTTTTACATGACGGTTAAATTTCTTCTGCCATGCCTGATACCCTGCCACCAGTGTTGCTTCCGGTTTCTGCATGGTGATCAGCAGCGTGTTATTAAAGCTGTAATTGTGGAACTTTGACATGGTATTCAGATATTCGGTATATCTCTCCGAAGTAAAGATTTCCTTTACTCCCTGCTCCAGCCGTTCCGATATTTCTTTTAACTGTTTTTCTATATTATTTGCCATAAACAAACCCTCCATTTTATGTCCCCGCCAGAGAAAACTCTGACGGGAAATCTTTTATAACTCCTGTTCGTGTTTTTTCTTTGCAGCTTTCTGTGTAACGGTCGGTTCCGCTGTATTCTGCTGTGCCTTCTCCTGTTTTAAGCGTTCCAGAATAGACGGCTTATGGATTCTGTCTGCTGTTTCCGGAAGTTCTTTTTCTTCTACGGCATCCCTGCTGTCTGTGCTGCTTCCTTCTCTGCCAATATCCTCATCTGCCATAATCGTCTCATTGCCCTTTTCATCCATGTTCAGCAGGGCATTTAACTCGGATAATCGTTCCATCTTTTCATTCAGCTCTGCTTCTTTCGGGAATGGCTTCTTTACCTCTTCCTGTGCAGTAGCAAGCTGCTGTTGTACGGTTTCCAATTTCTGCTCACTTTCCGTCAGCTTCCTGTCAATGGAAGAAAGGGTGTTATGTATACGCTGCATATTTCCTACCGGGTCTTTTCCAATCTCCAGCTTATAAGAGCATTTTCCTTTGACCGTCAGTTCAAACGCATTGGAAAACATATTGTAGGAAGCAGATAACGTAAACCCATGATATTCCCCAACTTTTCCGCCGGTGCTGACGGTTTTTAACCCTGCACAAGCAGCGATCAACGCTTCGCCTGCTTCTTTCTTATCTTCATAAAGGACATTCCCTACCGTCATGGCAAACGTGTCATTATCCTGTAAATCCACGCTTTTTACTACCTGCGAATCCACCTGCATCCCGGCAATCCGCTCTTTCAATGCACTGATCTGTACCGGGAAATTCTTTGCAATATCGGATTCCAGACGGTAAATCTGACTGGTATGGTTTGCCTTTAGAAGTTTCAGCTTACTCACCTGCACATCCAGATCCATTTTTTCCTTAATGTACGGATTACCTGTAGCAAGAGCCTTAATCTCGGCATAAGACAATGCCGTATCATCCACATCTTCACAAGCCCTGACCGGGGATTTACTGGTCATGATCTGGCTGATGAACTTCTGCTTATTCTCCAAAATCTGCCACATATACGCATCAAAAGTGTTCTCCGTCACATACCGGAATATCTTTACTTTGTCATTCTGGTTTCCCTGTCTTAAAATACGTCCTTCCTGCTGTTCCAGATCAGACGGTTTCCACGGACAGTCAAGGTGATGGAGGGCAATGAGCCTGTCCTGTACGTTGGTACCAGCACCGAGTTTTGGAGTGGAACCCATGAGGATTCTCACCTGTCCGGTCCGTACCTTTGCAAACAGTTCCGCTTTCTTTGCCTCCGTGTTGTATTCATGGATAAACGCAATCTCTTCTTTCGGGATTCCCCTGGCAACCAGTTTGTTTCGGACATCATCATATACATTGAAAGTCCCATCCCCTTTTGGAGTAGACAAGTCACAGAAGATCAGCTGTGTTGTCCGATCTGCTTTTCCCTCGTCCCATACCTGAAAAGCATTTTCCACACAGGTATTGACCTTGCTTTTTTCTGCATCCGGAAGGAGTTCATTTAATAGCCTCTGATCCAATGCACATTTTCTTCCGTCATTGGTAATCTTGAGCATGTTGTCCACCGTTGGATTCACAAGACCGACTCTTACTTCTTCCGCAC
>OGPJ01003059.1_pt1 | contig 10195 bp, 9 predicted proteins | sample 1552831 | NCBI WGS metagenome assembly OGPJ01 (sample SAMEA2579914, study PRJEB22360) | human gut metagenome | biome: human gut; feature: human-associated habitat; material: faeces | place: Denmark | collected 2008/2010
CGTTCTTTACCGTCTTTCAATCCCCGGATGCGGCAGCCAATGGAAGTTTCTCCTTCATAATTTTCGCCCAGATCCTGCGGGTTAGGCAATACGGCTTTCAGGAATTGCAGCGGAACGATTTTCACCCCGTTGTAATCCACTTCATCGATACGAGCCATACCGATGTTCTGGATTACTCGCAGGTGAGTCAGGTATTCCTGACCGAAAGTCATCCAGAAACGTGCACGCTTGATGGTAGGGAAGTTTTTCACCAAAGATTCCAATTCTTCGTGATATAACAGATAGGAATCACGTGGTCCGATATTCGGATAAGTCAGGTCCTTATGGATTTCCAACGGTTGGGTGGTTACCCATTGGCCATTCTCATAGTAACGTCCGTTCTGCGTGATTTCACGAATATTGATTTCCGGATTGAAGTTCGTTGCAAATGCCTTATGATGATTACCTGCGTTGCAATCTACGATATCCAGATATTGCATTTCATCGAAATAATGTTTGGCAGCATATGCAGTATAAATACCACTTACCCCCGGATCGAAGCCGCAACCAAGGATGGCGGTCAGTCCGGCATCCTCAAAACGTTTCTTATATGCCCATTGCCAGCTGTATTCAAAGTGAGCCACATCTTTCGGCTCATAGTTGGCAGTGTCCAGATAGTTGACTCCGCTTTTAAGACAAGCTTCCATAATGGTAAGATCCTGATAAGGAAGAGCCAGATTTAATACGGCATCCGGCTGATACTGTTTGATTAAGGCGATTAATTCTTCTGTGCAGTCGGCATCCACCTTTGCTGTTGTGATAATGGTTTTTGTGGTCGGAGCCAGCTTTTCTTTTAAAGCATCGCACTTGGAAAGTGTGCGGCTTGCAATCATAATTTCAGAAAATACTTCACTGTTCTGGCAGCATTTGTGAATGGCTACGGATGCATCCGATGATCATAACTTTGGACATTGTTTGGTTCTCCTTTTTCAGAAAATGGTGTTGGGTTCATCTTTGGCAGGTTATCTAAGCACGAAAAAAAGACAGATGACGTGCATCATCTGTCTAAAAATCGAAATTTATACATGATCGTATTGTGCAAACTTCAGGGGATGGGCAAAAATCCAAGCTTCCCCCTGTTTTCCTATGCAGAAATATATAGTCACGTACTCTTATTGACCGTTTCATAAGATGATGTGCTCGTCGTAGAGCATCGATTATAAAGTAATCAACTCATAAAATTTGCGCTTTTAACGCAATCAATAATGTGGCTCTTAACCACGCTCGGCAACTACCCCTGCCTGTCCGTCGGTTTTTTACCAGGGGCATATATTTTGCATAAGAACAGAATTGTTCGCTTGCAGTTCCAAATTATAAAGTGAAATGACATGGATGTCAAGAAAAATTTGTGAAACTATTCAGAGCCATGCGAAATGGAAGAAAAATCACAGGGTGATCCAGTAACGCTCCAGTGTTTTGTTTTCATCGGCACGATAAGCGGTGCCGTCGAACCGGCCGCCATTTTTCAGGATCGTTCTGCGGCTTCCTTCGTTGGTATCTAGGCAGCAGACCAGAATTTCGGAAAGGCCGAGGCTTTTGCAGTACGGCTGCACATTTTTCAGCATCCAGGAGGCATAGCCTTTTCTGCGTTCCGACGGGCGGACGGAGTAGCCGATGTGGCCGCCCAAGGGGCGCAGAAAATCGTTCAGGTAGTGGCGCACCTGAATCATGCCGACAAGGCGGTTGTCTGATTTGCGGATGCACAGAAACTGTGTTGCGAGAACCATGCCCTCCGGCAGAGTCTCCTCTCTGGTATACCGCATGGTATCTTCAAGATACGCCTTCATATCATCAAACCGGCGAAGCGGTCCGCAGCCGTCCATGGAATCGCTGTTTTCCAGAAAATCGTTCCGGTAGGCGGCGAGCTCGGCGAAGTATTCCTCCGACGGTTCAACTAACATCAGTTCATCGTTCATCCTTAGCATTTCTCCGGTTCCGGATACTCGACGCCGAGGGTCTCAACGGTAACGGTAGCCATTCTCTGCGGCTGCAGCGGTTTGTCGCTGTAGTCGGTGTTGACAGATGCGATTTTATCTACGACTTCCAGGCCTTCTGTTACTTTTCCGAAAGCAGCGTATGCGCCGTCCAGATGCGGAGCAGCTTTGTGCATGATGAAGAACTGGCTTCCTGCGCTGTCCGGGAACATGGTACGTGCCATGGAGAGAACGCCTGGGGTGTGTGCGAGGTTGTTCTCAAATCCGTTCTGGGAGAACTCACCCTTGATGCAGTAATCCGGGCCGCCGGCGCCTGTGCCTGCAGGATCTCCGCCCTGGATCATGAATCCCGGGATGACGCGGTGGAAGATCAGGCCGTCATAGAAGCCTTTTTTTACCAGACTGATGAAGTTGTTTACGGTGTTCGGCGCGATTTCCGGGTAAAGCTCTGCTTTCATCACATCGCCGTTTTCCATAGTAATTGTAACGATTGGGTTAGACATAATTGTTTTCCTCCTGATTTTTAAACGATTTCTTGATAAGACGTAAGTAGCCATTTTTCGAAGAAAAATGAGCGGATTACGAATGTCTTTGATGACTGCTGGAGTGCAAAGCACGTAGCAATCTGGTATCAAAGGGGTCCCCCCCTTTTTTTTCAGACACGCTCCAGGAATGTCTCATGGATCGCACGCATTGCCTGATCTGCGTATGCTTCGTCGATCAAGGCAGTGATGCGGATTTCCGAGGTGGTAATCATCTCGGTATTGATTCCTGCATTGGCGAGCGCGCCGAACATTTTGGCAGCCACGCCCGAATGGGAGCGGACACCGGCTCCGATGACGGAAATCTTTGCCACGTTCTCATCATAATCCAGCTTTTTGATGCCGAGCGAATCCTTATTGTCGTTCAGCACATCGATCGTGCGCAGCATATCCGGCTTTGCAACGGTAAAGGAAACGGACTTTGTGCCGTCCTTTCCGAGTGACTGGATCATGACATCGATGTTCAGATTGTTCCGATCCAGTAAATTTAAGAGGCGGAACGTGCTCTCCGGATCGTTGCCAAGGCCTGCAACACGGATTTTTGCCACATTTTTGTCGGCAGCCACGCCGCTGATTAACATTTTTTCCATTTTGGTTTTCTCCCTTACCATCGTTCCGGAATTCCGGTTCAGACTGGAGCAGACCAGAAGTTCCACGCCGTATTTTTTTGCGATTTCCACGCATCTGCTGTGAAGGACTTTTGCGCCGAGCGAAGCCATCTCCAGCATTTCATCGTAAGTTACCTCTTCCATCTTGCGCGCATTTGGTACAATCCGCGGATCTGCGGTGTAGACGCCGTCTACATCCGTGTAGATTTCACAGACATCCGCGTGCAGCTCTGCAGCGAGGGCAACCGCAGTCGTATCGGAGCCGCCGCGTCCGAGCGTTGTGATATCATCGTATTTGTTGATCCCCTGGAAGCCGGTGACAATGACAATTTTGTTGTCATCCAGCTCTTTACGGATGCGCTCGGTGTCGATCCGTTTGAAGCGCGCGTTCTGATAATCGGAGGTCGTGTGCATCGGTACCTGCCAGGCATTTAAAGAAACAGCACTGATGCCCATCTGAATCATGGTTATGGCCATCAGGGAAACGGAAACCTGTTCACCGGTGGCAAGAAGCATATCCATCTCGCGGCGGGACGGTTTTTCCGTAATCTGTTTTGCGGTTGCAATCAGTCCGTCCGTCGTTTTTCCCATCGCGGAGAGAACGACAACGACCTGGCTTCCGGCCTGCTGTTTTTCGATGCAGCGCTGTGCTACATTGCGGATGTGTGCAAGATCTGCGACGGAGCTTCCGCCAAATTTCATTACAGTCAGCATAACAGTTTTGATCTCTTTCCTTTTTGATTTACGCGGACAAAAGCGCAGAGCGTGTTTTACCGCGTTTTCGGGGCCGAAAAAACAGGAGTGGGACGTTTTCGGGCCGCGAAACTCTGATACATAGTATAGCGAAAACAGATAGAAAAAGCAAGGAAAAGCGGTTTCGTTCTGCGGTTGTATTACTTTTTTGTTTGTGTTAAAATGATAGGCAGAAAAAGAGGAGAAGAAAGCATATGATCATAGAAACAAATTCTGCGTCGGAGACGCTTGCCCTTGGCGAAAAGCTGGGAAAAGCGGCGAAGCCGGGCCAGATTTATACATTAAACGGAGACCTCGGTGTTGGAAAAACCGTTCTGACGCAGGGCTTTGCAAAAGGACTTGGTATTACAGAGGCAGTCAACAGTCCCACCTTTACCATTATTCAGGAATATACGGAAGGACGTCTGCCATTTTATCATTTCGATGTTTACCGGATCGGTGATATAGAAGAAATGGAAGAAATCGGATACGATGATTACTTTTTCGGTGAGGGTGTCTGCCTGATCGAATGGGCAGAACTGATTGAAGAGCTGATCCCGGAGGGTGCGATTTCGATTACGATAGAAAAAGACCTCGAGAAAGGGTTTGATTACCGGAAAATTACGGTGGAATAAAAGGAAAAAATCCTGAATGTGGTGGAAAACAAAAGGGGATCGCAAAGATCCCTGTTTCCGGCAGATTGCCAAAATGAGTTGCACAGGAAGGAAATATCGGAAAGGAAATAAAAAACTATGAAAATACTTGCACTGGACAGCTCCGGCCTGGTGGCTTCGGTGGCTGTTGTTGAAAATGACACACTGCTTGCGGAATACACCGTAAATTATAAAAAAACACATTCCCAGACTCTGCTTCCGATGCTGGATGAAATCTCGAACATGACAGAGCTGGATCTTTCGACGATCGATGCGATTGCAGTTGCCGGAGGTCCGGGCTCGTTTACCGGTCTTCGCATCGGTTCTGCAACAGCCAAGGGACTTGGTCTGGCACTTGAAAAACCACTGATTTCCATTCCAACGACGGCGGCAATCGCGTACAATATCTGGGATACTAACAAATTTGTCTGCCCGATCATGGATGCGAGAAGAAACCAGGTCTATACCGGAGTTTACTGCTACACGGATCATCGTCTCGATACGGTCTGGGAACAGGATACGATGAGCATTGAGGCACTGGCGGAGGGCCTGAATTGTCTTGACCATGAGGTTATTTTCCTGGGGGACGGCGTTGCGGTTTACCGGGAAAAATTGCAGGAGCTTCTTACGATTCCGTTTTCGTTTGCACCGGCGCACGTGAACCGCCAGAGAGCGGCCGCAGTCGCAGCACTGGCTGAGGTTTATTATAAAGAAGGAAAGATTCAGACGGCCGAGGAGCATGAGCCGGAATACCTGAGAAAATCGCAGGCGGAGCGGGAAAGAGCCGAACGGGAATCTGTGAAGCATGCCGATGTGCTGAAAAAACAGAAAAACGGAGAGAAGAGCGAATGATCACAATCCGGGAAATGCAGATCGACGATCTGGAGCAGGTGATGCCGATTGAGGAGGCCAACTTTTCGATTCCGTGGACAGAGACGGGATTTTTTACCTTTCTGATCCGTGACGACGCACTGTTTCTCGTTGCGGAGGAGGACGGCGAAATTTTAGGATATCTCGGAATTCTGATTTCATTTGATGAGAGCGAGATTACGAATGTCTGCGTGGCAGAAAAGGCGAGACGGCGCGGCATCGGACGCGCGCTGATGGAGGAACTGTTCCATCGGATGCAGGAGAGAAAGGTGCGCGTGATTCATCTGGATGTGCGCCTTAGCAATACGCCGGCGCGGAATCTGTATGAGAGTCTTGGCTTTGTGCAGGACGGCCTCAGGAAGGGGTACTACGATCTCCCGAAGGAGGACGCAGTGCTGATGAGCCGGACGGATGAATCGGTTCCGAAGAGGTAGAGAGAAATTGTTATTGTATACGCATTTAACGCACAGGACTTTCCTTTCATTCCCAGTAGGAATGGCGGGAAAGATGTGTTACAATCGACAGGACACAGGAGAATCTGATTTCTGTTTTGTGTCAGGAACGAAGAAAGAAACGTTTTTTGATACACGGGAGGAAGAAAAATGCGGAAATACAACAAAAACACAAATGAGCTGGAAGCGGCGGTGTGTAACTGCTGCGGAAAAAGCATGAAAATACAGAATGGAATGCTGCTGGAGGGGATCTGCTCGGTCGACACGACGTGGGGGTACTTTTCCGGGAAGGACCTGGAAAAGCATGAGTTTGATCTGTGCGAGGAGTGCTACGATCGGATTACATTGTCGTTTGCGGTTCCGCCGGAAATTTCGGAGGACACGGAGGTTTAGAATTTCGGGCAGTTCGGCATCGTTCTGGAAGAAAGGGGAAGGTGCAATGCAAAGAGGTTTTACGATTCAGTCGAAGGTGGATGGACTGGTGCTTGACGGGCTTGTGGTGGAGCCGGAGGAGGGCGTACAGCGGACGGCGCTTCTGCAGCTCAGCCATGGAATGAGCGAATACAAGGAGCGGTATCTGCCGTTTATGGAGTTTATGGCGGAACACGGTGTAGTGTGTGTGATTCATGATCACCGCGGGCACGGAAAGAGTGTGAAGTCGGAGCAGGACCTCGGATTTATGTACGGCGCAGGCGGCGCAGGACTTGTGGAGGATCTGTTTCTTGTCACGAAGTGGGCAAAGAAGGAGTACCCGGATCTTCCGTTTGTTCTGATGGGACACAGTATGGGATCCCTGGTTGTGCGCGCATACGCGAAGGAACACGACCAGGAGCTGGATGCGCTGATTGTGTGCGGTTCGCCGAGCAAAAATTATCTGCGGCCGCTGGGGGCGGCTGTAGGACACGCGGAAGCGGCGGTGCTCGGGGATGAGCATCGGAGCAATCTTCTGGAGGCGATGTCGTTTGGATCGTTTGCGGCGCGGTTTGCGGATGAGAAGAGCCGGTTCGCCTGGTGCTGTTCGGACCCGGAGGTGGTGCGGGAGTATGAAGAAAATCCGCTCTGTGGATTTACATTTTCGGATGATGCTTTTTTTGCGCTGAATGATCTGCTGAAGGAGACGTATGGATTCCATGGATGGCATTGCACAAACCGGAAGCTGCCTGTGCTGTTTTTGTCCGGCGGGGATGATCCGTGTTATGTGAATGTGCGGCGCTTTAAAAAATCCATTGACCATATGCGGCTAATCGGGTACCGCAATGTCAGAGGAAAGCTGTATCCGGGAATGCGGCATGAAATACTGAACGAGAAAGAGAAGTACCGCGTATATGGCGATGTCTGGAAGTGGTTGAAGAAAGAAAAAGTGGTGGAGAATGTGGAGGGGGGAAGCACACCCCCGCAGACCCCGGACGGCGCTCTGGCAGGGAGCGGCGGGGTTTGATCATTTTTTGAAAAAAACGCTCATCAGCAAAAAAACTGATGAGCGTTTTTCAATGAAAGTAAATTTTTGACGATCACATGATCCATCCAAACACGGTGGAAAGGACGATCATAATCATAGAAAAGACAAATGAGTTCACCGACATCAGCGTCGCCCGCTGCTTGGACGGGATCATGTCATTGAGCAGAATATCGGTCCGGACTTCAAGAAAATCATCGGAAAAGGATCCGATAAATCCGCCGAAGACCATAAGGGTCGGCAGTCCAGTAAAGCTCATAAGAAAGGCGAAAAGTACACCGATCGTGCCAAACAGCAGAATCGCGCGGTAGCGGTATTTGTGAAAGTATGCCGTCATCCGCGATCCCAGTGCCGCGCCGAGTCCCATCACGAAGAGGGCAGGTCCAAGCAGCGCGCTGTTCATGCCGGTGAGTGGCAGCTTTGCCTGTAAAAAGAAGAGAACCAGCGTAGAAACGGCACCGATGAGTGCGTTCACCAGCATAATATTTCTTGCTTTTTTCTCACGGACAAGAAACTGCCAGCTTTCCTGCACAACCGAAACGATTTCCTGTCCAACAGGATAATGAACTGGTGTTTCGTCCGTTTTTATTTCCACAAGGCGGAATGAAACGCCAAGCGCAATCAACCCGAAGAAGAGATCAATCGCATACGCGCGCCGGTATCCCAGCCACAGGGCAAGACCTGCGCAGAGCGTTGCGGTGGAATTGGTGATACGGTACAGCATCATTTCAGTAGAAGAAAAACGGGCATAAAACCCTTCGTCCCCGTTCTGCTTCAGACTGTCATACGCAAGTGCCTCCCGTGTGCCGGATGCAAGGTTATAGCTGAGCGCACTGCATCCGAGAGCAAGCGCCGTTGTGGCAAAGCCGGTGGAAAAAATCATCAGCGTACCGGAAATCAGGGAGGCCATCTGGCTTGCAATCAGCGTTTTCCGTCGCCCGAAAACATCGGCGACAACGCCGGAGGGGAGTTCAAAGCAGAGGCTCACGATATGGAAAATACTTTCGAGCATCCCGATCTGCAGCAGCGAAAATCCGCGGAGTGCGAGCAGTGCAACCCACGAAGCCGCCGCAATCTGAAAATAGCCGACCGTGGTCATAAGATATAAAGTTCGTATTTGTTTTCTGATAGTTTTCTCAGACATAAAAAAATCTCCTTGTCAAAATATAGTAAAATTTTGATTGGGAGATATGTGCGTTTTCTATAGAATTTTAAGAACTCAAAAAGTGAAGTTTACTTAAAAAAGAGCGCACTATCCCCATAAACAGCTGAAACATCGCCATTTGTGAGGTGAAGAAACTGGTTTTTCCAGATCATAGTGCTACTCCTTTTGTAATCATAATTTTTTTATCAGAATACCACCGGAAACGGAAAAAGTCAAAGAAAAATTTTGACGAAAATTAAAAAAACTATTGACTTTCAAGTACACTTTAATGCTACAATTTTTTCAACAATACTGAGAAAACGAAGGTTTTCTGTGGAAAAGAAAGGGGATTTTACCATGAGTGTAGATGTAACAAAAATGCCGAAATTAGGATTTGGCATGATGCGCCTTCCGGAGAAGGACGGAGAACTGGATTTGGAGCAGATCTGTAAAATGGTTGATGCGTACCTTGCCTCCGGAATGAACTATTTTGACACCGCCTATATGTACTGCGGCGGAAAATCGGAGAGTATCGTGAAAAAAGCGCTGGTAGAGCGTCATCCGAGAGAAAGTTTTACTCTGACAACCAAACTTCCGCAGTGGATGATGGACGAGGGCATCGAGGGGCGTGACCGCATTTTCAACGATCAGCTCGCGCGCACCGGAGCAGGCTACTTTGATTATTACCTGCTGCACAGTGTCGAGGACGGCGCAAACTATGAAGGCTATGTGAAATACGACTGTTTTAACTGGGCCAAGAAGAAAAAAGAAGAGGGACTGATCAAACACTTTGGTTTCTCCTTCCACGGAACGCCGGAGCTGCTTGACAAGATTCTCTCCGAGCATCCGGAGGTCGAAATTGTCCAGATCCAGATGAACTATGCTGACTGGGACAATCCGCTGATCCAGTCCGGACGTCTGTATGAGGTGCTTCGGAAATACAATATGCCATTCCTTGTTATGGAGCCGGTAAAGGGCGGTTCCCTTGCATCGGCAGGCAAAGAGATTGAAGCAGAGATGAAACGTGTTCATCCGGATGCATCGATTGCGTCCTGGGCACTCCGCTTTGCGGCTTCCCTCCCGGGTGTTGCAACCGTGCTCTCCGGTATGTCAAACGAGGAACAGATGGAGGATAATATCAAAACCTTCCGAAATTTTGTACCGCTAAACGAGGAAGAAAAAGCAGTGATCGCCAAAGCACAGGAAGCGCTGAAAAAGAGTCCGGCAGTTCCATGTACCGCCTGTCGTTACTGCTGCGACGGATGTCCGATGGGAATCGCGATTCCAGATGTATTCAAGGCATTGAATACCATCCGCCTGTATGGAGAAGAAGACCGCGCGAAAAATTATTATAAAAAACTGCTGGAAACATCGGGAAAAGCAGAAGACTGCGTGCAGTGCGGTCAGTGTGAGAGTGTATGCCCGCAGCATCTGCCGATTACCCGCTTCCTGGAGGAGATTCACGCCGCGTCGGCGGCAGAATAAATCGCCATATTTAAGGTAACACGGCACAAATGAGGTAATCAGCTGGCGAATGGATTTTTCGTCAGATGTAAATGCAAATTTTGAAGGTTTACTGGATGCAAATTGAGGAAATTGCATGCGCAGATAGCGGAAAAGACATCGCCAGCAGCACCGCCGAGCTGTGCGGTGCTGCCTTAGCAAAACGCTCCTGAACACGCGTCAGGAGCGTTTTATGTTGCGCGAATCGCGGTTGACAACGGGAATTTGCAGCAGTAGAATAGAAATAATGGGATTTTGCCAG
>OGPJ01003060.1_pt1 | contig 10194 bp, 9 predicted proteins | sample 1552831 | NCBI WGS metagenome assembly OGPJ01 (sample SAMEA2579914, study PRJEB22360) | human gut metagenome | biome: human gut; feature: human-associated habitat; material: faeces | place: Denmark | collected 2008/2010
GAACAGCACATAGGATTTGTTGTTTTTCTCTCGATAAGTTTGTTAGCCACACCACCCATTGTCTCGATAGCAAGTGACAATGGAGTTACATCCAGAAGAAGGATGTCGCCGGCACCGGAATCTCCAGCCAGTTTACCACCCTGAATCGAAGCACCAAGTGCTACACACTCATCCGGGTTCAAGGATTTGTTTGGCTCATGTCCGGTCAACTGTTTTACTTTATCCTGTACAGCAGGGATACGTGTTGAACCACCAACTAACAATACTTTTCCTAATTCAGAAGCGGTAATACCGGCATCTTTCAATGCGTTCTGAACCGGTGTTGCTGTTCTCTCTACAAGGTCAGCGGTCAATTCATCGAATTTTGCACGTGTTAAGTTCATATCAAAGTGCTTTGGTCCCTCAGCTGTAGCTGTGATAAATGGCAGGTTAATGTTTGTTGTAGTTGCAGAAGACAACTCTTTCTTTGCTTTCTCTGCTGCTTCTTTCAAACGCTGCATTGCCATCTTATCAGTAGAAAGGTCAACGCCCTCTGCCTTCTTAAATTCAGAAACCATGTAGTCACATACTTTATTATCAAAGTCGTCACCACCAAGTTTGTTATCACCGGAAGTAGAAAGTACTTCGATGACACCATCACCAATCTCAATGATGGAAACATCAAATGTACCACCACCAAGGTCATATACCATAATCTTCTGCTCGCCTTCATTATCCAAACCATAAGCAAGTGCTGCAGCTGTTGGCTCGTTGATAATACGTTTTACATCCAAACCTGCAATTTTACCTGCATCTTTGGTTGCCTGACGCTGTGCGTCGTTAAAGTAAGCAGGAACTGTAATTACAGCCTCTGTTACCTTCTCACCACCAAGGTAATTCTCTGCATCACTTTTCAATTTCTGAAGAATCATAGCGGAAATTTCCTGTGGTGTGTATTTCTTGTCATCAATTGTTGCACGGTAATCCGTACCCATATGTCTCTTAATAGAAGAAATCGTCTTCTCTGCGTTTGTTACTGCCTGACGTTTTGCCGGCTCACCAACTAAACGCTCACCAGTCTTTGTAAATGCTACAACAGATGGAGTTGTTCTTGCGCCCTCAGCGTTTGCTACAACAACCGGTTTGCCGCCTTCCATTACTGCTACACAACTGTTTGTTGTTCCTAAGTCAATACCAATAATCTTGCTCATAATAATACTTCCTTTCTGTCTATACCATGACTGTTATTTTCTTTATTAGTTTAACACTTTAACCATACTGTGTCTGACTACTGAATCTTTATACATATAACCCTTTTGGAATTCCTCAATGACCTGATTGGATGCATCTGAATCATCTTCATCATGCATAACGGCATTATGGAAATTCGGGTCAAATTCTTTACCAACTGCCTCAATCGGTGTCACACCGATTTCTTCTAATCCAGTAAGAAGCTGTTTGTAAACGGCCTCAATTCCTTTGGCAAATGGTGTCTCTTTTTCTTCATCGGAAAGTCCGTCAAAACCTCGCTCCAAGTTATCCACAACCGGAAGCATCTTTTCAACAACTGACTTCGCACCAATTTCAAACATGGCACTTTTTTCTTTTTCCGAGCGGTTTCTAAAGTTTTCAAACTCTGCCAGATTTCTCATCAGGCGGTCATTCAACTCTTCAATCTTTTCATCTTTTTTGTCTTTTTTTGCTTTCTTCTTAACCGCTTTTTCTGACTTTTCCGTTTTTTTCTTTTCTTTTGTTTCTTCTTTATCGGCTTGTTCCACCGTTTCTTCTACGGTTTCTTCTTCCTTTACTTCTTCTTTAACGTCTTCGTTTTTCATCTCTTCAGCCAATTCACTTCACCTCGCTATTTCTTTTTAAATATGTCATCTAGCTGCTGCATGCAGTTTTCCAATGTGCCAACTACTTTTTCGTAGTCCATACGCTTTGGTCCGACAATACCTATCTTTCCATAAACGCCTTCTTTAATTCGGTACGTGGCAGTTACAACGGAACAATCTTTCATTGACTCTACCGGTGATTCCTCACCAATGTACACCTGAATGCCATGTTCTTTGTCATCCTCCGGTGGTTCATCGTTGGCCCATGCTGACAACATCTGTTTTTCTTCAAATGTGGAAAGCAGTCCGGTCATTTTCTCCTTATCCGATAACTCCGGATATTTCAAAATATTCGTGGCGCCCGATGTGTAAATCTCTGAGTCATCCTCTTCTGTCATAACTTCCGAAATACAATCCAAAATGCTAGATGCCAATTCTCCGTATTCCCCGGCTTTTTCCTTGATTTGCTGCATAATCGCCATGTTAATCTCAGTAAAATCAAGTCCGGTGAGTGCCGTGTTCATCAAAAAATTCATCTGAGCAATCACATTCTCATCGGCATCCGTCATAAGGTTAATGAACTTGTTGCTTACGTGGTTGTTATCAAGAACAACAATCACAAGCAGCTGTCGTTCACTCATCTGATTTAGCTGGATAAACTTAATCCGCTTATGCTGATACTTTGGCTTGGTCACCATGGAAGTGTAATTCGTATTCTGTGCAAGTAACTTTGCAACCTGCTGTAACAGAAGGTCAATCTTATCTGCCTTCTCGACCATCAACTCCTTCATCTCAGACACTTCTTCATCTTTTCTCTGTAAAATCGTGTCTACATATAGTCGGTATGCTTTATCCGAAGGAATTCTGCCGGCAGAAGTGTGTGGCTGTAAAATGTAACCCATCTCTTCCAGATCCGACATCTCATTACGGATGGTTGCGGAACTAAGATTCAAATCCGTGTACTTAGAAACAGTTCGGGAACCAACCGGCTCGCCTGTCTCCATGTAATTACGAATAATCGCTTCGAGTATCTTTTGTTTTCTCTCATTCAGTTCCAAAATACCACCTCGATTTCTTTTTGTTAGCACTCACTGTCAAAGAGTGCTAATCATTGACTAAACTAAAGATACCACCTTGTGTTACCTTTGTCAATAGGGTTTGTAAAAATTTTTTTCAAAATAAAAACACCGGTGCAAAAAAGGCTCCTTCTAAGCACCGGTGCATTGTTTCATTCTTATTATTTTTGCAGAGACGCAGCATAATCATTAATTACATAATCCATAATGGATGCCGTTCCTACAATTTCACATCCATAAATATAGTCATCTCCGCTTTTCTGCTGACGGATAATTCGAACAACACAATTGAGCGAATCGTTTTCTGCCAAAGTAAGTCTCGCATTAAAGTAATACCCCATCGGCAGTACACTGGCTGAACGAAAACCAATGCCCGCTTTGGAAACATCAATTACCTCAATCGGTGCATTAATATTTTCCACCTTTACGTGATCCTGCTTAAATAAATTGGAAATTTCCAAATTCAATTTTGCCGGCCAGCGTTTTTCTCTTCTCATCTCAATCATAATAAGCCTCCATTATTCATCGTCATCTTCATCATCTGTATCTGCATCATCTATAACAGTAACGGTACATTTTGCTTTTACACCGCTTCCGTCAGTTGCCATTGCCGTAATCACTGCCTTACCGGCATCTACGATATAAACATAACCATCCTCATCTACTTTAACCACTTTTTTATTGGAACTGGTCCATTTCAATGTCTGGTTTGTTGCATTGGATGGAGAAATGCGAGGTTCAAATTCATAATCTTCTTCGTCCTCATCATCTTCATCCTCATCGTCTTCATCATCCGAATCCTCATCAGAATCCTCTGTGTCATCATCCGAATCATCATCGGAATCGTCCTCTTCTTCAACCAATGGCATATGGAGTGTTAACTTTTTCTTCATGCTGATTTTTTTAATCAAAACATTCTTTTTTGCAACGGTAACAGTAAATTTTACCTGTTTCGCCGGATTCGCTTTGGATTTCACTGTAATCTTAGCTTTTCCTATTTTTTTTGCTTTCAAAACGCCCTTTTTAGAAACCGTAACAACCGATTTTTTGGAAGACGCAAACTTGACCGCTTTGCTTGCCTTACTTCCTTTTTTTAGAATAACATTCACGGAAAGTTTCAGTTTCTTGCCTTTACCAAGTGTGATATTTTTGCCTTGGACATTCGTAACCTCAACTTTTTTTACATCTTTGCTCTTTGTCATCTTTGCCTGGCTCGGATTCCAGATAACCGTGTAGGTCATCATAACCGCAAGCGCTAACACCCCGGCGAACAGCCTAAAACATCTTTTTTTCATATAAGATACCCCCTTAAAATAAATAATGGCATCTGCGAATCACTTCACAGATACCATCATTTTATCATACGTGTCATTTTATTGTCAAATATTCCAGATCTATTATTTCCGATCAAGAATCTCCGTCAATATCTGATTTACCATGCCGGGATTTGCTTTACCCTGCATCGCTTTCATCGTCTGGCCAACCAAGAAACCAATTGCTTTTTTCTTCCCTGCCTGATAATCGGCAACAGACTGTGGATTTTCCTCTACAATCTTCTCAATCGTTTCGCGCAGAGCTCCCTCGTCACTGACCGTACCAAGTCCATGCTCTTTGACATACTGCTCCGGGTCTGTATTCTCTGTGAAAACAACTTCGAAGACTTCTTTTGCTACGGTGGAGTTAATCGTTCCTTTATCCGCAAGGGCAATTAACTTTGCGAGATTCTCCGGGGCAAAAGTAATATCTTCCGGCTCCATTTCTTTCTCTTTTAAAAGGCGCATCGTCTCGCCCATCAGCCAGTTTGATGCTTTCTTTGGATTTGCTCCAAGTGAAACCGTCTGCTCAAACAAATCTGCCATCTTCTTGCTCGCCGTAAGAATCGAAATATCATAGGCAGGAATATCAAATTCTTTTTCGTAGCGTGCTGCCTTTTGCTCCTGAAACTCCGGTTCACTGTCCTTAATCTTCTGAATCCATTCATCGGAAATGACAATCGGTGTCAAATCCGGGTCCGGGAAGTAACGGTAATCCTGCGCATCCTCTTTGGAACGCATTGCATAGGAATATTCTTTATTGTCATCCCATCGTCTTGTTTCCTGCACAACTTTTTTGCCGTCTTCCAACAACTCAATCTGGCGCGCACGTTCTCCTTCAATGGCGCGGGCAATTGCTTTAAAGGAATTCAAGTTTTTCATCTCGGTACGGGTACCAAATTCACTCGCACCAACCTCACGCACTGACAAGTTGACATCCGCACGCATGGAACCTTCATTTAATTTACAATCGGATGCGCCAAGGTACTGAATCGTCATACGAAGTTTTTCCAGATATGCAATTACTTCATCTGCGCTTCGCATATCCGGCTCTGACACAATTTCAATCAAAGGTACACCGGAACGGTTATAATCCACGAGGGAACAGTCTGCCCAGTCATCATGTACCAGTTTTCCGGCATCCTCTTCCATATGAATTTCATGGATACCAACATTTTTTTTGCCGCCGGCTGTCTCAATTTCAACATGTCCATTGATACAGATTGGCAGATACAACTGGGAAATCTGATAGTTCTGCGGGTTATCCGGATAAAAATAATTTTTGCGGTCAAATTTGCAATACTGGTTGATGTCACAGTTTAATGCCAGACCAACTGCCATCGCATATTCTACAACCTGCTTATTTAATACCGGCAAAGAACCCGGCATACCGGTACACACCGGACAGGTATGAGTATTTGGCGCACCGCCAAATGCCGTTGAGCAGCCGCAGAAAATTTTCGTTTTCGTTGCTAATTCCACATGGACTTCCAGTCCAATCACTGTTTCGTACTGTTTTGCCATGATTACTCCGCCTCCTTTGCCTGTTCATATGTGTATGCCGTCTGAATCATTTTCTTCTCATTAAAACAATCCGCGATGAGCTGCAAACCAATCGGCAAACCATTTTTATCCATTCCGCAAGGAACTGTCATTCCCGGCAGACCGGCAAGGTTTACAGAAATCGTATAAATATCACCCAAATACATTTTCAATGGGTCACTTAAGCTGTCTCCAATTTTAGGTGCCGTCGTTGGTGCTGCCGGTGATAAAATTACATCATATTTTTCAAATGCACGGTCAAATGCTTTTTTTATCAATGCTTTGGTACGCAGTGCCTTCAAGTAATAAGCATCATAATAACCACTGCTTAAGACAAAAGAACCAAGCATAATACGGCGTTTTACTTCTGGGCCAAAGCCTTCGGAACGGCTCTTTTTGTACATATTATGAAGTCCTTCGTATTCTTCTGTGCGGTAACCGTATTTTACACCGTCAAAGCGGGACAAGTTGGAACTTGCCTCAGCGGAAGCAATGACATAATACGCCGGAATTGCATACTCAACAAGACTTAAGTCAAATTCCTCGACAATTGCTCCTTTTTGTTTCAAAACTTCTGCTGCCTTGAAAATCGCATCCTTTACCTCGGAATCAAGTCCTTCTCCAAAGTAGTCTTTTGGAATACCAATTTTCATTCCCTTTACGTCATCTACAAGTGCCGATGTGAAATCGGTATCCTCACGTGCCACACTGGTGCTGTCCTTCTTATCATAGGAAGAAATTGCTTCCAAAATTGTTGCGCAGTCAGTTACATCTTTAGCAATCGGACCAATCTGGTCAAGTGAAGAACCGTAAGCAATCAGCCCGTAACGGGAAACCGTACCATACGTTGGCTTGATTCCGGTCACACCACAGAATGAACTTGGCTGGCGGATAGAACCGCCGGTATCTGAACCAAGGGCAAAGGAACATTCCTCCGCCGCAACTGCCGCACAGGAACCACCGGAAGAACCGCCCGGTACATGCTCCGTATTGTGTGGGTTTCTCGTAATTCCGTAAGCAGAGGTCTCTGTTGTACTTCCCATCGCAAACTCATCCATGTTTGTTTTTCCGATGATAACTGCTCCTGCTGCCTCCAGATTTTTTACTGCTTCCGATGTATACGTTGGCACAAAATTATATAAAATCTTGGAACTGCATGTTGTAAGCACGCCCTCGGTACACATATTATCTTTGATTGCCACCGGGCCTCCCGCAAGCGGGCCTGTCAACTCACCGGCATCAATTTTTTTCTGTATTTCTTTTGCTTTTTCTAAAATAGCTTCTTTTTCTAACACAGTAACATAACTGTGAATCGTATCTTCTTTTTTCTCAATCTGCTCTAAGGCGTCCAATACTGCCTCTTCTACGGTCACTTCCCCGGCTTGAACCTTTTTTCCGAGTGCAACCGCCGTCAAACTCATTAAACTCATATGCTTCCTCCATTCCGCTTATTAAGCAAAGGTTTTTGGCACCATGTATGTTCCTTCTTTTTTCTGCGGTGCATTTTTCAACATGTTCTCTCTGTCATCTCCATTTGTCACTTCGTCCTCGCGGAACACATTGTGAACCGGGAACACATGAGACAAAGGTTCCACGCCCTCGGTGTCAAGTTCGTTTAATTTGTCAATGTAATCGAGCATACTTTCCATATCTTTTTTTGCCTGTTCTTTTTCTTCTTCATTCAATTCCAGTTTTGCTAAAATTCCTACATATTCAATTGTTTCATCTGAAATATGATTTGCCATACAAACACTTCCTTTCTTTTATGGTTCGAGACGGTTCAAATCCCTTGGGAACAAGGTCGTCTCACGAACATTCTCTTCCCCTAACAGTTTCATTGTTAAGCGCTCCATTCCAATTCCCAGTCCACCATGTGGCGGCATGCCATGTTTGAAAATCATCATGTACTGCTCCATGCCTTCCTGCGTCATTCCCCTGTCCGCGATTTTGTCCACAAGCGTCTGGTAATCGTGAATGCGCTGTCCACCGGTTGTGATTTCAAGTCCGTGGAACAATAAATCAAAACTCAGTGTATACGTCGTATCTTCCGGGTCATCCATCGCATAGAACGGACGTTTTTTTGAAGGATAATGGGTAACGAACACAAAATCGGCATCCATTTCTTCCTTAAAGTATTGTCCAATCAGTGCTTCCTCTTCCGGCTCTAAGTCAAATGGGTTGCGGATTGTCCGGTTGTATTTTTCTGCCACGAGTTCTTTTGCCTTGTCAAACCGAACCTGTGGAATTTTATCAACCTTTGGCAGTGTGACTTTCAAAAGATCCAATTCTTTTTTGTACTCTTTTTGCAAAAGTTCCATCGTGTACTGCAAAAATCCGGTTTCCATCTCCATAATATCTTCAAAGCTGTCAATATAGCCCATCTCAAAGTCAAGAGAAGTATACTCATTCAAATGACGCTTTGTGTTGTGCTTTTCTGCACGAAATACCGGCGCCGCCTCAAAGACACGGTCAAACACGCCAACCATCATCTGTTTGTAAAACTGCGGGCTCTGTGCAAGCACAGCATGTTTATGAAAATATTCGAGACGGAATAAGTTTGCACCGCCCTCAGCACCTCTGGCGCCGATTTTTGGCGAATGGATTTCGGTAAAGCCCTGCTCATGCAGAAAATCCCGGAATCCACGGATGATTCCTTCCTGGATTCTAAATTTTGCACGCTCCTTTACATTTCGCAGAGAAAGCGGACGCAAATCCAATTTTGTTTCCAGCGAGGTATTCATTTTCCATTTGTTAATGGCTATCGGCATTGGTTCCGTTGGCTTTGACAAAATGGTTACGGTACGCAGGCGGATTTCAAATCCATGCGGTGCACGCTCCTCTTTTGCCACAACGCCGGTCACACAAACGGTATCTTCTTCCTGCAATTCTTTCAGCGAAATATCCGTAACGCCATCTTCATAAACGGTCTGCAAAAGCCCCTCGCTCTTTCTCAAAACCACAAACGCCACATCGCCCATGTCTCTGATTTTGTGAACTGCACCATTTACCGTTACTTCTTTTCCCTCATACTCACCGGCTAAAATGTCTTGAATGCCAAGTGTCTTTTTTTCTGTCTTTCCTGTTAAATATTCCATAGTAACCTCCATTCCCATGTGTCTTCACATGATTCCACCAAATGATTTTGAAGGTTGCAAAAAAAGCAACCTGCCTTCGACAGATTGCTTTGAAATAAATACGTCCCAGCAAAGCATCTCTGCCTTCTGGGACGGGAAAAATGTTCATCAAAATAAGAGCCTAAAAACCCGCGGTACCACCCGCATTGAGACACCCCGTCGTATCTCCACTCATTCAACCAATAACGGTGTCACCCGGATGAGCCTACCTCTTATAATCGTTTCAACTCATCAGCTCCGGAATGTTCTCCTGTTTACCGCTTCCGCAAGACGCTCGCAGTCCATGACGCCTCTCCCTGTCGTAAAGTCACTGCATAAACAATCGTTTCCTTCATTGCTTTGCCATGTATTGTAGCACAGAGGGAAAAATGTGTCAAGCACCCTTGAAAAATTTCCCCCTGCAAAATTTACGTTCAACATCCTCATTCGCCGGGGCTGCTTGATATTACTTTTCCGGTATTCCAAAGCATAACCGCTCTTTTTGCCGCATCGAGACGCTCTTGTTCCGAACGGAAATCAATATTTACCGTGTGACAGCCACATTCCAAACACATCACATAATAACTACAGCCACATTCCTCTTCCAATAATGCGCCGCCCTCACACAATGGGCAGTCACTAATTTCTAACATTTCATCGATATTCATGTTGTTCCTCTTTTCGTTTTATATTTCCTGCTCCATCATAATGCAAATAACGGGCAGGTGTCAACATCTATTTTCGTCCCAAAATAGGGAATATTTGTAATGTATATTATGCAAAAAATAACATTTTTTATACAAAAGTGTCCGTTCACTCCCAATTTTGTGCCGTTCACGACTTTTACGATTCATGGTGCTCATAATGTGCTATGATAATAAACGGAGTTGAAATTTTCAGAAGGGAGGATGATATTCACTACATAATTTCAGGAAAAGCGAATAAGCAGGGACCTTGACTTCTCAGAAGCAATTTGGGTAGATGCGTTCTGTGATATATCCGTTATATATTACAGTATCGGTGGCGAGAGAAAGTGTTTAAAGGAACTTGTGTATATAGAGAGTTACACCAGAAAAAGCGAACAGGGGTACATAAAAGTTCTGAATATAATGGAAAAAGAAGTTTATTCGTATCGAGACGGGATAACGCTTTGCGTTATAGTCTCTCACGAATAAGCTTCTTTTTCTATGTTTTTATAAGTATCCTACATCAAATCCCTGCTGTCAAGCACGACTGTAAACGGCCCATCATTCACAAGGGCAACTTTCATATCGGCACCAAACTCCCCCTGCTCGACCACCGGGATTTCTTTGCGGCAGGCTTCCAATATATACTC
>OGPJ01003065.1_pt1 | contig 10184 bp, 6 predicted proteins | sample 1552831 | NCBI WGS metagenome assembly OGPJ01 (sample SAMEA2579914, study PRJEB22360) | human gut metagenome | biome: human gut; feature: human-associated habitat; material: faeces | place: Denmark | collected 2008/2010
GGATTTTTACCAGTTGCTCTTCTACTGTCGACGTACCCTGCGATTGGTGCGGAAAGACTCCATCGGTGGCATATCAAACCAGTGACGGATCAGATGCTTATGTCTGCAAGGATTGTAGCAAGGTCTGCGCACTATGCGGTGAAAAAGCTACTAAACACTATGAAAATCTTTTAGGCATGGTAGTTTTCGTCTGCGACGACTGCTATGGAATGGCAACAAACTAATTAAAGGAGTGCTTTAAGATGAAAAAAAAGAGTTTATTGCGCATATTAAGCGCGCTGCTTCTTATAACTTTATTATTAACCGGTTGTGGTCCGAAATCTCCTGATGAGTTAATTGTGGGGCGGTGGGTTTTTGAGGAAGATACGACCACAGGTTTTGAGTTTTTCTCAGACGGGGATGCGGTCGGATTTAACGGAGATGACACATATGAAGCGAATTGGAGTATTTCGGAAGATAGTTTGAAACTATCTAATCCTTATGGAGATGACATGCTATTAATGAATATCGAGGATCTGACGGAGGATCGTTTAGTTCTTTCTGCCGAAGGTCAAGAGCTTGTTTTATTGAAGGAATAATATTGAAAGGGGTAGATCGATATGCAAAAAACAAGGTTGGGTATTTCAGTAGGCATGCTGGGGGCCACAATCTACCTCAGCGGATTATTTGGAGGCTATGTAGCCATCCTGCTTCTGGCGGGTTATTCTCTTCTCTTTGAAGAAAATATCTGGCTGAAAAAAAGCGCTGTCAAGGCGGTTGCGTTGCTTCTATTTTTCTCTTTTCTTTCCGTAATCATCCAGTTTATCCCCGACGTATTGGATCTTGCCCGAAATATCACCGCCATTTTTGACGACATGTTTGGAATGACGGCGTTGGATTACATCGTCTCCGCCATCGTTGGCATCATTGATATCGTGAAAAAAATCCTATTTCTCCTTCTTGGGATCAAGGCCCTAAGCCAGGGAACAGTTACCGTCCCCGTAGTAGACAATCTGATCAACAAATACATGGGATAATTCGAAGGGCAAAGAAGCTGCGGATGGTATGTCCATTCGCGGCTTCTTGCATTTTTATTCCTACAAAACTCATATATTCCCTATAAAAATATGAGTGATAAAAAGAGGAGGGCTTTTTATGTATTGTCCCAACTGCGGTTCCAAAGCTGAGGAAACAGACGTCTTTTGTGCTAATTGTGGCACACCTCTAGAGCAGGAACCCAACTCTATCATAGAAGAGTCAACCGTAACATCATCTACCTATGTGAATGCACCCGGTAATCCTCCTAGAGGAAATAAAACAAAACTCATAGTAGGAAGTGTCATCGTGGCTATTGTTATCATCGTTGCCACTATAATGATCCTACTATCGCAGCCTACAACCATCCACTTAGAAGATATGGTAACCATAGAATTTTCCGGCTATAACACCGTTGGACAAGCTACCGCTTATCTAAATTTCGAGGAATTCGATCTGCGTCTCGCCAAGGCTCTGGGCAGGGGGAAATTTGACCTCACTTCTACAAACGCATATGCTATTTGTAGAAACGCTATTCAACTTTCCGTAGAACCTGCGAATGGACTTTCCAACGGTGACAAAGCTGTTGTCCGTATTTCTTATGACAATGAAGCCGTAAAAGAATATGACATCAAGTTCTCGGGAAAATCTGCTTCATTTACTGTGGAAGGATTGGCCAATCTGACAGAGATTGACCCATTCGAGGGGCTCAATGTTTCTTTTTCCGGATTTTCACCAGACGGACAGGTTGAATTTGAATATTCAGGCGACAACCCCTATGTTGGTTCTATTGGATTTGTCTGTGATAAGTCCTCTGGTCTTAAGAACGGAGACGTTATAACCATATCTTTTCAAAAAGACAGCGAGTCTGCCGCTGTCCAAGATGGATACAAACTAGTCCAAGACTCAAAAAAATACACAGTAGATGGTTTGGATGAGTATGTGGACAGCTACAGTGATCTTCCCCAGGACTTTCTTGAAATGGCAAAACAAGAAGCTGAAGATCTCATCCAGTCCTATGTGGCCCAGTACTACAGCAAGCAGAGCAGCTTGGGACCTATCTCCTATGCCGGATATGTATTCAATACGGCAAAGCCTGGGAAGGACGCCGATTGCTATAACGAGTTTTACATCATCTATCGCGGGATGGTCTCCCATGTGGAACAGGAATTCCATGAAACCATGGTGTATTATCCTGTCCGTTTTGAAAATCTGCTGTCCTCTTCCGGAACCCTGGATTTCACAATGGATGACAGCATAGCTGGTAGTTCCCCCCTCTCCTACGGAAGCCTAGTAAACTCCAACTATACCGATGGATATGCCAATCCCCTGGTTGCCTACACCGAACTTATCACCTCTCGCCAGGACAATTATAACTGTACTGCTGGGGATGGCTTCGAGGAATACGCCTCTTATTCGCCAATTACCGGCCTCACTGATATTGCGGACAGTGATTTACAGAATCTGGACAATCTTGCCATGGATTCCATCGCCGCCTACATTGCTGACAGCTATTCCGACACCTCTCACGCGTCTGAATTGTCATTGGTCGGCCAATATCTGCTCATCGCGAAATCACAAGGAAACGATTTCCGAAACAACAATCGATTAATTATCGTTTTTAGCGCTACTGTTTCCAGCAGCAACAATCGATTTGAACCCACCACCGTCTATTTCCCTGTCCAGTTCGAAGGGTTGGTCAACCTGCCCGGCGGCGAATTCATTTATACAGAGGGCGGAGATATTCTGGGTTCCACCCAGTTTCCCCATAGTAGTTCCGTCACCAAAGGATATATCGATGGCGCTGAAATGTTCAGAGACCTCGTCACTGCCAATCGGACCGACTACACCTATGAAATTACAGAGGGGCTAAAAGCGTTCGGTGAGTAATGTAGGTAACGATTAACGGTGATAGCGCACCGGTCACTTTCCCATTGCTGCCTGATGGGAAAAGAAGGGAGAAGTTGCAACATGGCGAAATTTTGTGGAAAATGCGGCTCTAGGCTAGACGTGAATACCGGCCTATGTCCGCACTGCGACCGAGAGAAATTAGAAACTACACGGGAACTCCCCAAAACTGAAGAGGAAGTATTCCAGGAAGGGAAAGATCATTCCCTGTCCATTGATGGAGAGCTATCTCCTCCCATCGGCAATGGAAAAAAGCCTCATAGCCGTAGAAGGAAAGGGGTTGCACTAAAAATATGCCTCACCTCGCTGGCGGTTGTTATCCTTCTCGGCGGCATTCTTTGTGCGCTTACATATTTTTACATTATTCGCGTCCCTTTCTTATCGGACACCATTGCTCCCTCCGTTTCCACTCCGGATGCTGGTGATTGGGAGGATATCCCGAAAACTGATACTGGCGGTATAACCTACTATCCCTCTGCCCCAGAGAATATAGTACAGGATCCGCAAACAGGGATCGCCTTTGTCAACAACGAAATCCTGGTAGCCTTGGAATCAGAAGCGTATCGGAGCCAGCTGGAAGATACACTTCAACCCGCTCAAGGGCAGATTGTGGGAGAAATCCCCCAGGTAGCTCAATATCAGGTTTTGCTGGATCGTGCATTGGGATACAATGAAATGGAAGACCTGGTCGCCTATTTGGAGTCTTTTGACTGGGTGGTTTACGCTTCCCCTAACTACGCTATGGAGACGGATGTTCAATTCATCCCCAACGACAAAGAATGGAAAAATGAGTGGGAGGACGTACCAGACGGCACCAATTGGGGATTGGAGGCCATCGATGCCCCTGGAGCCTGGGAATATCGGGAGCAGATGGAAACAGTGAACGTCGGCGTGTTCGACAACATGTTCTTGGGTAATCCTGATCTCACCTTCGCTGAAACGCCTTTGGGCCACGCAGAATTGCAGCAGGAATGGGATCAAAATCCAGATACAATGGAGCTTGACAGCCATGGCACCCATGTGGCGGGAACCATTGCAGCCGGGTTTAACGACAAAACCGGCATCTCGGGGATTCTGCCCAGCGCCAACCTGTATGGCGTGTCGTCCCAAGGTTTATGGGTAGAAGGACTTGGCACTCTGCAATGCCATAATGTTGCCTTTGCCTATTTGATTGATATAAAACAATGCTCTGTGGTCAATATGAGTTTGGGCTATGAGCGCCTAATCACCTTTAATGCCTCCAGAGAGGCGGAAGAGGATGGGGACGGCCCCGCTACCCGGGCATTACAAAAGTTCTCCGGCGCCGTGGGGGACTTTTTGCAGCTGCTCATTGACAGGGGACACCAGTTTGTTATCTGTAAATCTGCCGGCAACCGAAACGACCCAAACACCCAAGAGCCCAGCTATCAATACTTCCGCAAGGATGAGGACGACAATATCAACCCCTATGATTATATCTGCTATGGGGATTATCTGGATTATCTTGCAGGAAATGGAGGGCCGGACGGGGAAGAAAAATTCGGACGGTACCGAACCCGGGAAGCGGAAATCGCCGAGCGGCTGGTCAGCGGCAATCTAGACGCAGAGTTTGATATTCTCGGCGCCATCCAAAACCCGGAGGTGGCCGACCGCATCATTATGGTGGGAGCTGTTGAAACCAAGGGTACCCACAAAGAGGGCGGTTTCTTTGGGATCGGCGCTACTAAGGTCCATGACGGCTATGAGATCACTCCCTACAGCCAGTGCGGAGAACGGGTGGATATCCTGGCCCCGGGAGGAGATAGTGACAGCGAAAAGATCTACAGCACTATCCAGGAACGCCAAAGGTTTGGATATAAATGGTATGGCGGGAAGGCTGCCACCTCCGCTGGCCCCTCCATGGCCTCTCCTCACGTGGCGGGGGGGGCCGCCATGGTCTTTGCTGTTAACCCAGATTTGCGCGGCGAGGATGTAAAACGGATTATCGTTGATTCTGCGGTAGGCAGCTACGGAGAGGAAGGCTATGGACTTCTCAACGCTAAAAACGCCGTGGAAATGGCTCTCGACTATAAACCTAAAGCGGAAGCGCAAAGCCGTACACTGACCAAAGAAGACTTGATCGGCTGCTATTGGGAACAGACCGTGCAGAGCCATGTGGCTTATCGTTTTTTGGAAAATGGTATTATGGAGGAATACTTTCTCGATCCCGATGTGGCCGTCACCGATGAAACAGTAGAGTTTTACCAATCTTACCAATATGAAGTGAAGGACAACCAGCTTTTCATCTACTGGGAGGAAGACTCACAATCCCCCACCAAGCTAGAGTTCGTCTACAAAACCGACGACATTCAGTGGGACAGCGGGCTCAAAAACCAGTTGGATATTATTCCTGACGGCGAAGCCTTCCTCTACTCAACTGACTGGGAGCCTGGTGAAGGTGTTATGCGCGGCAACGCATTTTATCTCATCAAATGCATGGAAAGCCCCCATTCCGATTTGGTCGGCATCTATGAAACGACATTTGGAACCCGGCGGAGCGATTTTGTTCAGGGACCTGTCCCCGGAAAGCAAATGATTACCGTAGAACGGGTATACGGCAATCAAATTACCTTCCGATACGGGGAGTACCCGGAGGATCAGCCTTACTACCAGACAAAGCCTGTCACGGTGGAGTGGGCAGAGGGTGAAATTCCCTTTACCCTTACCGATGAAAACGGCAGCCTCTATGAAGGCGCTATTACTTTCCACGGCACACAGTCCCTTGATTTAGAATTCGAACTGGTTGACAATCCAGGCGATTGGCAAGGTTATATCACTAATTGCTGGGCAACTCTGCAAAAGATCTGGCCGGAAATCCCTGCTGCTGAAAAAGATGGTCCAACCGTCTCTTTCTCCCCTGCGCAACTAGAAGAATTGGCGCAACGACTAGGGGTACCAGAAGATTTAGACGTGGAAATCCGCCAATCAGAGCCATATTACTGGGATACTGGAGAAAGATGGCTGATTCAGGTGGATGTATATGAAAGGGGGAAGATAATCGCCGGTTCTGAATTTGATGTTTTCACTTTGGAGGCGGTTGGCGGTATCCTTATGTATGATCCGAGCCTTAGACCGTCCCAATCTTCTGGTGGGACAACCCCAGACGAGCTCATTCTTGGGCAATGGGGATATAATGGACGCTTGGTATTTGATTTTATGGGGGGAAATTTAGCGATTATTTATGGAGAAAATGAAGGCGAAATGATGCAGATGTACTATAACATTTCCGGCTCCAACATGTTTATGCGCCCATGGTTCCAGTCGGACTACGCCTCAGATACTGTCAATCCAGGTGTTGTCAATGAGGCTGTCTTCCAAATTGAATTTCCTGACCAAGATCATCTAGTGCTGCGCCATGAGGACAACGCTGAAACCCTGACCCGGATGTCTTCGTAATGGCTAAGCAAAAGAAGTATCTATTAAAGGAGGAAAATCCATGGCGAAATTTTGTGGAAAATGCGGCTCTAGGCTAGACGTGAATACCGGTCTATGCCCACATTGCGGCCAAGAGAAACTGGAAACTATACAAGGCCTTCCAAAAATTGAAGAGGAGGTATTCCAGGGAGGGAAAGATCATTCCCTGTCCATTGATGGAAAGCTATCTCCTCCCATCGACAATGGAAAAAAGCCTCATAGCCGTAGAAAGAAAGGGGTTGCACTAAAAATATGCCTCATCTTGCTGGCGGTTGTTATCCTTCTTGGTAGCATTCTTTGCGCGCTTACATATTTTGACATGATCCGCATCCCTCTCCTGTCGGGTTTTCTCCACTCTGCCACAGATGATGCGGTGGAATCTTCCCTTTACAGTGTCCTTTCTGGTGATGATTCCGTCGCCATTGTAGATGCGCAAGGGCAGCCTGTGGATTCACTAACAGGGGGCATTATGTCCCAAAAAATGTTCGAGTCCATCTCTTATTCTATCGTAAAGACGGCACAGAAGGATAATATACTGACCGCTACCGTTGCATTTATAGTTCCAGACGCCCTTGCTTTGGTAGACGAGTATGGTGGCTTGGATTCGCCTGCGGATGATTTTTCCACGTGGCTGGTCAATCGGCTTGATGGTAACTTTCCTACAGTTAAAATGACTGTTCCTGTACAGTTTATGGTACAGGATGATGGGTTGGTTCTGATAGCTGATGAAGAACTTCTTAATGTTTTGACTGGCGGGGCATTGCAGTATTATGTGGAACAGCAAAAAAGCGCATATGAAAAAGTAATGGAGGGTATCGCAGAATGAAAAAATATTTATCCTTCTTGCTAAGCTTGATTTTGATTATTCTGCTGGCAAATCCCACTGCCCTAGCCAATGAAGAAGAAAAAATTGTCCAAATTCCATGTCAGTATATCGTGGGCAACACCGTGGCAGAAACCACGATTCAAGGAGTTATTGCTGGAGACGGCAATCTTTATGTAGCTCCTGAAGAGGTGGAAAAGGTTACCGGGCATTATTTTTCTCCGGAGGAAAATGTATTCGTCTCTCGAAACGCCTATTCAGGATATCCGACCCTCTACCGGCTAGACGTGGATGCTGGATGTTTATACGACCATGATTCTCCTTTTTATCCAAATCAGACTTGGAACATCCCCCTGCGGACTTCGAGCGACGGTTCCATTTCCCTATCGTTAAACCACATACTCACGGCGATGAACACAGAAATGCTGATAGAGCCCTCTGGGGAAATCCCACTCTCGATTTACCGTCCATTCACAATATTCGATGCAAAATACATGCTGCTCAATGACAACTACTTCTTTACGTGGACAGAGGTGGATGAAACTGCCACGCAGCAGGATATTGCTTTGCTTCATAACCTAAGCTCTATCATTTCCCTGATTATGGACTATAACAGCCACTTTGTGAGTGACATAGCATTTGCCTGGTGGTCCGAGGATGTTTTAAACGCCAATGAACATCAATATCTAGACGCGCTTGTGGAGATTATGACCTGCTTCTCTCAAATCGACCCCAATATCACAGATTCTCTTGATTATCAGACACTGACCTTACAGGGCGAAGTATTTGGCCTTACTCATGATATGATGAAATTATTGGGAATCGATGATGATGCTCTTAAGCTGCTAGGCTTTTCTTCAAACTTTACTGGGATAGGCACTGGCATTATCGAACAGGTGAGCCAATATCAAATCTATCAGCAAATCAGTGAATCGCAAAAAGACCTTTTAGAGTCTACTTTTTTAAGTGATAGGGAGAATAGCGTATTTCAAGACGAAAAGTTAAAAATTATTAAAAACGCAGCACAGCACCTCCAAACTTTATTGGATGACAGCACTTTAGGGACAGCTACCGCTGTTTACGACGGGATCGTTGAGATTGGCTCTGACGTTGTCCAGGGTATGTCACCCCTGGGTCTGATGGACGTCGCTTCTTTTATTATGTCTATCCTCCCCGGTACCTCTCAGGCATTGGATCTCAATGAAACCATCACTCGAGCAACCTGCTGTTCTATGCTGCAATCGTTTGCTCAGGAGGAATATGCTAGGATCAATGATGAAATCCGGGAAAATGGACTATCAGAAGACCTACTGCGCGAAAACAAAGAAACTTTGTTATTCGCCCTACAATCGTCCTATGCCATCCGGAATTTGTTGATCCAAAACAATGTTTTCTCATCAGATGTCACACAGCAACTGAAGCAGAATAATTCCGACACCTTGGAATTCATTCTTTTTTTACAGTCCTGTTCTACAAAGGTTGTTACTGAAAATAAATATGACTGGAATGAATACGCCGAAAAATCGCAAAACACCGTTGAAGAAGGCAGCTCTGGTTCGTCAATTGATCCAGGAGCCTACGAAAAGTATTTATCCGCAGTTACAAAAACAACTGCCTCTGGCTCATGGTCTGAGCAGCTTTCACTTGAGGCTGAAATGTCGATCTCCGCTGAGGGTGAAAGCGCAAACATTCAGGTCAGCTTGCATTCAGATTCAACCGTCTCCAATTATAAAAAAGACGACCTATCTCAGGTTGAGATATCCAGTATCTCCGATATGCAAATCATGGGTCAGAATTTCGTTTGGACTACAGAATATAGAGATGGCGTCGCTCATATTCAGTATACAGAACCGTCCCGGTCACAACAAAGCATGGAAATTCCTCCTGATCTCTTTAATTTTGATTCTATATCGCGTGAATCTATCATGAACCAAGAAATCTTGGGAAAACAAATACGGTTTACGGTTTCTGGACAGGAATTTACAGGAACAGGTTTTTCCACAGGCCAAATCAGCGGCATGAATAACCTGGAGTATGAAGATGTAGACGTGATCGTTACACTTCACGATTCTGGCAGTGTCGACCAAATTATCATGGAATTTGGTGCGTCGATGGAATATATGGGATATGACGCCACCGCTACGTATCAGATACGCTATTCTTTCTCTAGTCCTATCACTGAAACAGCTGGTCCCTTTGATTATGACACTGCCACACAAATCATCCTGGATTATTACAATCAACTACATACGGATGATGGAAACTATATCATTGTAGACGAAGAAACTCTAGAGTATGACGACCGTTATGTCGTCACCATTCGGTATCAAATGAGTGACAAGGAGGTGGAGGAACGACTGAGCAAAGGCCTGCATGTTGAACCCAATACCCTAACCAGTATGATCACCATTGAAAAAGAAACCGGCAGAATTTATGGAGACAGTATTTATGGCGAAAGTATAGTTATCCGATAAGCTATTATGGTTTATCGTCACCACTAACTCTTGCTTTTTATTCTTCTCCCTTCTCACCGGCCGCCATCTCTGCGGATAAAATACGAGGGATGGCGGCCGACTCATTTTTTCTTTTTCAGCAATTTCCGCCGGTAGAATCCCGTCCTGACCATCTGCCGTAAATGACTACGGCATCTTTCCTCAAACAGATCTGAACAAAATCGCTGATACTCCATCCCGAAAAAAACAGTGGATTGCCGCCAACGAGGGCATAAGGCCCCTGTCTCCGCGCATATATATGTCACAAGATATCGTTTCACGAGGGAGGGAAATGTTTTGAAGGGTCTACCGGAAGAACGGGCAGTTTCACTTGCGGCCTATATTATCGAAAACAATGCGACGGTGAGAAAAGCGGCCACTGTTTTCCATATATCGAAAAGTACGGTACATAAAGATGTATCAGAACGTTTAAAAAAACTCAATCCCCAGCTGTATGTCCAGGTCAAAAAGGTGCTGGATATCAACAAGCAGGAACGCCATATCCGAGGCGGCAT
>OGPJ01003067.1_pt1 | contig 10176 bp, 9 predicted proteins | sample 1552831 | NCBI WGS metagenome assembly OGPJ01 (sample SAMEA2579914, study PRJEB22360) | human gut metagenome | biome: human gut; feature: human-associated habitat; material: faeces | place: Denmark | collected 2008/2010
CCCAACCACGTCGATGGTACTGCGTAAAAGTGGGAGAGTAGATAGCCGCCGTTTTAGAGTCACAGACTCCAAACAAATGAAAGGAATCAATCGAAAGGTTGGTTCCTTTTTTATTTATAATAATATCATTTATCTTTGTCCCAAAATCAATGCTTTATGATCAAGTCTTATATCTTATTTGTTTTCTTTTTTATCTCTGCTATTCTTTCTGCACAGGAGAGTATTAATTATGCTGTAGTAAAAGATATCCCTTACCGGACTACAGGTGACCCGTATGGTCTGGAACGTTGCAAGCTGGACGTCTATTATCCTGAAAACGGGAAGGACTTCGGGACGGTTGTTTGGTTCCACGGTGGTGGTTTATCCGGTGGAAGTAAGTTTATTCCGGAAGAGTTAAAGAATAGTGGTTTGGCTGTCGTTGCTGTCAATTACCGCTTATTGCCTAAATGTTCGATTAAAGATTGTATTGATGACGCGGCTGCGGCAGTGGCCTGGACATTTAAAACAATAGAAGAATATGGCGGTAGCCGGCAGCGGATATTTGTATCCGGACATTCTGCGGGCGGTTATCTGACAAATATGATCGGGTTGGATAAGAAATGGCTGCAGGTTTACGGTATAGATGCAGATTCAATTGCTGCCCTTATACCTTTCAGTGGACATGCTATCAGCCATTTTGCCTATCGGGAATCGCTGGGAATGAAGGAAACGCAACCCAGTATCGATGAATTTGCTCCGCTTTATTATGTCCGTCCTGATGCTCCTCCTCTAATAATCGTATCAGGCGACCGCGAAATGGAAATGTTGGGGCGTTATGAAGAGAATGCTTATTTCTGGAGAATGATGAAGGTGGCCGGGCATAAAGAGACTTATATCTATGAATTGGATGGATACGATCATGGCTCGATGGCGGCACCGGCTTTTCATATACTAAAGAACCATGTCAGAAGAATTTTAGGGGAATAGAAACAGATGGGGGACTTTTATCCCCCCATCCGTAATTTTATTCATATCGAACTGCGGTACCGGCAGCTGTAACCATCAGCATGCTTCCGTTTCCTCCTACAGTTTCCTAATCCAGATCGACAGCAATAACGGCATTGGCTCCCATTCGTGCAGCCTGCTGGCTCATTTCCTGTAAAGCCGTTTCTTTTGCTTCACGCAATACGCTTTCATATGAACCGGCTCGTCCGCCTACTATATCGCGTATTCCGGCAAAGAAATCTTTGAATACGTTTGCTCCTATAATTGTTTCACCGGAAACGATCCCGTAATATTGGGTAATCTTTTTCCCTTCGATGTTGTTTGTTGTTGTCAGTAACATGATTTTCTTTTTATGGATGTGTATTGGTCATTTCAAATACGAGTTTGCCGCCTTTCGCCATCTCGGCATGTGAGAAGAACGGGGTTTCGAGCTCCTTTCCATTCAAAGTAACCGTCCGGATATATTTGTTTTCCGGACTGTTGTTTTTAACCACGATCTCGAAAATGCCGCCTTTTACGTGAATTAAGGCGCGATCTACCATCGGACGGCCCAATGTGTAAACCGGAATACCGGGAGCAACCTGATAGAATCCCAGGGCACTCATTACGTACCATGCTGACATCTGTCCGCAGTCTTCATTCCCGATGATACCGTCAGGCTTGTTTGTATAGAACTCACGCATGATATAATCCAGACGTTCCTGGCCTTTCCATGGGGAATCTGTCCAGTTATACAGGTAAGCCATGTGGTGGCTCGGTTCGTTTCCGTGGGCATACTGGCCGATCAGGCCGGTGATGTCGCCGGATGCATGTTCGCCGTCAACCTGTGAAGAGGTAGTAAACAAGGTATCCAGACGTGTTTCCAGTTCTTTCTTGCCACCGATGGTAGCAATGAAGTTGTCCATATCGTGCGGAGCAAAGAAACTCCACTGGAAAGCATTTCCTTCCGTATAATCGCTTCTCATATGAGCTGAATAACGCGGATTGAACGGTGTACGGAATGAACCGTCACTCATGATCGGACGCATCATTTTTGTTTCCGGGTCCAGATAACGTTTGTAATATTCTCCTTTGGCAGCATAAGCCTGAGCCAATGAATCCAGTCCTGCTTTGGCAGCGATTTGCGAGATACACCAGTCTTCGTAGGCCATTTCCAGTCCCCATGAAACGGATTCGGGAACAGAGTCGGCAGGAACGAAGCCATATTTCTCTTTGAAGTACGGATGGAGGGTAATCAGATCCAACTCGCGTGTCCCTTTGAACTTCTCTGCCAGGTCTTCACGGTATACGGAAGAACGGGCACCGGCTTCCGCCCATGTTTTCAGGTCACCGTCTGCCAGGTCTTTGGAAACCAAGTCAGCCAGGACAGATACAGCCGGGTAGCCGACCATACAGCCGGTATAGCTTGAAGCCAGCGGCCATTTGGGAAGAATACCACCTTCTTTATATCCTTGTACCAACACTTTACCCCAGTCGGCAGCCAGTTCCGGATTGATGATCGTCATCAGCGGGTGAAGGGCACGGAAAGTATCCCACAGGGAGAATACGGAATAATTAACGTATCCCGGTTCCGCCTTATGCACCTTTTTGTCCATACCCAGATAACGACCGTCTACGTCCTGATAGGCGAACGGTGCGATCATCGTATGATATAATGCCGTATAGAAGTTGACCATTACGGTCGGGTCAGCGCTCTGAATTTCGATTGCGTTAAGGGCATCGTTCCATATTTCAGCCGATTTGATGCGGGTTGCTTCGAAATCCCATCCCGGAAGTTCTGCTTCCAGATTCTTTTCGGCTCCGTCAGTATCAACCATGGAAAGGGCTACCTTTACGTACAGAGGTTCTGCTTTTTCCGGGAACTTATAATGGAATTTCAGGTCTTCTTCCGTATTGATGCGCAGGAACAAAGAATCCTGGCGTAATTTGCCTCCGATGTATTGGTAAACGGTTTCGATCGGCTCAGAGAATGTGATCCGGTAAGAAACCGAATGGAAATGTGCCCATCCCTGTGTACGTACTGTACCTTCTACCGTCGAGTCGTTAACAAACAGGTAACTGTTATCTACCAGTTTGTGTCCCCAGTTCGGTTGCAGGATATGTCCCAGGTCGAGCATAACGCGGCGGTCCTTGGGATTATCGTAAGTATATTTATGAAAGCCGACTTTATCAGTGCTCGTCAGCTCTACGTTTACACCGAAGTTATCCAGACGTACGGCGTAATAACCCGGAGTCGCTTTTTCGGTATCTTTATTGAAAAGTCCGACCGGTTTGATCGAATCGCCTCCGGAGAAAGGCAATAGAGCCACATCACCCAGGTCGCCGATACCGGTACCGGAAAGGTGCGTATGACTGAATCCATAGATTTCGCGGTCGTCATAATGGTAACCGCTGCTGGCATCCCAACCCATGATATGCGTATCCGGACTGACCTGTACCATCGCAAACGGGCGGGTGGCACCGGGGAAAGTATGACCGTGGAATCCGGTTCCTATGAACGGGTCGACATACTTGATTTCATCACTTAATAACCCACTGTTGGGAGCCGGCTTGCATCCTACCAGCAGGCAAACTAAGACTACCTGAAAGAATAAGATCGTTTTCTTCACTGTTTATTTTGATTTAGTTTAAAATTAGCGGACTAAAACTATTTAATTAGCACAGCTACAAATATAATGAAAAAGAACTATATACAGGTCTTTTTCCTTTTATGAATAAAAAAGTCACAAAAAACTGCAACCTTTTACCAGGCTGTCTCGTCTAATATAACAGAGATGAAAACAGATGAGTTCATAACAAGGATACTGCCTTTAAAAGACAACCTGTTGCGGGTTGCTTACAGGATCACCGGAAATGCAGAGCGTTCCGAACAGATCGTTCAGGACGTGATGTTGAAGGTCTGGGGAGAGCGTGCCGCCTGGATTGTGATAGAGGACATTCCATCTTATTGCCTGATGGTGACACGTAATATGGCGCTGGATACAATTAATTTGCAGCGGAAGCGGACAGAATGTTTTACCGTCAGATAACTCTTTTATAGAAATAATATGGATTATAACCGTATTACATCGTTATTAGACAAATACTGGGAATGTGCGACCACGATTGAAGAAGAACGGGAGTTACGCCACTTTTTCTCGTCAGACGCATTACCGCTTGAGTTGCGTCCTTATAAGGCATGGTTTCTGACACCGGAAGCAGAGACATTGCCGCCTTTAGGGAAAGAGTTTGACTTGAAGGTGTTACAGCAGATCACCCGGGAGAAAAAGCTACGCCGCCTCCGTCTGTTTTATTCTTTTTCGGCTTTGGGGTTGGTCATACTGGTTCTTTTGACGATCCTCTTGCTGACATCTTCTTTTATGTTGTAATGTTGCTGTGTTTAATATGAAGCCTTGCGGATTTGTTCTGCAAGGCTCTTTCTGTTACCTTTGCGGAAAAATAACAAACTATGTTCACGGTAATCGGAATCATGTTCGGAGGTATCGCCGTAGGATATCTGTTGCGCAAAGTCGAACTGCTGCAAAAGATAGGCAAACCTATTTCTTATACGATCCTGCTATTGTTGTTTCTGCTGGGTATTTCGGTGGGGGCCAACGATGCTATTGTAAACAACCTGACAACATTAGGAGGACAGGCTTTCCTGATCGCCCTGGCCGGAACGACCGGAAGTGTTTTAGCCGCCTGGGGAGTCTATCATTTCTTTTTTAAGGAAAGGAGGAGAGAATGAAAGGGAGTCTGATTGTAGTCGGATTCTTCGCTTTGGGCTGTATTCTCGGATGGAGCGGGTATCTGCCGGAGGTGGTCGTTAAGAACGATATCACCATGTATGTGCTTTACCTGCTGATGTTTCAGGTCGGGTTGAGTATCGGGAGTGATAAGAAGCTGAAAGATATATTGTGCAGTATCCGTCCCAAGCTGTTGCTGGTTCCGTTGGCAACTATTATCGGGACGCTGACGGCCTCGGCTTTGGTGAGTTTACTAATTACCAAATGGAGCGTGTTCGATTGCCTGGCGGTAGGAAGTGGTTTTGCCTATTACTCCTTGTCTTCTATCCTGATTACGGAGTTGAAAGAGGCGTCGCTGGGTGTACAGATGGCGACGGAGTTAGGAACAATCGCATTGATCGCCAATATCATCCGTGAGATTATGGCTTTGCTGGGCGCCCCGTTGTTTGTCAAGTATTTTGGGCGATTAGCTCCTATCTGTGCCGGCGGTGCCACGACGATGGATACAACATTACCGATCATTACGCGTTATTCAGGAAAGGATCTGGTATTCGTTTCTATCTTTCACGGCATTTTGGTCGATTTTACGGTACCGTTCTTTGTTTCTTTTTTCTGTTCGATGTAAATTAATAAATGGAGTAGGAACCTTTATGAAGCACTTACTGATCGTTTTATTGTTGATAATCTCATTCGGTGTAACCGCTCAACCGGCACGAAGACTGGAAAAGCCGGCTGCGGATGGCCCTATCCCTGTAGGACAAGCTGTTTTTTACGGTGAATTTGTTCAGCGACTGAAGAAATTCAAAAGTGGCGGTTATCCTCAGGATATCCGGCTGATAAATATTGAAACGAACGAGGTGCTTGTCTTCCGGGTGAAGTCGACCTTTAAGACTTCGAAAGAAAATCAATTCTGTTACCTGATCGAACCGGGGACGTATGCAATTCTGAATTATTGGTGGACCGAAAGCAAATGGTACGGTGGCCGCTCTTATATGGAACCTATTTATAAGGGGGAAGATTCCATTCAGGAAACCGAACGGAAAATAAAAAGCAAAGAACAACGTCCCGATGAATTAGTCCTGTTCAAATTTTCTGTTGCCGAAAATACATTGAACTATGTCGGCACATGGCATTTCGAGAACTCCCCCGTTTTCTTCACCAACGACAAGGAAGAAACTGACGAAGAAATGCAGGGTAAATACAAAAAACTTGATTTTCGGTCTTCTCGCACGGCTATACCGGATTAATCGTTATTCTGTTTATCTGTAATAGTGACCTGTTTGTCGGGTATAAAACGGGTATAAAAGAAGGAGGTTGTATCAATAAAAACTTTGATGCAACCTCCTTTTTTATGTTCTGATTTTTATTTCTTTACTGTCTGCAACATTACTTTTACCGCTTCTTCCAGTTGATGGTCTTCGCCTTTCAACTGTGATTCCGGTGTGTTGTAGATTTCGATATCCGGCTGCAGTTCATGGTTTTCCAGGTAATTACCTTGCATATCCTGAACGCCTACCTGTGGAATACCGAATACGATGGACGGGTCGATCTGTGATTCCCACCATACGGCAGTCATGGTTCCCGGGACGGGAGCACCGATTAGTTTACCGATACCCAACGTCTTGTATACCCAAGGGAAACCATGTGCATTCGAGTAGTTGTCTTCGCAAACCAGTACACACGACGGTTTCAGCCATTTGTTGAACGGATCGCTACCGATATACTGCCCGCGAGGCATGAAACGCTGGTATTCTTTACCACTCAACAGCGTAGCCAGGTCATCGTGCAACCAGCCTCCGCCGTTATGACGGGTATCCACAATCACCGCTTCCTTGTTGCGGCAACGTCCCAGCAGTTCGGAGTAGACTTCGCGGAAACTTTCACTGTTCATGCCTTTAACGTGTACATATCCGATCTTGCCGCCGGACAGTTCATCCACTTTCTTGCGGCAGTTTTCTACCCAACGTTTGTACAGCAGGTTAGATTGTTGGCCATAAGAGATCGGTTTCACCTGCTCTTCGAAACGTTCTTTTGTTGCCGGGTTGTAGACGGACAACAATACTTTCTTTCCGGCTTTACCGCTCAGTAACGGATAATAGTTTTCACCACTTTTGATAGGTTTCTCATTGATCTTTTCAATGATGCAACCCGGTTTGATTTTTGTATCAGCCAATGTCAACGGCCCTTTGGCGATGATCTCGGCAATCTTTAATCCGTCGCCGGTATAGCTGTTATCGTAGAATGCACCCAGGCAGGCTGTAGCCGGAGCGGATGACGATGAATAATACCGGGCACCTGTATGTGAACCGTTCAGTTCGCCCAACAGTTCGGACAACATTTCCTGGAAGTCGTAATTGTTGTTGATATGCGGCAAGTAACGGGCATATGCTGTTTTGTATCCTTCCCAGTCGATGCCATGGATCGTCGGATCGTAGAATTTGTCTTCCACCTGACGCCATATATGATTGAAAATATATTCGCGTTCCTGCGGCGGGCGATAAGAAAACTCAGCCTTGAAGGGGATACCTTTGGTTTTGCTGTCTTTGATCTCCACCTTTTTCAGCTGGCCACCGGATACCAGGAACAGGTTCTCACCTTTCTTGTCGGCAAACATTCTTCCGCCACCGACACCTTTTATCAGTATTTTGGTTGAATTTTCCTTGAAGTTACGTTCCCACAGGTCGTAACCGCTTTCGAAAGCTGCACAATAGTAGAGTTTGTCTCCTTTCGGTGTCAGCACGGCGTCGCCCATATTCGAAGAATTGATAGTCAGACGGATGACGCGGTCTTTACGGTTTTCCAGATCGAATTTCAATGGTTCGACAGGCTTGTCCGCATCGTCTTTCTTGTCTTTATCATCTTTCTTCTTGTCATCTTTTTTGGCTTTGGAATCTTTCTTATCTTCCTTTTTATCGTCTTTCTTATCCTTATCCTTGTCTTTGTCCTTATCCTTTTCTTCATCTTCAACCAGGGCAAGTTCTTCCTTGCTCAGGCGGAATTTGTCGTATGCTTCGGCATCGAAGAACATGATATAGGTATCATCCTGTGCACCCCAACTGCCGTGGCTGCGGTAACCGGCACGGTCGGACGACCAGATCATCGCTTTGCCGTCGAGTACCCATTTCGGATCACCATCAGAATAGCCGCTTTCAGTCAGGTTGGTAATATCTCCGCTACCATCCGCCTTTACCAGGGCAATATCCTTGTTGTTCCATCCGCCGATAGCGATATATTGCACCAGGAACCATTTACTGTCGGGTGACCATTGATAAGTCTGGTCGCCGTCGGCATACGAATAGTTGTATTTACCATCCAAAACAGTACGTACCTGTTTACTTTTCAGATTGATGACGCGTAAAGTGGTACGGTCTTCCAGGAATGCCACTTCTTTACCGTCAGGAGAATAAGTAGGCTGGAAAGACGTTTTGTCGGTAACTACCAGCGGTTCTTCCTTGATTTCTTGTGCGTAAGTAAAATATTTGTCGTCTTTACGAACCAGGCTGCTTTGATAAATGCCCCATGTTTCGCCGCGTTCGGCCGAGTAAACCAATGAACGACCGTCAGGGCTGAAATCTATATTACGCTCTTGCTGCGGCGTATCGGTGATCTGGCGGGTCGTTTCGTATTCAACCGATGTCACATATACATCTCCCCGTACGATAAAGGCAACCTCTTTTCCGTTCGGAGAGACAGCAATACTGTTTGCCCCGCTCGACATCAGGCGATGGATCAGATTATTTTCGGTCTGGTCGGAGATGATGCTTACCTTTACTTTAGCAGGTTGTCCGCCTTCTTTGACCGTGTAAATCTCACCGTCGTAACCGTAGCACAAAGTACCGTTCTTGTCGGAAGTCAGGAAGCGGACCGGGTGTGTCGTATGGTTTGTTATCTGTTTGCCGCTCTTGCCGGTCAGGTCATTCTTAAAGATATTGAAGCTGCCTTTTTCTTCACTCAGATAGTAAAAGGCATTTCCGTCCGGCGACCATACCGGATCGCGGTCTTCTCCACGGAAAGAGGTAATCTTTTTGAATGTACGGTCATTATCTAATGTACATAACCAGATATCGCGGGTGATGGAGGATTGGTGGTGTTTGCGCCAGGGATCTTCATATCCTTTGCAATCGTTATACAATACCTGTTTTCCATCTTTGCTGAATGCCAGGTTTTCCATAGCCAGCGAAGAAAATAACTCCGGACGTCCTCCTTGGGTGCCGACCTGATAGATCTGGGCGAACAGGGAAGAAGGAAACTGGCTGTCTTTTACATCCTGCTGGATAGAAGCTGAATAAAGGACATGGTCGTTGTCGCTGAATGTTTCCGGATATTCGTTTGCCGAATGTACGGTCAACTGCGTAGGGGCCCCTCCTTCTTTGTTCATAATGAACACATCGAAGTTTCCGTTGCGGTTGGAAGCGAATGCGATTTGTTTTCCGTCGGGCGACCAGACAGGGCGTGTGTCGTGGCCCGGATGGGTTGTTAACTGGGTAGCTTTACCACCTGTTGTCGGAACGGTATAGATATCCCCCTTGTAAGTAAAGGCGATCATTTCCCCGTTCGGAGATATTGCCGGATAGCGCATCCATAGCGGATCGTTCTCTGCAAATGCCGACCCTGTCAGTAAAAGGGCCGATGTTAAGATCAATAATTTTTTCATGCGTTTATTAATTTCCGTAAAAATACGAGATTATTTTTATACAAATGTCATATTTAACATATTCCTGATAAAAACTGTTCCGGGGGTATAATTCAACAGCACGAAGAGAGATCGTATTCCTTCCTTCTTTTTATGTTCGAAAAACGGAACTAAAATGCCGAAACAAAGCAAGATAAGCGAATGTTTTATAAATGAAGTATAGTCAATAAGGCGAGATAGTTTATTTATTCCTATTACAAATACTATTTAAAAACAAATTTAGATCACTAATGAAAAAGTATTTAGCAGAAATGATCGGGACGATGGTACTTGTCCTGATGGGTTGTGGTAGCGCAGTATTTGCCGGAACCGTTCAACCGTTTTCTTCAGTAGGTACGTTGGGCGTTGCTTTTGCTTTCGGGCTGGCCGTTCTGACGATGGTTTACACGATCGGTAAGATTTCCGGTTGTCATATTAATCCGGCTATTACGCTGGGTATGTTACTCTCCAAAAGGATTTCAGGAAAAGATGCGGGAATGTATATGATATTCCAGGTGATCGGAGCGATCATCGGCTCGTCTATCCTGTTTATTCTGGCTAAAGATTCCGGTTCGACGACAACACTGACCGGAGCAAACGGTTACCATGATCTTGTTCCGGCCTTTGTGGCAGAAACAGTCTTTACATTCATCTTCTTACTGGTGGTTTTAGGTTCAACATCCAAAGGTGCCAATACCAAGTTTGCCGGTATCGCTATCGGTTTAGCATTGGTTTTGATCCATATTGTTTGTATTCCTATTACCGGAACATCTGTGAATCCGGCACGTAGTATCG
>OGPJ01003074.1_pt1 | contig 10163 bp, 20 predicted proteins | sample 1552831 | NCBI WGS metagenome assembly OGPJ01 (sample SAMEA2579914, study PRJEB22360) | human gut metagenome | biome: human gut; feature: human-associated habitat; material: faeces | place: Denmark | collected 2008/2010
CCATGATGTTCTCCTCCTCGCTCTTGGTCACCATGATGACGGGCGTGGTGGGGCGCACCTCCTTGATCTTGGGGAGGGTCTCGAGTCCCGTCATGCCGGGCATCATTTCGTCGAGGATGATCAGGTCCGCATGCGGCATGGGGTTCCCGCGGCGCGTGCCGATCATCAGCTTCGCGTAGGTGAGGACCGTCACCCGGTCGGCCCGGAAGCCCGGGATGTCCCGTTCCAGGCATGGCAGCCGGCCGTCGGTGATGGTCCTTGACGGAGTGCACCAGATGACGTCCCATGACGGGCGGGCGGCGATGAGCGCGGCGGCGACGTAGGATTTGCCGGTCCCGGTCGGCTGGATGACGGCCGCCCTGTCCGTCATGTCGAGCATGGCCTCCAGTCCGCGCAATGCGGTCCGATTATGCGGGAGCAGTCCGTCCATGCCGTCGGGTATGCGTTCCCCTCGCGTTTCATGATGAACGTTTCGAGCATGGCGGGCACGCCTTCCATGGGGAACGTGGCCGTCGTGCCGAGGATGACGCCCTTCAACAGGTTCGCGGCCACATGCTCCGCCTCCCGGACGGCTTTCGTGTTCGAGGCGGGACGCCGGTGCGCGGCCGCGTACTCGCGCATGACGGGCAGTTGGCGGGCCAGCTCGTCGCCATCCATGCCGTGCGCGCGGATGCGCCGCAATTCCGCGAGGTCGTCGTCCGGCAGGCGGCACGGCCATGGGGCGGACGGGTCCGCGCAGACGAGGCCGGCGGCGAGCATGAGCCGCATCGATTCCGCCTGCATTTTCCGCCGCCGCCGGGCGTCCATGTCCCGTTCCAGCAGATGCAGGTTCGAGGCGACGTTGCCCAACGCCATGTCCACGGTCCGCCGTGTCGCCAGACCGGCCGCCAGGGGCTTCAGACCGTCCGGCAGCCCCGCGTCGAGGAGCAGGCACCCGTCCGGCAGGGACAGGGCCTCGAGCATGTTCGGGGATCCCTTGGCGACGCCTTTCAGGAACGCGACGGGCGTCATGATGGTGATGTCGGGATCGTGCAGCCCGATCGTTGCGTCCGCGCGATCCAGGAGGATGTCCTCCGGATTCGGCGCGATGACGATCCTCAGGTCGATGTCGCTGTCCGGACGGGCGAGCCCGTGCGCGTGGCTGCCGCCCACCCATGCGGCGAGCACTCGACGGGCCATGTGGGGTGCGAGCGCCTGTTCGAAACGGTTCATCGTTCGATTCCCAACGATTCGAGGTAGTCGTCGCCGAGCCGGGCGGCCTGCCGGCCTTCGCGGCTGTGGTTGATGCGGTCGGCCACGTCGCACGCCTCGCGGACGAGGCCGGCGAACAGGCGGGCGTCGCCGGCGTCGCGGGCGCCGATGCCGGTCCATGTGATGCGGGCCTTGCCGTATTCCATGCGGATGGTCACGCAGGCCGGTTCGCCGAGGCGCGTGGCGTCCGTCCCGTTGTCGATCCGGTATGGGCGTTCCGGGTCGTCGAGACGGTGGACGGTGAAGTGTTCTGTGGAGAATGCGATGCGATCGTTCATGGAGGGGTGCATGCGTCCCCGCGGACGGGTTCCGTCGGGCTTTACATTATTGTAAGGCCCCGGCCCCGGACTTTACAATATTGTAAAGCCTCACCTCCGACCTTTACAATATTGTATAGTTTTCCGGCCCGTTTTGTATGCGTGTATGCATCTGTATGCATCCGGGGATGCATACAGAAAAGGCTTGGAAAAAGCCCGAAAACCCTTATAAATAAAGGAAAAAATATAATTCCTTTCTCTTGTATGCATTGTATGCATCAATATATGGGGTTTCCTTCCTTTTTCCCGAATCCCCTATAAGGGAATGATGCATACAATGCATACACGCCTCCGGACCATCCCCGGAACGTCGGAAACAAGCCGAAACGGAAAGAAAAGATGTATGCATCCCCGGATGCATACGGATGCATACACGCGGACCGGAATGCATACACCCGGACCGCGTGTATGGGGACGCATACCCGGGGGCATGGAATACGAGATCCACGCGACCCGGGACGGCGCCTACGGGCCCGTCGACTACACGACCCCACTGCCCGGCGGGCTCACGTTCGCCGGCATGCTCGCCGCCACGCGCGCCGCGGCGGACGCGACGGGACGGCCCGCCACGCTCGTCGACGACGAGGGCGAACCGGTCCTGACCATCGAATCGGACACCGTGTCCGAGGGGCGCGCCCCATGCCCCGTCTGACCACGCGAACCGGCGGGGAGCGGGACATGGACACGGTTTGAATATGACAAAGGTCACAGGCCTGAAAGACGGAGCCTACGACGAAAACGAGATGATCATCACCATCTCGCCCGAACGATACAGCATGGGAGTGGCGGCATGAGCAGCAGGAAACTCGTCAGCGTACAGGAAATCACCAACATCGAACCCATCGAGGGGGCCGATCGCATCGAAGTCGCCCGCATATTGGGGTGGCGTGTGGTCGTCGGCAAGGACATGCATCTGAAGCCGGGGGACAGGGTCGCCTATTTCGAGACGGACAGTCTTCTGCCCGCCTACGATCCGCGCTACAAGTCGTTCCAGGAGCGTGGTCAGAAGACCATGATCGTCGGTTCCATGGAAATCACCGGCCATGTGCTGCGCACCGTGAAACTGCGCGGAGTGTATTCGCAGGGCCTCATCATGCGTTTGGATGAACTCGGATTCCGGTATACGCCGGCAGTCGGCACGGACATCACCGATAAGGCGAATGTACTCAAATACGAGGAGCCCCTGCCGATGGGCGGTGCTCAGATTGGCCGGTTCGACGCGCCCTGCTCCAAGTCGGACGCGCCACGTTTGCAGACGCTCACCGACCACTGGGATGAAATCAAGACGTTGAAAGCCGTGCCGACCGTGAAGGTCGATGGCTCCAGCACCACGCTCAGCATGGACGAACGCGGACAAGTCCACGTGTACTCACGCAACTGGGAGCTTGACTCCATGTCCTCGAACATGCGGCTCGCCAAAAGATTCCAGTTGGACAAGATGCTATGGCCCGGCATGGCCGTCCAGTTCGAGCTATGTGGCCCCGGTATCCAATCAAACCGTTTGAAACTGCCGGCCCAACGTCCGTTCGTCTTCGCCGTCTGGAAAGACCATCACAAGATCGACCGCGACCAGTGGCCGACGGGAATGCCGAATCTTGCCGTCCCGGAACTCGACGAAAACGAGTGGGCATTGACGGGGAGCGTGGACGACATGATCGCCAAAACAGACGGGTTGCGTGGCAACGTCACCAAAGACCGTCTGGACGAGGGCATCGTCTGGCATCTGCGCGAAGACCAGCAGTTGTCCGAAGGATTGGCGAACGAACTGGGAGCCAATCGATGCTTCAAAATCATCAACAACAAATACCTGACGAAGAACGGACTATAGGCATGGCATACCCGATGTTCCCGCTCGTATCGGCTCCCGCATCCTACATGCCGGTCCCCGTCGACCTGGTACAGCGCCTCGCCTCGTTCACCCTGGCCCACCCCGGGGAGCCGGGAGGCCTTACCGCCGACGAGATCAGGCATCTGAACCTGCCCTGCGGCTCCTACGGGTATGAGAGCGAAGCCGTCGACGATTGGCTCGACGAACTGGCAGACCAGCTTGAAAAGAGGCGATAGCTTTGGCCAAGACGATCATGGTGGACATCGACAACACGATCGCCGACTATACGCACGGTCTGCGCGACTACATCCGCGAATGCGGGCATGGCGAGGACGAATGCCCGTGCCCGGAGCCGACGGCCTACGATTTCACGCTGACCGGCGGATGGCCGTTCAGCGGGGATTCGAAAGCGTTCACGTGGTGGCATACGCGCGCCGTCGCCGACGGTCTCTACTCACGCGAAGAACCCTATGAGGGAGCCGCCGAAGCCTTGAACCAGCTGCACGATGCGGGCTGGAACATCATCATGGCGACCAGCCGCGCGGACGACCGGCGCGGCGAAAGCCAACGCTGGCTGCACCGCAACGGCTTCCGGTTCGACGGCTACTACAACGGCGACAAGACGCTGCTCACGCCGGACGTGCTCATCGACGACAGGCCCGTCACATTGGAGGCGATGGCCGCGAAGGGCGTGACCGCGATTCACCCGGATCACGCGTACTGCAAGACCGCGCCGGGCCGCGTGTTCCGCCGTTGGGCCGCCGTGCCCCTGATCCTGGAAGGCGTGCGATGAAGCCGGAAATCGAAGTCGAACGCCGCGCCGGCATGATCACGGGCGCCTCCTGCGGGCATGTGAGCCTCACCTGGCTGCCGGGCGACGGCCGACACGGCGTCCGCACGTGGGTGCTGTCCACCGACGACGGCGGCACGATCCGCCGAATCCGGTTGAGTCCCGGCGAAATCGGCTGCCTGGCGGGCATTCTCCAGACGATCGCGAATGAAGGAGGCCGGGATGGCGAACCCGTTGGATGAGAGCGCCGAGGCCGCGACCCGATGGGTCGGGAACACGCCGGACGCCACGCTACGGGCCTGCGGGCTCGTGAACGCCTACCAGCTGGGCTGGATGGACGGGGCCATGCGATGCGCGGACAAGCAGGCGACCAAACGGGTCCGCCGCGCATTGGAACGATACCCGTGGCTGACCAAGGGTCAGCGGGAAGACATCGCGACCATCGCGGTCAGGGCCGCATACGGCATGGCATGGGAGGAGGAGGACGATGAATGACGACACCGGGGTCCCGGCGGCGGTGTTCGCCCTGAAACCCGAATGGGCGGACCTCATACTCTCCGGCGCGAAGACGGTCGAAATCCGCCGCGGCCGCATGAAACGGATGATCGGCCGCATGCTCATCTACCGGACCGGCACCGGACTCATCGTCGGCGAGGCACGGGTGAAAGGCATGCACGCCGCCCCGCCGGAGACCATCTGGAGGGGATACGGCACCGAATCCCGCATCCCGAAAAACCTGTTCGACGAGTATGCGAAAGGCGCAGACAGGCTGTACGCATACCGTCTGGAAAACCCCATCCGCTACGGGAAGCCGAAGACTTTGTCCGACATCGGACTGAAACGCGCGCCCCAATCATGGTGCTACCTGCCCGAAACGGGGCCGGCCGGGCCGGAACCTGCAATGGAAGGACTGAATTGATTTACGACATTACACCCATCACCTTCAACCAACTGGATCTGCTGTCAGCCGGACACCCACAGGGCGGATTCCAGCAGACCGGGCACATGGCTCATCTTGCCGAACCGGACGTGGACGCCACGGATCTGATCGGCGTGACCCGCAACGGCGTTCTATCGGCCGGCTGCCTGATTGCGTGGACACGAGGCCGGCTTGGCCTGGAAGGCAGCATCTGGCTCGGACCGTTGTGCGCGCTCGATGATCCGAAACTCCTCGAACACATGACCCGTGGAATTCGTCTCGCCGCACGCCGCCGTCATGCCGTGTCCGTCACATGCTGGCCGAATATCGAATACCAAAGGCATGACGCGGCCGGGAACCCGATCGGGGTCCCCGACACGATGATCCTCGACGCCTACCGGTCATGCGGCTGGAGGCATCAGGGATTCGACACCGGATATGGGAAAGTCGTCAACCGTTGGAATTGGATCAGAACCTTCGACGGGATCAAGGATGAGAAGACGCTGCTCGCCTCCTATAAGCCGCGCACCCGGTGGAGTGTGAACAGGGCGAAAACGTCAGGCGTGCAAATTCGTGAGCTCGCCGCGGACGACCTAGGAATGTTCGCGAGTATCGAACGGAAGACCGCACGACGGCGCGGATTCACGGCCCGCGACGAAGACTATTACCGGCGGTTCAAGGAGACATTCGGAAGCCGAGCCCGTTTCATGCTCGCCGAGATCCATGCCGGGGAACTTCTGGCCGGCCTGACCGCCGAACATGACAGGCTCGCCGAACGGCTGGATTCGCTGAGAACCAGATACGAAGCGCATGCCACGACCCGGCTCAAACGCCAGACCGACGATACGGCCCGCAACCTGACCGACCTGGAACGTCGCCTCGACGAGGCGCGCGCCTTGACCACACATGGCAGCGTGATCCCAGCCGCCTGCGCCCTGTTCGTGGAACACCGGCGTGAAACCGTGTACCTGACAGCCGGCGCCCTCCCCGAATACCGGGCATACCAGGCTCCCGCCCTGTTGGTCCACGAAGGAATGTTCCGCCTGTGCGTCAACAGCACCCAACCGCGACGCTTCAACATGTACGGCATCACCGGCGTATTCAACGACCCGGATGACGAAGGCCGTGGGGTATTGGAATTCAAACAGGGGTTCGACGGGCATGTTGAGGAGCTGGCCGGGGCGTTCATTTTGCCGACCAGCACGATCCGATACAAGCTCAGCGAAGCCGCGCACACAATCAAACTACTGAAGGAAGCCGGTCGATGACGGATCCTCTTGACGAAAGCGCGAAAGCCGCGGCCGACCAGTGGGAGCTGCACCGGTTCACGACCCGGGACAACGGTATGGCGGCGCGCGACATATCACGCATGTTCGGCGGACTGCTGGCCCGCATCGGCGAATACGGGAAAGGAAACACCCTTGGCAAGGCATGACAGCGACGAGCGCGTCATCAACAGGCGCGAGATCAAGACCGCGATAGCCGAATCCCTGTACGGCAGCGGCTATCCGATCGACGTGGACCATATGGGCGACTTCCTGTTCGACGACAGGATGGCCGAAACCCCGGAATACGAAATCCGGTTGAAAGGGGAGTGACATGGCGTTGAAAGATCTCGAAACGAGGCAGGTGGCCCGCCGCGAACTGAAGGGCATGCTGGCCGGATACCTGCACGGCAAGGCCGGCCGCATCGACATCAACGACATGGGCGACTACCTGTTCGACCGCATGGCCCGCGTGCCGGAAGCCGGCCGCTGCGGCGACATGCGCCCCGCCTGGGTGGACGGCATGTGCGCCTGCTGCGTCAACGAACTCGAACACGAAAAGGAGAGGCGGGACTGATGGCGATACGCTTCAGATACGCGCTCCACGTCGAGACCGACCTCATCCACGTATGGCCGTCGAAGGCCGCCAGGACCCATGACATCGGCTTCGAGTCGGACTGTTGGCGCGACGGCTGGCGGCCGCTCCCCTCATGGGAGGCGCGTCCCCTCATGGGAAGCCTGACCGGCGAGACCGGGCATATGGCGTTCATGGTCGGCGCATGGGCGGGCATGCACCCGGAATGCGTGCACTGCACGGTCGCCCAACTGGAACGGGCGCAGGCGGAAGGCGTCGCCGACTCCGGACGGCGAGCCGGAAAAAACGATGCCACGGACGTCACGGGCTGCATGCGGCTCCGATTGAACGCGCTGGCCGGGGAACTGGGCGACGGATGGTCGTATGGGCCCGCGTTCGCCGGGCTTTACGGCGAGCCCACGGTCCCAGTGTTCTACGGCGACCGTCTTGCCGGGAACCTCGTGTTCCCCGCCGGCGGGCCGTTGCGCCGCATGTGGGGCCCCTGCGGCGACCGGCGGCATCTCTACCAGAAGCCATGCCGCCGGATCGGGAACCTGCTGCGCCAGGCGGCCGGCATCGACCCGTTGCCGGACGTGAACCGTCGCCCGAAACGGGTGACGCCAAGATGACCATGCTCGCCCAACGGTTCGACGGGTACGCGACGCCCCTGCTCATGCTCGCCTGTGACGCGCCCGGCTGCGAAAACCGGTATGACGACAGCGAATGGCGGGCGGACGAGGATGAGCTGCTGAACGATGCGCGCATGGACGCCGGCTGGCAGATCCTGTACGCCGACGACCATCCCGGACTCGACCGCGACCTGCACTACTGCCCGGCGCACCGGCTTCCCGAATGCGTATCCTGCGCGAACATCATGCTCGACCCGACGGGCTGGACGGACGGGCAATGCCTTGAATGCCGTCGGCTCGGCATACCGGGACGCATGCCCGCGGGGTCGAAGGCCAACGAGGAAAGGAACGGATGATGACGGATGCGAACGTCAGGGAATCGAAGGTGGAGATCGCGGTCGGCGGGCTCGAACACACGGGGGTCATGCTGACCATCCCGTGCGGCTCGGATACGACGGTCGTCGACCGGGCGGAGGTCCCCCGCCGCCGGTGGACGGACGGGCGTTGGCCGGATACGGTCGGCATCGCGATAGCCCGGCAGGACACCGACCCGGACCATGGGACCACCTACCGGTCGGCAAGCCTCATCCTCGACCGGGAGACCGCGCTGCGCCTCTCCCGCATCCTGCACGACATCGCATTGGAGGCCGATCATGGCACGGCCGAATAGGACGGCGAATCCCATGTACATCGAGGCGATGCAGCTCATCCGCCGCTCCAACAAGGCCGGCGCTCACGATCCGCGCCCCAACCGGCTGCGCACGCGCGCCGCCGTCAGACGTAGCGAAATCCGGACGAACAGGGAAAGCTGGGGCGAATGATGCCGAACCATGATTTCACGCTCGAACAGAACACCGAGGCGAGGATGATGCTGGCGGCCGCCCGCCGCGGGCTCGCCGGCGCCATCAACGACGCGGAGAACGGGATAGGCCATCTGTCCTGCGACGATCCGAAGATTATGGAACAGGTTCGCGCTCATTGGCGACGCCTGTACGACACGTACATGAACGCGGACGCGCTCCTCTCGGATCTGGAATCCTGCGCACGTCATCTCACGGATGGCGACAAGTGGGAGCCGAACCCGATCGCCGACGGCATGAAACCCATGGAGATGGCCAAAGGATGCGCCTGCTTCATCGCGGAGACCCCGGATGGGGGCCTCATCATCCCGTCGGAGCCGACGCCGGGCGAGAACACGGCGAAACGTCTCGCGAACACGCTGAACGCCCTGACAGGCGATGTTCTCCTGGATGCGACCGGCATCCGCCTGCTCGGCACCCAATTCCTGTTCGCCTACCATAGCCGGATCCGAGAGTCCTCCTCGCCCCCCATTCCCTTTCCGCCTACCATAGCCGGCTCGACAGGCCCGTCGATTATGGCGTGAACCTGACCGGCATGCGGTTCCCCGACCGGCTCGGCCTGCTCGACCGGGCGGACCGGCATCCGGGGTTCCTCCCGTTGCGCCCCGTCGTCGCCAACGGGACCGGCGCATTGGAACGGTCGGGACGCGAACTGTGGGCGATCACCGCGCGTACGCTCGGCCGGCTGCCGCACGGACGGTTCTTCGTGGATCTGACCATGTTCGCGGACCATCCGAAGATACTCGAACGGTTCGCCGTCCGTTACGGGAAATACCTGAAAGACAACCGGACCGCCCTGGACGCGGCCATCATCGACCCGACCGGCCTCGTCGCCCGCCACGTCGCCACCATCAAACCGAAATGGGATTAAGCAATGGGCTATGTTCGAATCATGTGGGTCGGAGCCAATCTTCTCGCACTCATTCCTCTGGCGCCGCTGCTCAGATCGAAAGACCTGAGGTTAGGACGATTGCATGCGGCCATCGCGTTCACGATCATGTTCTCGGAGCTGGTCTCGTGGCTGTTGTTCCTCGGCCTATCCGTTTTGGAAGGAATTTTCTGATGGACTTATCGAATCGCGCCGTAAGACCACCGGCTTCAGCCGTGGGGAGGAAGTCAATTGCCTGAATCGGGGATCGTCGGACCGGCCGAACCTTGCGACGGCCGCGACGGGGAACGGCCGGTGGAATGGACGGCGGGCACGGCCTGCTCGTCGTCCGCAGGTTGAAGGCCGAACTCAAGGAGATTCGCTGATGCACAGAGGATTCTGCACGGATTGCGGCGCGTACGCGGCCTTGGGCGAAAACGACAGATGCGCCGCCTGCGACGCATGGCGCCACAGGGAGGAGGAAAGGCGGGATCATGTCTGAATGGTGGGACCGTTACCTGTTCGACGATCTGATTGGGTTGGAGGCCGCGGCCGTGGCCTCGGACGGCAGCCGGCATATCGGCCCGTTCGTCCGTTTTGGGGATTATCTGACGGTAGACGATACATGCGTCTTCACACGGAAGGACAAGGGCGATGGCGTGCGGCTCATGGAAGAAGTCGACCATGTGCGTCTGCGTCCCGAGGAGCCGTTCTGGCAGGGTCGTTTTCTGGACGAGCTGGAAGGAGTCCGGGTGCGCGTCGAATTCGGGGGACGGCGTGGGGCGTTTGAGGGGCCGCTGGAACCGTTTGACGGCGTATTGGGCCTCCGGGCCGGCGGCCGTGGCATGGAATACGTGTTCGG
>OGPJ01003082.1_pt1 | contig 10141 bp, 9 predicted proteins | sample 1552831 | NCBI WGS metagenome assembly OGPJ01 (sample SAMEA2579914, study PRJEB22360) | human gut metagenome | biome: human gut; feature: human-associated habitat; material: faeces | place: Denmark | collected 2008/2010
AGCCGTTGAGATGATGAAAGAGGCGGTAAGAAGCATCCGTGGTGTCCGCACCAGCATGAATGTACCGCCGTCAAAGAAGGCAAGCGTATTCGTTGTAACGGAAGATGCTGCTGTACAGGAAACCTTCAAAAATGGTGCTGTATTCTTCGGAACTCTGGCAGGAGCAAGCGAAGTTCACGTACAGGCAGACAAAGCCGGCATCGCAGACGATGCGGTATCCGCAGTGATCCCGCAGGCAACGATCTACATTCCGTTTGCCGAGCTGGTTGACCTGGAAAAAGAGATCGCCCGCCTTACGAAAGAGGAAGAGCGTCTGACAAAAGAGATCGCACGTTCCAACGGCATGCTTGGCAACCCGAACTTTATCAACAAAGCTCCGGAAGCAAAAGTTCAGGCAGAGAAAGAAAAACTGGCGAACTATCAGCAGATGATGGAGCAGGTTCAGACAAGATTGGAGCAGCTGAAAAAATAAATGAATAAAGAAAGAAAACTGCATGGAAACAAGGAAACCGTAGTGAAAGTCTGCAACTGGCTCTCGTTGCCGCTGCAGGCTCTGGGGTGCTGTATTCTGTACCTGGTGATTGAAGCATTTTCCCGCCATTCGCTTGCGGCAGCGTGGAGCTACATGGTGGAAAGCCCCTGGGTCTTTTTGTATAATGCATTTTTGATCTTCACTACTTTTATGGTAGTTTATCTGTTCCGCAGACGTGTGCTGGTGCGGCTCATCATGAGCTGTTTCTGGCTGCTGCTCGGTATCATCAACGGTGTGATTCTGGCGAACCGCGTCACACCGTTTACCGGGCCGGATTTGCGGAACTTAAGCGATGGTGCCAAGGTCGTGACGAAGTATCTGTCGAAAGGTACCATGATCCTCGTTGCGGCAGCTCTTGTGGCATTATTGGCATTTTTTGTATGGGTCTGGATCAAAGGACCGAAATTTCAGGGGAAAATCCGCTGGTATCTGAATGTGCCGTTGATTGCTCTGGTAATTGTACTCTTTACGGGAGCAACGAATCTGGCGCTTGCAAAGCGTGTGCTTTCCAGCTATTTCGTCAACATCGCATTTGCCTACCAGGATTACGGCTATCCGTACTGTCTGGCAGTCACCCTGTTTGATACGGGAATTTCAGAGCCGAACGGCTATTCCGAACAGCTCGTGAAACAGATTGAGACGAGTGAAGGCGAACAAAAAGAGGATGATACGGTAAAACCGAATATTATCTTTTTGCAGCTGGAGTCCTTTTTCGATCCGGAGCTGGTTAATTTCCTCAACATTTCCGAGGACCCGATCCCGTATTACCGGCAGCTGATGAAGGATTATTCTTCCGGTTATCTCCGCGTGCCGGTGGTGGGAGCCGGAACAGCAAACACAGAGTTTGAAACTATTTCCGGCATGAGCCTCCGGTATTTCGGAGCGGGTGAGTATCCGTACAAATCGGTGCTTTCAGAGGAGACGTGTGAGAGTGCGCCGTATGTTTTAAAGAATCTTGGCTATGCGACCCATGCGATCCACAACAATGAAGCAAACTTCTATTCCAGAAGAAGTGTGTTCTCACGTCTTGGTTTTGATACCTTTACCTCGGAGGAATATATGCCGGATATCTCGGATGTGACGGCGACAGGATGGGTAAAAGACCATATTCTGACAAAAGAGATCATAAAAACGCTCGATGCGACAGACGAACCGGATTATATCTATACGATTTCGGTACAGGGCCACGGTGATTATCCGACAGAGCCGGTGCTTGACGATCCGGAGATTACAGTGACAGGCGCGGAGGACCGGGAAAAAAATAATTACTCCTGGGAATATTATGTAAATCAGATTCATGAGATGGACAAATTTGTCAAAGAGCTGACGACAAAGCTTGCGGATTATCCGGAGCCGGTGGTACTTGTGATGTACGGGGACCATCTGCCAACGATGGGACTGAAAGTAGAAGATCTGGAGAACCGCTATCTGTATCAGACCGAATACGTGATCTGGGATAACATGGGACTGAAAAGGAAACAGGAAAACATTGCTTCCTACCAGATTGCAGCAGAGGTTATGAAACGTGTGGGAATTCATGACGGAACCATTTTCCGGTATCATCAGACGAGACGGAATACGAAGAATTATCAGGTGGATCTCGAGGTGCTGCAGTATGATATGCTGTATGGAAAACGGTACGTTTACGGAGAAGACGGAGAGACACCGTATGAGCGTGTGAAGCTGCAGATGGGTGCTCTGCCGGTAACACTGGAACGAATCGAAAAATCCGGAGAAGATACCTGGTATTTTTACGGAGAAAACTTTACGGCATCGAGCCGTGTGGAAGTCAACGAGGAGATACAGGATACCGTTTATGTCAGCCCGTCGATTCTGATGGTGCATGGTCTGACCCTGGAAGACGGTGATCAGATTACAATCGCGCAGCAGAGCAACAGCTCGACGAAGAAGGTGCTGACAAGGACAGAGCCGATGATGTATGAAGAGCCAAAAACGGTATCTACACCGACGCCGATGCCGAACCCGGACAGCACGAAAACAGATGTGACGCAGGAAAATGCCAATACGAGCACTGCGCCGCAGGATGAACTGACGGCAGCGCCGTCCGGTGCGCCGGAGGGCGAAGGCGACAAGATTGAGCCGTCAAAAACAGAAAACAGCGATAAACCGGCCGAAGACGGCGGTCTGCAGAATTAAAAAGAGTGTCCGAAAGATCATACAGTGGGGCGGATTTTGACGTCCCACTGTATCTTTTTACGGGGAAAGTCGAAAAGTCGGGACAAAATTTTGAAAATTGCTATGGACATATCCGGTCACTCGATTATAATGATACTAGTACATCGTTTTCGAAATAACTATACCACTCACTTGTCTGCAAATCCGATTGCACAGGCATAAAAGCCTCGGCGTAGCCCGCTACGCCTACATTTTTATACCTGCACACTCGAATCTGCATCCTGCGTGATTGGTATAGTTATTTACGAAACGATGTACTAGGGTTTGAAAGCAGCCCTAAAATACTGAAGAATGGTGAAATAAGGTGAATTATACAGAAGCAGTTGATTATATCGAAACAATACCGAAATTTACGGTGAAGCATCCGCCGGAACATACGAGGGAGCTTCTTTCGCGCCTTGGGAATCCGCAGGAAGGGATCAAAATTATCCATGTGGCGGGCACGAACGGAAAGGGAAGCGTCTGCGCGTACTTGAATGCGATGCTGCTTGCAGGCGGCAAAAAGACAGGACTTTTTACCTCCCCGCACCTTGTACGCATCAACGAGCGGTTCCAGATCAACGGGGAAGATGTGTCGGATGAGCAGTTTCTTAACGCATTTCTCAAAGTGGAAAAAGCAGCCAAAGAATACGAGGCGGAGGGCGAAGGCCATCCGAGCTATTTTGAGACGCTGTTCCTGATGGGAATGCTGATTTTCAAAGAAGCCGGCGTGGAATACCTGGTCATGGAGACCGGCCTTGGCGGACGGCTGGATGCGACAAATGTGGTCGAAAAGCCGCTGGCATGCATCATCACGTCCATCAGCCGCGACCATACCGAGTATCTTGGCGACACCCTCGAGGCGATTGCGGGAGAGAAAGCCGGCATCATCAAAGCCGGTGTCCCGGTAATCTACGACGCCAGCCAGCCAGGTCCGGCTTCTGTCATTGCCGCAAAGGCGAAAGAGATGGGAAGCCCGGCATGGCCGATGGAGCCGTCGTTCTATGAGATGAAAACACAGAGCCGCGAGGGTATCACCTTTACCTTTGCATATCCGGGCGGCGAAAAAGCAGAGCTTGCGATTCCGTACGTGGCAGAATACCAGATGATGAATGCAAGCCTTGCGTTCTACACGATGCATATTCTGCAGGATGTGCACGACATTCCTAAGAACGTGCTTGCGGAAGGCCTTTCGAAGATCAAATGGCCGTGCCGTATGGAAATGGCTGCGCCGGGCGTCATCATCGACGGCGCGCACAACGAGGACGGCATTGCACAGTTTGTCAGCACGGCAGGCTATTTTGCGAAAGAAAACGAGATCACGATTCTGTTCACGGCAGTTGCAGACAAGCACTATCATGAGATGATCGGTGAAATCTGCGAGGGCATCCATCCGTCCCATGTTGTTGCAACGCAGATCGACGGAAGCCGCGTCGTACCGGCGGAAGTGCTTGCAGAGGACTTCAGAAAAGCAGGATGCACGGATGTCTGCGCGGAACCGGAGATCGGGGCAGCGTATGAGAAGGCACTGGGCAAAAAGGGCAGCGGCATGCTGTTCTGCGTGGGTTCTCTGTATCTGGCGGGCGAACTGAAAGCATATCTTGCAAAGCGGAATGGTTAGCGAATACAGGAAGGAATTTTTTGTTTATGTTAAATTACGAAGAAGAACTGAAGAAGTTTAAACCGTGTCTCGATGTGGACGAGGTGGAGGATGCGATTTACAGCCGTGATCTGACGGATGTGATCGACATTTTGAAAGAAATGATGAAAAACGACAAGCCGGAACAGGAAAACGAGACAGAAGCGGAAAAGGAAGAGTAAGGTGCCGGAATGAACTGTATGAATTGTAAATCGGTTGTGGACGTCGGAATGGAGATCTGTCCCAACTGTGGTTTTAACCTGGGAGTACAGAGAAAATGTTTTTCTCTTTCGAATATGTATTACAATCTGGGCCTCGACAAGGCAGAGATCCGGGATCTTTCCGGAGCGATCGATATGCTGCGGCGGAGCCTGAAGTTTAACAAATACAATATCCATGCGCGGAACTTGTTAGGCCTTGTCTATTTTGAGACGGGTGAAGCGGTTGCGGCGTTAAGTGAGTGGATCATCAGCAAGAATATTATGCCGGAGAATAATGTGGCGACGGAGTATATTGCGACGCTGCAGGCGGAGCAGGCGAAGCTGGATATGATCAATCAGACGATCAAGAAATACAACAGTGCGCTGAAATGCTGCCGCGAGAACAATGAGGATGTGGCTGCGATCCAGCTGCGCAAGATTCTGAACCAGAATCCGAAGCTGATCAAGGGATATCATCTGTTGGCGCTGATTTATATTCACAAGGGTGAGTATGAGAAAGCGCGGAAGATTCTGAAAAAGGCGGCGAAAATTGACAAGACGAACTCGACGACGCTTCGTTTCCTGAAGGAGGTTGATTTCCAGACGGGTACGCAGACGTCGCTGGAGCCGCGGCGGTTCGGCCGCAGGGAGCGCACGGAGGAGCAGCGCGAGGACGAGCGTGAGCGTGTGGTAAGCGGGGATACGGTGATTATTCCGCCGACGTTCCGCGAGACGTCTACAGCGGCAACGATGCTGAATATCGGTATTGGGCTGGTGCTTGGCGCACTGGTTGTGTGGTTCCTGATCGGGCCTGCGAATACGCAGCGAATTAACCGGCAGGCGGACGAGAAGGTTGTGGAATACAGCGGCAAGATGGCGAGCCAGGAGGCACAGCTGAACCAGCTCCAGAGCCAGGTGGATTCTCTGAACGAAACGACGGCTTCTGCGCAGCAGCAGATCCAGACGGCACAGGATACGGCGGCTTCCTACGAGAACCTTCTAAAGGCTGTGGAAGCGCAGCAGCAGGGCAACACGAGCAACGCAACAAACGCACTGACCGAGGTCAACCCGGAGGTGCTTTCTGTGGACGCAAAGGCTGTGTATGACACTATTTACAAGAGCATGCAGTCGTCTATGTTCCAGGAGCTTTCGCAGTCGGGTGTGAATGCATTTGACGATGCGAATTACACTGAGGCGATTGATAAGCTTTCGAAGGCTAAGAATATCAACGACAGTGACTATACGGTGCTTAACTATCTGGCGCATGCGTATCGGCTGAGTGGGGATACCGATAATGCGATTTTGGTGTTCCAGGAGATCATCGATAAGTTCCCGGGAACCCAGAAGGCTACTAAGGCCGAGCAGCAGATTGAGGCGCTGGGGGGGACTGTGAAGACGGAGGAATAGTGAGGACGGACGCCCACGGGGCAGAATGCCGCAGGAGATGCGGCGCTGTTTCGTCGGGCTGATACCACTGACTACGCGGAGGGTGCGTGGGACGAAGGTCAAAAAAGTATAAAAGTGAGAAGATAAAACACAAAAGATGAAATTCGCTTTACGGCGAAAAATCTTTTGTGTTTTTTATTTTATGACAGGAAAGAGGGAGGATGGGAAATGGATAATCGTGTTTGGGTGAAGGATGCGGTGATGACGATTCGGCTTCCGGAAGAGGTGGATCATTTTGTGGCTGACCGGCTTCGGGAGGAGGCGGGGGAGATTTTGGTGGAGAGGAATGTGAGGGAGGTGGTGTTTGATTTTCGGAAGACGGTGTTTATGGACAGTTCGGGGATTGGACTGGTGATGGGGAGGTTTCGGGAGATGGAGCTGATTGGCGGGAAGGTGAGAGCGGTGCATGTGGGAGAGCGGATGCGGAGGATTCTGGTGATGTCGGGGGTGACGCGGGTGATTGAGGTGGAAGAGGAGAAGACGTGGAAGTAGGTTTTGGACGGGGAGTGGGCAGAAAGGGGAATGGGATGATGCGAGAAAGGATGAAAACAGAAGAGAAGATGCGGTGGAATACGATGACGCTGGAATTTGAGAGCCGTCCCTGCAATGAGAGTTTTGCGCGGGTGTCTGCGGCGGCGTTTCTGGCGCAGCTGAATCCGACGGTGGAGGAAGTGGCGGATGTCAAGACGGCGATTTCGGAGGCGGTTACGAATGCGATGATTCACGGATACCGGCAGGAAAAAGGGAAAATTCAGATGAAGTGTGTGCTGGATCTGGAGGAGAAGGTGTTTCAGGTGACGGTAAAAGATACCGGCGTCGGGATTGAAAATGTGGAGAAGGCGATGGAGCCGATGTTTACGACCTGCCCGGAGCTGGAGCGGTCGGGGATGGGGTTTTCGTTTATGGAGGCGTTTATGGATGAGCTGGAAGTAAGGTCGCATCCGGGATGGGGGACGGAAGTGGTGATGAAACGGAAAATTGGTGTGCATCCGGAAATGTAAGGGCCGGATCGGAAGTCATAGGAGTCAGAATGCATGGAACATACGCTTGCCCTGATCGAAAAGGCACACGAAGGGGATAAAGCGGCAAGGGATACACTGGCAGAGGAAAATATGGGACTGGTCTGGAGCATGGTGAGGCGGTTTGCAAACCGCGGGGTGGAGATGGAGGATCTGTGCCAGATCGGGAGCATTGGGCTGTTGAAGGCGATTGATAAATTTGATCCTTCGTTTGAAGTCTGTTTTTCGACGTATGCGGTTCCGATGATTGCGGGGGAGATCCGGCGGTTTCTGCGGTCGGAGGGGATGGTGAAGGTGAGCCGCCCGATCCGGGAACTGGCGTGGAAAGCGTATGCGGTGCGGGAGCGGCTGGAGCGGGAGAACGGGCGCGATCCGACGCTGGCGGAGATAGCGGGGGAGCTTGATGTTACCGTGGAAGAAATCGTGGAGGCGATGGAGTCCGGCGCGGAGGTGGAATCGCTGCAGAAGACCATCTATCAGGGGGAAAACCACGATATTTCTCTGATGGACCGCATTCCGGAAAAAGAGAACGGGCAGGAAAAGCTGCTGAACCGGATTTTCTTGGAAGAGCTGTTGGGACGACTGCCCGCGAAGGAGCGGCAGCTCATCTACATGCGCTATTTTCAGGACATGACGCAGGCGCAGATCGCCGGAAAACTGGGGATTTCGCAGGTGCAGGTGTCGCGGATGGAAAAGAAGATTCTGCGGCAGATGCGGATGGAAAAGGTCTGACAAAAATACAAATCCGGCGGAAGGGCGCTTTTCCTGGGAAAGGCAGAGAAAAGTGCCTGAAACCCGGGCGGATAAAGGAAGAAAAGAAAGGCGAAGCGGGGAAAGGCGGCAGAAAGTTTGAAAATATTCACTGGAATATCGGAGGAAGGTGTGCTACAATGAGCGAAATACGAAGAAAGGCAGGTGGAAGAACATGGATTATCTGACAGAAAATGTGGCGGTCAATCTGAAACGGATCCGGCAGTCGAAAGGGATGAGTCTCGACCAGGCCTCAGAGCAGACCGGGGTCAGCAAGAGTATGCTCTCGCAGATCGAAAAGGGAACGGCGAACCCGTCGCTTGGCGTGCTCGGGAAGATTACGAGCGGCCTGCGGATTGAATTTCAGGAGCTGATTGCAACGCCGCTGGTGGATAGTTATCTTGTGACATCGGAGGATCTGGTTCCGACGAAAGAGCTGGAGGGGCAGTACACTGTGTGGACGTGCTTTCCGTATGAGGACACGCGGCTTGTGGAAATCTATCGCATCGACATCGAACCGGGCGGAACGTATGTGAGCGGCGGCCACGGAGAGAAAACAAGAGAGTACCTGGTGGTGACAGACGGCGTGATGACCGTGGAGTGCAATGGAAAAGAGCATGAGATCCACCTGAAGCAGGCATTCCGTTTCGAGACAGACCAGACCCACATCTACCGCAACAGAGGGACGGAGAAGACGAGCTGCATGTGTTTCTTTCTCGACTATCACTAAAAGCCGCAGAATAACAGGCTTTCTTTTTTTGAATAAACTGTTCAATATAATGGACAGAAATCCGCTGGAACATCAGAATAAAAAACAACGGATATGAAAAAAATACGGCGGAAGACGAAAAAACATCAAAAAAGAATAGAAAAAGCGGGTGTTAAAGAAAAAACAAAAATAAAAAACTTTTTTAAAAAAAGTAATTGACAAATATAGGGAGTGGTGCTATTGTATGGTTGTACAAAATAATAAACGAAAAACAAAGCAAAGACGCTTACCAACGAGTAGTCTTTGCTTTTTTGTTTTTTATTTAAAAAATCTTTTCAACGCTATGGGAGGATAACACTATGAGATTAAAAGACACAGGATTAACGGTTCAGGACATCAAAGACAAAGTAAACAAGTACATGATCGAGACCTACGAGCGTTTCGATTTCCTTGCAGAAACCGCAGAGGGGATGTACATGTACGACGAAAACGGAACGCCGTATCTTGACTTTTACGCAGGCATCGCCGTAAACAACGCCGGAAACAGAAACCCGAAAGTTGTTGCTGCAGCAAAAGAGCAGCTCGACGATATCATGCATACCTTCAACTATCCATACACCATCCCGCAGGCACTGCTTGCTGAGAAAGTCTGCGAGACCATCGGCATGGACAAGATTTTCTATCAGAACTCCGGTACCGAGGCGAACGAGGCCATGATCAAAATGGCAAGAAAGTACGGCATCGAGAAATACGGCCCGAACCGTTACCACATCGTAACCGCAAAGATGGGCTTCCATGGAAGAACCTTCGGTGCCATGTCCGCAACCGGTCAGCCGGGAAACGGATGCCAGGTTGGTTTCGGACCGATGACATACGGATTCTCTTATGCACCGTATAATGATCTGCAGGCATTTAAAGATGCATGTACCGAAAACACCATTGCAATCATGGTTGAGCCGGTACAGGGAGAAGGCGGTGTACATCCTGCAACAATGGAATTTATGCAGGGACTTCGTAAATTCTGTGATGAGAATGATATGCTTCTTCTGATCGATGAGGTACAGACCGGATGGTGCAGAACCGGTGCAGTAATGTCTTATATGAACTACGGAATCAAACCAGATATCGTTTCTATGGCGAAAGCACTTGGCGGCGGCATGCCGATCGGTGCAATCTGTGCGACAGCAGAAGTTGCAAAAGCATTTTCGGCAGGTTCCCACGGAACTACATTTGGCGGACATCCGGTAAGCTGTGCGGCAGCACTTGCAGAAGTTAACGAACTTCTTGACAGAGATCTTGCGGGAAATGCGAAAAAAGTCGGTGACTACTTTGCATCCAAACTGAAAAAACTTCCACATGTAAAAGAAGTAAGACATCAGGGACTTCTGGTTGGTGTGGAATTTGATGATACGATCGGTGGTGTAGATGTAAAACACGGCTGCCTGGATCGCAAACTTCTGATCACAGCGATCGGAGCACATATCATCCGTATGATTCCACCGCTTATCGTGACAGAAGAAGACTGCGACAAAGCAGTTGCGATCATTGAAGATACGATCAAATCCCTGGAAAAATAAATAAGAATGAAAAAGTGACAAGGGCGTCGCGGATCATCATCAGTGGTTCGCGCGCTTTTTTCTATTAAGAGGAAATCGGTATGAGACATCTGGT
>OGPJ01003085.1_pt1 | contig 10130 bp, 9 predicted proteins | sample 1552831 | NCBI WGS metagenome assembly OGPJ01 (sample SAMEA2579914, study PRJEB22360) | human gut metagenome | biome: human gut; feature: human-associated habitat; material: faeces | place: Denmark | collected 2008/2010
TGGTGGGCGGCCGTGCATGGTTATAATCATCCGGTGTTGAATGCTGCGGCCAAGGCACAGTTGGACAAAATGAGCCACATTATGTTCGGAGGCTTTACCCACGAACCGGCAGTAGAGCTGGCAGCCAAGTTGCTCCCGTTGCTGCCTCCTTCCATGCAAAAGATATTCTTTGCCGACAGCGGTTCCGTTGCAGTGGAAGTCGCCATGAAGATGGCCATCCAATATTGGCAGTCACAAGGGAAACAAAAAAAATATGCTTTCGCGACCATCCGAAGCGGCTATCATGGAGATACCTGGCACGCAATGTCTGTCTGCGATCCGGTTACCGGCATGCATGGGATCTTTTCCGGAAGCCTGCCTGTACAATACTTTATCCCCCAGCCTTCCATCAAATTCGAGGAGAAATGGGACGAAAAGGCGATCGAACCTTTAAAAGACTTGTTTGAGAAGCATGCAGAAGAGATCGCAGCCCTGATCCTCGAGCCTGTCGTCCAAGGAGCAGGTGGCATGTACTTCTATTCACCCACATTCCTGATAGCGGCACGTGAACTGTGTGACCGGTATCAAGTATTGCTGATCTTTGATGAAATCGCAACGGGATTCGGACGGACCGGGCGACTTTTCGCCTGGGAATGGGCCGGGGTGGAACCGGACATCATGTGCATCGGCAAGGCATTGACGGGAGGTTACATGACACTGTCGGCAACCGTCACCAGTACCCCCGTAGCCGATATGATTTGCAGTGGTGAGGCAGGGTGTTTCATGCACGGGCCCACTTTCATGGGAAACCCGTTGGCCTGTGCAATCGCATCGGCATCGGTCTCGCTCCTGTTGGAAAGCGGATGGCAGGAAAAGGTGAAGGCCATAGAGTCACAGCTTCGGGAAGAGCTGGCTCCTGCCGCATCTTTCCCCGACGTACAAGAAGTACGTGTGTTGGGAGCCATCGGTGTGATCGAGATGAAAGAACCGGTAAATATGGCCGTCTTACAAAAACGTTTTATCGAAAAGGGCATCTGGGTCCGCCCGTTCGGTAAGTTGGTTTACCTGATGCCACCCTTTATCATTCAAAAAGAGGAATTGTCTAAATTAACAAAAGGGCTGTTAACCGTATTAGATTCAAAATAAGATGAAAGATTATAACGACATATTGGAGAAACTAAGGGCTTCCAGTAATCTGCGCAGTCTTCCTGATATCGTCCATCGTGGCAAATGGATCGAAAAAGAGGGGCAGACAATGCTCAACCTATCTTCCAACGACTACCTCGGACTCTCGTCCCGGCAGGATCTGCGGGACGAGTTTATCGAACAGTTGCAGGAAAGCGGCCTGCCGTTCTCTTCTTCTTCATCCCGGTTACTGACTGGGAATTTCATGGTCTATACCGAGCTGGAAGAACTGATGGCCAACCGCTTCGGACGCGAAGCCGCCCTGCTGTTCAACAGCGGTTACCATGCCAATACCGGAATACTTCCCGCCTTGACGGATAAACAGTCGTTGATCCTGGCGGACAAACTGGTACATGCGAGTATCATCGACGGGATTCTGCTGAGCGGCGCACCTTACCAACGTTACCGTCACAACGATTATGAGCATCTGGAACAGCTATTGGCTAAATACGTACATGCATACGAGCAAATTATTATCGTCACGGAAAGTATTTTCAGCATGGATGGAGATATCGCCGATCTCGGCCGGCTGGTATCCTTAAAGAAAAGATATCCGAATGTATGGCTTTATGTAGACGAGGCGCATGCTATCGGTGTAAGAGGGGAAAACGGCTTGGGGGTCGCCGAAGAGCAGGATTGCATCCGCGATATAGATCTCTTGGTCGGTACCTTCGGAAAGGCTTTGGGATCAATGGGAGCCTATCTGTTGTGCAGCCGGACGGTTAGGGAATATCTGATCAATACGATGCGCCCTCTGATATTCAGCACGGCACTCCCACCTGCTCAAATCGCCTGGACAAAGTTTCTGTTTGAGAGACTTCCCAGCTTTACCGACGAACGGCATCGTCTGGCCGTTACCAGCCACTTGCTTTCAGAAGCCTTGAAAGGGAAAGGGGGAGAAATATCGGCAAGCCACATCATTCCTTTCATTATTGGAGAAAACGAAGACTGTATACAAACAAGCCTCTGCCTGCAGCGGAAAGGTTTCTACTGCCTCCCCGTCCGCCCTCCCACAGTCCCCAAAGGGACAGCGCGGATACGCTTCTCATTAACAGCCGACATAACTGAAGAGGAGATCCGATTTATGATTAATGAATTATGATTTATATCAAAACACACAAATATAATTCACCATTCATAAATCAAAATTCATAAATAAAAAGCATGAACATATATAAACAAACAAAAACAGGCAACAGTCAACTTCTTCTCGTCTTTTCAGGCTGGGCAGCTTCTCCTGAAGTATTCCGGCAGCTGGAAACGGAACCGGATACGGATCTTTGGATTTGCTATGACTACCGGGGAATGGATTTTGAAGGAGAAGCCCTTTCCGGATACCGGAAAATCCGACTGGTAGCTTGGTCATTAGGTGTATGGGCTGCTTCGGTCGTGTTTGGTAAAAAGCCTGTATCTTTCACCGAAGCCATTGCCGTCAACGGGACTCCCTGCCCCGTTCATGACCAGTGGGGTATCCCGGAAACGATCTTCCGGGGAACATTGGATAACGTAACCGAAGAAGGCATGCGACGCTTCAACCGGCGCATGTGCGGCAAACGGGATATTCTGCAAGCCTACGAGCAGATACCGCCTCGTCCGCTCGCCGACATCCGGGAAGAATTGGAGTACCTGTACGCCGAAATAAAGAAAGCCTCACCTGCTTCCGCCTTGTTTAACGGATGGACACAGGCTCTCATCTCCTCCGAAGACAGGATCTTTCCTACCGAGAATCTGCGTGCCTTCTGGCAAGGCCGTTGTCCTATAACCGAGATAGAAGCTCCACACTATCCTTTTTATTTATGGAAACAATGGGACGAAATATGGAAGCAATAGAAACTAAACAGATACATATCCGCTTTACACGTGCTTTGTCCAGCTACGACAACCATGCCGATGCCCAACACCGTATCAGTCGGAAACTCGCTTCTCTCCTCCCTCATCAGGCGAATATCCGTTACAAACGGATGCTGGAAATTGGCTGTGGCACGGGCGGATTCACCGGAGTGCTGAAACAACAATGCCATATTGACGAATGGATACTGAATGATCTTTGCGAGGACTGCCAGGAAAAGATAGAGCAGCTCTTCCCAGGTTCTCCTCCCCGCTTCATAGCTGGGGATGCCGAAACACTATCCTTTCCCGGCAAGTTTGACCTGATTGCATCCGCCTCTGTTTTCCAGTGGATGAAAGAACCGGAAACATTTCTCCATAAACTGTCGGGACTGCTGATGCAGCAAGGATTACTCCTGTTCAGCACTTTTGTCCCCGGCAACCTGTACGAAATCAAAGAACTGACAGGAAAAGGACTTGTGTACCCAACCTCCGATACACTTGTAGGATGGCTATCCACAGCAGATTTCAATCTGCTGCATCAGGAAGAGGATACGATCGTCCTTACCTTCAAAACCCCACTGGACGTACTGAGACACCTCAAAGCAACGGGCGTCACAGCGACCGGAAACGGCTGTTGGACAAAAGGCCGGCAGGAATCATTCTGCCGGCAATATGTGGAACAGTTCGCGACAACCGACGGTCAAGTGACACTCACATACCGCCCGTTTTATATATTAGCAACCAAAAAATAAAAAAGGATATGAAAGGAACAGTCTTATTTATTACAGGAATCGATACCAATATCGGTAAAACTTTCGCCACCGGCATGATTGCATGCGCATTGGCTGAAAAAGGGAAAAAAGTCATCACCCAGAAAATGATTCAAACGGGTTGCACAGAAGTCTCGGAAGATATCGAAATGCACCGGAAAATACAGGGAATCCCTTTCACCGAAGAGGATAAAGCCGGATTAACTTGCCCCTACATCTTCACCTATCCCTGCTCTCCCCACATGGCTGCGGAGAAAGACGGGAAGACAATCGATCTCTCTGTCATCACCGAGGCAACCCGCCGCCTACAAGAGAAATATGAGTACGTCTTGCTGGAAGGTGCGGGCGGATTGATGGTTCCGAACGATTTTCATTCGCTCGCCATCGATTATGTAAAAGAACAAGGATACCCGGTTATCCTGGTGACATCCGGCAAATTAGGTAGCATCAACCATACATTATTAAGTCTCTACGCCTGCAAACAATACGGAATTCCGGTCCGAACGGTTGTTTACAATCTTTATCCGCCTACAGACGAACTGATAACCGCCAACACCCTGGAATACCTCACTCAATATCTGGAAAAGGAATTTCCAGAAACTGCCCTTATCACACTTCCGGAAGCAACGGCAGGAGTGGCAGACATAGATATCAGCAGCCTGTTCTAAGCTCCCTCTACCCCTCCTTTTCAAAACACCGGTGTTTTGGATAATGCCTCAGCTTAAACAGACGTCTCTTTACAAGAACAGCCGCTTATCATTCTTTTAACAGAGATGGATAAGCGGCTGTTTATTCATATATCATTTACTTCACTACTTGAAGAAGAACCTGAAAATGTCGTTTCCGTTCGCATAGATCAGTAAAGCAAACAACAGGAACATCCCGGTAACTTGTGCATATTCGAGGAATTTGTCACTCGGCTTGCGGCGTGCAATCACTTCATAGAGCAGGAACATCACATGCCCGCCGTCCAAAGCCGGAATCGGCAGAATATTCATAAAGGCGAGGATGATAGAAAGGAAAGCCGTTTTCATCCAGAACGAATGCCAATCCCATTCCGCCGGGAACAGACTGCCGATCGTACCGAACCCTCCCAGGCTGGAAGCTCCTTCTTTCGTAAAGACATATTTCATGTCGCTGACATACCCTTTCAGAGTGTTCACACCTAACATAACACCGGCAGGGAAAGATTCGAAGAAACCATATTTACGAGTCACCGTCTGATACATATCAAAAGGCGAAACAGAATAAATACCCATTTTCCCAGCCGTATCCGTATGCAGTGTCAATGTCTGCGGGATACCGGCACGATAAAAACCGACCAATACATCCTTATCCTTATTTTGTGCAAGCACTTCACCTACCTCATAGAAAGAAGGGGTTACGATGCCATTAATAGAAACGATACTGTCTCCCGGTTGCAAACCGGCAACTGCGGCAGGTGATTCGCCACTTTCCGTCTTACCCAATTCGCGCACGACCATCGGGAAACGATAGGAGGCAAATCCTTTCTTATCCCGCATAACGCGCTGTGCCATATCTTCAGGGATGGGAATTACCGTTTCAACACCACCACGCAAAACCGTTACGGTCTGTGCATTGAGTACACGGCGGAAACAATCCTCTCCGAAACGCTCCAACTCCGTATCGTCCGCTTTCAGCAAGATATCGCCATCCTGGAATCCAACGTTATGGAAAGTCTCACTATAATCCATACCCGCCTTCACATTTTTCAACGGCAGGAACGTATCCCCCCAAGTGAACAACACCATCGAATAAATAAACAGCGCCAACAAAAAGTTAAACAACACACCGGCAACCATGATCATCAACCGTTGTCCGGCAGGCTTAGAACGGAACTCATAAGGTTTCGGCGGCTGTGCCATCGCCTCCTTGTCCATACTCTCATCGATCATACCGGATATCTTGCAATAACCTCCCAAAGGAAGCCAGCCGACACCATACTCCGTATCACTGTTTTTAGGCTTAAACTTGAAAATCGAGAACCACGGGTCAAAGAAAAGGTAAAATTTCTCCACCCGAACCTTAAAGATACGGGCAAAGATAAAATGTCCGAATTCGTGGACCAACACCAATATCGATAAACTCAAAATGAGCTGTAGAGCCTTAACTAAAAATGTCTCCATACTTTGTCTCTTGACAATTGACAATGAACAATTGACAATTAAATACCTTCATACTTCTTCTTGTCCCTTGTCCATCCTCAATCGTCTTGTTCTTAATTATTATCTATTATCTTTCTTTATAATATTTTCTCTCCTAACTATCAATTAAAAAATTGCTCCGCAATTTTTCTCGCCTCCGCATCCGTCGCCACATAATCTTCGTAGGTAGGGACAGAGATGAAAGTGGCTTTCGCCATTGTTTTTTCAATCACGTCACTCATCTGCAAGAAGCCGATCTCGTCACGCAGGAAAGCAGCGACCACTACTTCGTTGGCAGCATTCAAGATACAAGGCATATTACCACCTTTCCTGACTGCATCGAACGCAAACGCCAAGTTACGGAAACGTTCCATATCCGGCTCCTCGAAAGTAAGCGTCGCATATTGAGTGAAGTCCAAACGGGGTGCTTTACTGTGCAACCGCTTGGGATATGAGAAAGCATAGCTGATCGGAAGTTTCATGTCGGGAATCCCCAACTGGGCGATCACCGCACCATCTTCAAACTGAACCATCGAATGGATCACCGACTGCGGATGCACCACGACCTGTATCTGTTCCGGCGTAACCCCGAACAGCCACTTCGCCTCTATCATCTCGAACCCCTTGTTCATCATCGACGCCGAGTCGATCGTGATTTTCGCCCCCATACTCCAGTTGGGATGCTTCAACGCCTGTACCTTGGTCACAACTGCCAGTTCCTCCATTGTCTTGGTACGGAAAGGACCGCCGGAAGCCGTCAGCAATATCTTTTCCACTGGGTTCTCCCACTCTCCCGCTAAACACTGGAAAATGGCAGAATGTTCAGAGTCTACAGGCAGGATCGGCACTTTGTGCTCGACAGCCAAAGCTGTGATCAGTTCGCCGGCCACCACCAACGTCTCTTTGTTTGCCAACGCGATCGCCTTACCGGCTTTGATCGCTGCGATCGTCGGTTTCAGCCCCGCATATCCCACCATTGCCGTCAGCACCATATCGATCGGTTCCGACTGGACGACCTGGGCAATGGCATCCGAACCCGCCCATACCTTGATGGGAAGGTCTTCCAATGCCTCCTTCAGTTCGGGATATTTCTGCTCGTTGGCGATTACCACCACTTCAGGCATATATTTACGTGCCTGATTAATCAGCAGATCCACCTGATTATTGGCAGTAAGAGCATATACTTCAAAAAGGTCAGGATGTTCGCTGACTACTTCCAAAGCCTGCGTTCCGATAGAACCTGTAGAACCTAATATGGCCAAGTTTCTTTTCATGCGTATTAAAATGCTATATATTCTTCGGGATTGACTGGGCCACCTTTATACCACAACTCGAAATGGAGATGGGGACCGGTCGACAATTTCCCCGTATTGCCTACCAGAGCAATGGCCTCTCCCGCGACGACGCGGTCGCCCACCTCTTTCAGCAATAATTCGTTATGTTTATAAATAGATAAAAAACCATTCCTATGCTGCACCTGTATCACATTCCCGGAGTTCGGATCGAAGCCAGCAAAGACCACCGTGCCATCCAACGTCGCCAGCACGCTTTCCTTCGGGGCTGCAACCAAGTCGACACCATAATGCCGGATATTGGCATTATAATGAGAAGAAACCACTCCATCTACAGGCTTGTAGAAAAAGACACCGTCAGTAGGAACCGGATTCGGGTCCAGGACAGCCAAGTTGTATTTCTCCGCCTCTTCAAAATCCTTTACAAACTTCTTTTCCTCCTTTGTTTGAGGAATCTCATAGTCAGGGTTCACTCGTGCCAGCGAATCGATCTCTCGAATCGAATCGATCGGCATCGTCCCCGACAGAATACCTGCCACATTATTCAGATAAAGAGATTGTATCTGGATCATCCTTTCCAACGAATCGGCACGCAAGGCATTCTGCATGATCTCCTTACGAACTTCCACATCCAGATAACCCGGCAGATAGTTCCGTATCGGTGTCTTAATAATGATAAAGGCAGTAAAAGCGATCAGCAAGAAAGCAAACAAGGCCAACATCGCAAATGCGGAAAGCTGTGACAACCGGAAAGACCATACTTCCTCCAGCGTTCCTTCATTGAAGAAAGACAGTTTGTATTTAAACCTAATCCGGTGCCAGAATGATTTCTTATTTGTTCGTCTTTGCTTTTGTGCCATGTGTATTCGTCAATTTCATAAATCCAACAGACCTTCCGGGATGGAAACGGCCAGCGTCTTATTCTCATGATCGGCAGACAAGATCAGTTCCTCGGCAGCAGGCAACAACAGTTCTTCGCCGTTATGGTCGATCTGCAAAAGGACATTGATGGTTGACTCGTCGACATCAGTAATCTCGCCAATTTCGCCATGATGTTCGTCTATGACCCGATAACCGATAAAGCTATCCCATGTCATATCTCCCACCAAGTCATCCCTGTCCACTTCATCGAGCGAATAAAAGACTTCGCGGTTGGAAAATTCACGGGCCGCTTTCTCATCGTCCACATTCTTCAACTTCAGAAGGATAACGGTATCCGTCTTATAGCGATACTCCTCGATGAAAAAAGGGACCAGGATCCCATCCATCTCACATATAATATACGGATCGTCCGAATCGTCAAAAACATCGCTGTTTGTAACCAGCGCGATCTCCCCCTTTATGCCGTGAGGTTTGGCAAACTGTCCTATCTTGAAAACATCTTCTTTCTTAATCATGACAAGAATGTTTAAAGTCGGGTAATACGCGCCCCGATGCCGTTCAACCGTTTGTCAATATTCTGATATCCACGGTCTATCTGGTCGATATTATGGATATGGCTGGTACCTTCGGCACTCATCGCCGCAATCAGCAAAGCAATGCCGGCACGAATATCCGGAGAAACCATATTGGAACCACGCAGTTTGAAACGATTGCCCAACCCAATCACAGTCGCCCTGTGCGGATCGCAAAGAATGATCTGCGCTCCCATGTCGATCAGTTTGTCGACGAAGAACAGGCGGCTTTCGAACATTTTCTGGTGGATCAGCACGGCGCCGTTGGCCTGCGTGGCCACCACCAGAAAGATCGACAGCAGGTCGGGCGTCAACCCAGGCCACGGCGCGTCGGCGATGGTCATGATCGAACCGTCGATGAACGACTCGATGCCGTAATGGTCCTGCTGCGGGATATAGATATCGTCGCCCTGCTGCTCGAAGCGGATGCCCATGCGGGCGAACTGCGCAGGGATGATCCCCAGATCGGCGTACGAAACGTCCTTGATGCGCAACTCCGACTGCGTCATGGCCGCCATGCCGATGAACGACCCCACCTCGATCATGTCAGGCAGCAGCGTGTGTTCCGTTCCGTCGAGCGCCTCGACCCCTTCGATCGTAAGCAGGTTCGAAGCGATACCCGATATGCGTGCGCCCATGCGGTTGAGCATCCGGCACAACTGCTGCACGTAGGGCTCGCAGGCAGCGTTGTAGATCGTCGTCGTCCCCCTGGCCATGACGGCGGCCATGACGATGTTGGCCGTACCCGTCACCGACGCCTCGTCAAGCAGCATGTAGCAGCCGCGCAACTCTTTGCCGTCGACCGAGAAGAACTCCTCGGCGGCGTCGAAATCGAACTTGGCTCCCAGTTTCTGGAAACCAATGAAATGGGTGTCCAGCCGCCGCCGCCCGATTTTGTCGCCGCCCGGCTTGGGGACGTACCCCACGCCGAAGCGCGCCAGCAGCGGCCCGATGAGCATGACCGAGCCGCGCAGCCGTGCGCAGCGGCGGCGGTAATCCTCGGTCAGCAGGTAGTCGAGGTCGATCTCGCGGGCGCAGAACGCATAGGTGTCGTCCGCCAGCTGCTCCACCTCGACCCCCATCGCCCGCAGCAGATCGATGAGCTGCATGACGTCCAGAATCCGGGGCACGTTGTGCACGACGACCCGCCGGGGCGTCAGCAGCGTGGCGCAGAGGATCTGCAACGCTTCGTTCTTGGCCCCCTGCGGGGTGATCTCGCCGTGAAGGCGGTGCCCGCCTTCGACCTGAAAATATGCCATAACCCGTAAATTTTAATTCAAAGGTAGGAATCTTAATCAAGACCCGCAAGCGGGAAGGGCAAAAACCTGCGAAAAACGGGTGTCCCGCTCATGCGTCCGGTCGCGGCGATTCCGGCGCGGAAGTTGCGCGAACCGGCGGAGAGACGCCGTTTCGGCTCCGCCGAAGACACTCCCGCTCGGCAATGTGCAAATAAAT
>OGPJ01003086.1_pt1 | contig 10127 bp, 6 predicted proteins | sample 1552831 | NCBI WGS metagenome assembly OGPJ01 (sample SAMEA2579914, study PRJEB22360) | human gut metagenome | biome: human gut; feature: human-associated habitat; material: faeces | place: Denmark | collected 2008/2010
CCGGGGGATTCCCGATTGTCTTGCCGTTTGATTTCGCGGGGAGCGAAATTCAAGCGCCGGGCCATGCTTTTTTTACCTTATACCATTTCTCTGAAATCTGCAACCATATTTTCCCTGCGGTCCGATCTTTTTTCGAGACTTCCCCGTCAGCGGGTCAGGTGGTAGGCGATAACGCCGCCGGGACGGCATCCGGGATCCGCCCGGAAGCGGAATGCGTCTTCCTTCATGCCGCCTTCGACCGGCCCGAGCGTGTGCTGGCTGCAGTAGTAGTGGGAGTTGTTCATCTTACGTGGCATCGGATCGGCCCGTTTTCGGGTTGACGGGTTTCATTTGCTGTTTCTGAAAATACACCGGAAAAGCCTTTTCGTCAAATTCCAGTGTCGTGAGAGCGGATCAGAATTTCTTCAGCAGCACCTGTTCCATTGAAGAGGTTTCGATCTCGCTGTTCCTGCCGTTAAGCCGCCTCGGTCACGCATCGGACGGGCTGCTCCAGGCAAATGCGGAAAATCTCTCTGCGGCGAGAGACCGCCTCCCTCGACCCGGTTGACCGGAGCCTCTTTTCTTTTCGATGCTCTGTTTCCCGCGCTTGATTGATTGCGCGTCCTCTCTTCCGTTCCTGCGGCTGCTGATGAAATCGATCCTGTTTTTTTCTTTTTTTTTCTCTTTTTACTTGCTTTTTTCAGAAAATCTCCTATAATTAATACAGGTTGAACCGATTCAATCGTTGCAATAAGGATGGAATAATGCGAGCGACGTTGAGTGATATTGCGAAACAAGTCGGGGTTTCAAAATCCCTTGTTTCGATGTATCTGAACAATCACAGACTCTCCAGAAAAATTGCAGCTGAAACGAAGAGGAAAATCGATCAGGCTGTCCGAGAACTGGATTACAGACCGTCGTTTACCGCGCGGGCACTTTCGAATGGGAAAACCCGTACCATCGGCATGATCTGCGGAGGAATCAAAAATCCCTATTTTGCCAATCTGGTGGAAGATGCGCTGGAAGAGACCGCCCGGAAAGGTTATCAGCTTCTTCTCGGATTGACTCGCTGGATTCCGGAGGAGGAGGAGAAGAGCATCAAGAATCTGTTGAACCGTCAGATCGACGGACTGATCTGCTGCGTCCATCCGGAAGAAAGTTCCAGGACCAGTGAACTGCTCCGTCAAAGCCGGATTCCGATCATCCGTCTGAGTCCGTCTGACGATTTTCCGTCAATCTGCTCCGACGGCTCCGATGCGATGGAGCGGGCGGTTTCCTTTCTGACCGCGCGCGGTCACACCCGGATCGGCGGAGTCTTTTACGAGCGTTCGGAATGGCCGGAATTTTTTACCGAAGCCTGCCGGAAATTCGCCATTGAATCGGAACTGTGTTTCACAAACGTTTCCCAGACGGAACAGTATGTGGAGACCTTTCAGGGACAGAATTTCTCTGCTCTGATCGTCAATGGAGCTCCACCGCTTCTGGCTGCGCTGGAACACAACCCGGAGTATCAGCCTGAGATCATCGTCGGTTGTGATGATTATACCATGTATCCCTCCCTTGATCGGATTGTCGGAGGAATCTATACGGATTCTCGACGGCAGATACGGACGGCGGTTGATCTGCTGATCGACAAACTGGAGGATCCCGCTCGCGAAATTCCCCTGAAAAATACAGTTTGCTCTCGTTTCATCTCCCGGGAGGAGATTGAAGCCAGGCAGAAACAATGTTACGGTGTCTTGACGCCATTCCCTGTAATCGAACAGAAAGGATGAGGTATGAAGAGAGTAGGCGCTTATTTCACTTTAATAGAACTTCTTATCGTTATTGCAATCATCGCGATATTGGCCGCGCTGCTCCTCCCCTCTCTGCAGAAAGCCCGGAGCAAAGCACGGGACATGCAATGTCTCTCCAACTTGAAGCAGCTCGCCTTCGGTGTAATCTCCTACGCGGATGCCAACAACGGGATCTTCCCGGAATACAGCGGATGGGGCAGTCCCGCCGGCGGCGGAACCGGGTTGAACGGTCGCGATTTTCTCACCATGATCGCTCCACATATGGGCTACCGTGATCGCGGACAGAAGCAGGACTGGCTGGAACGGGAGAGCGATGGGCTGGTGCATATCCGATATCCGGTGATGCGCTGCCCTGCCTCGATTGTTTTCGCGCCGACCACCGACGAGCTGATCGGCAGACACTACGGAATCAACTACGACATCTCCTGGCCGGATGCGGCGAACAACCGCTATCTCTCTCGGGTCAAACGCCCTTCACAACGCTTCGTTCTCGGCGATATTGAGAGACCGGGAACTCTGCATATTACCGGGAAACAGTATTTCGGCTGGCGTCACCGGAGTCAGCAGGGGTGCAACATCACCTTTGCCGACGGCCACGCCCGGGCGATGCACTACGGCGAGATCCCGAACCGGAATTGGAGTGTCTACTTCTACGGCTGGTATTGCAAAGATTGAGAAAGGAGTGTGTTGCACAGATATTGACCGCATCGGAATTGCCGCCCTGGACCTGGAATATCCCCGCACCTCACAAAGCCGGAACATCGATCATGAGAAAACATCTGCTTTTTCTATTTTTCTGTACAGTCCTCCCGCTTTTCGGGGAGGAAATGAAGATCAATTTTCCCCGATTCACCGAAGTGAAACCGCCGATTCTGCTGAAACCATATCCAACTCTCTCGATCGACCGAGACGGCAACTGGCTGGTCAACGGTCATCTCCGTTATCTTCTCGGGGCTCAGGTGCCCTCGCTTTTCGGCCGCGACGGATTCCGGCCGATTCCACGGCATCATGCTCCGGAATTCAACTGGTTGTATGATCGGGCGCCCGACTATCAGGCTGCTCAGCGGGTTGGCTTCGATACTCTCTGCATGACCAATCCGGTCGGGTGGATCAAAGAACTGTTTCCGGAATTTCAATACAGTCTGATCGCTCCGTCGGCGGACGGCTTTCCACTGGAACCGGGCCTGCCGGTCCTGATGGATTATACCTGTGCCCCGTGGAGCAATGGACGACCGGCAAACGCGCCCAATACCGGTTTCCATCATCCGGAACTCGCAGGAAAACTGCCGGATGACGCCATCGTTCCACCTTCGGATCAAGTGTGGATGCCCTACAGCATCTTCCACCCGGAAGGACGGAAGATGTACCGGGCCATGTGGGTCGGCGCCGCGAAATTTGCCCGAAACTGGAAGACGCCGATTCTGGCTTACGAGCTTTTTAATGAACCCATGTATAACGACAAAACCCCCTATGCCAGAAAAGTTTTTGCCGAATCTCTCCGACGAAAATACGGTTCCGTCAACCAGATGAACCGGCGATACCGCGTTCACTACCGCTCGTTCGAAGAGGCGTCTCAACGGCCCAATCTGAAAGAGAACCGGGGACTGTTTGTCGATTATCTCAAATTTCTTGAGGACGGTTTTCTCGATCTCTGCACCATGGGCAGAGAGGCCATCCGCGAAGTGGATTCGGACGCGCGAACCTGTATCCAGCTCAAGGGGCTCTGGCACTACCGCACTATCTGCCGGAGCGCTGCCAATTTGTACAAGTTGAATTCCATCAATGAGATCGTTACCGTGTCCACTGGCGGGGGATTGCGCTTTTCCGGTGCCAGTAAGGCACCAAAACAGGCTGTTGCCGCTCCTTCAAATCCGCTGACATTTTTCGACGGGGTGATGGAACGCCACTTCTACCGCGCCCTCGCCGACGGAAAACCCATGCAGAATCAGGAGATGTACGCGGGCAGAACCTACGCTGACATCCTCTCCAACCTCTGGCTGGACCATGTCCGGGGGAGCAATGCGACCTATCTGTTCGACTGGACTTCCGGCGCGGTACACTGGCACCCGTTCAACGAGGAGGGGGGCAGAAAACTGGCGGAAAGCCGTTCCTACAATCTCCTGAACCCGTACAATGTGCCGACTTCGGAACTGCCTGCAATTCATCAGGCGAAACGGGAGATTTTCCGGTTCGCCGAGTTCTTCCTGCCGCGCGACCGCAATGTGAAACGCGATATTGCTGTTCTCTTTTCCTATCCGACCGAACGGGTGTCCGGCGTTACCGGCGAGAACGTCAAGGTGGAATTCGTCAATTATGGAGGCGCGTTGGAATTCTCTCACTACCCGATCGATGTTCTCTTGGAAGAACAGCTTGCAGATGGGCGGCAGAATCGCTACAGGGCGATTGTCGCGGCAGGAATTCGCGCAGTCTATCCGGAGACGGCGGAACGTTTGCTGGAGTTTGTGCGCGGGGGCGGTACCCTGATTGTCGGCAGGGAGTTCATGCAGGAGGATGAATACGGCTTCCCGGTTGACTGGCAGGGGGTATTCGATGGTCTGAAGTATACCGATCACCTGAATGCTCCCATTTCCGAACTTCACTCCCGGCTTCCCCGGCCGGAGCTGCTCCGGGGCACGGTCACGATTCACAATATTCGCAGAATCTCCTCCGCTCCCGGGTGGGAGGTTTTCGGCAGCGATGGAGAGAATCCGGTGCTGCTGCACAAAACGCTCGGGCGAGGCGGCATCTGGCTGGTCACCGCCGCCATGCCGGATTATGCGACCGCTTCCGTGCTTGGCTCCATTTTGCGTCGGGAGAAGCTGGTTCCGCCGGTTCTCCTCTCCTGGCATGATCGCCGGGATCTCCCGGTCAACGTCGAGCTTCACGCCGCTCATCGGGAAGGGAAAACCGCTTACTTCCTTTACAACTGGGACACGTATCCCAAACTGATCTCGCTGGAATCCGACATGGTCACCCGATACGGATATGCGATGGATCCGATTTGTCGGCGGAGCCTTCCGATTGTCGACGGCAGGGTGATGCTCCTCCTGCCGCCGCGCCGGAGGACGCTGCTCCTCCTGGGGGACCGGAATTTACTTGCCGACGACTATGGGAAATGCACTCCGGTCGGAAAAGATGATCTTCTGGAGGAATATCGTGCCGCAGTCCGGAAAAAAAGCCGCGCATCCTCCATCGGCGAGGAAAAACGCTACTTCCCGGATCCTGCCCAGACGGTGCCGTTGAATCTCCGGACATTCGCCAATTCGCCGTTCTTTGATCCCACGGCGCCGGAGGATGGCAGAGGCGGCTGGACTGACCAGGGGCGGGGGCACTCCCTGACCGGAGTCCCCTGGGATATCCACAACTTCCTCGGTGTTCCCTGCGAGTTGATTCGGCCGGACGACAACAACAATCTTACGTGTATTGTCCTGAAATCCAGATCCTCCGCCATTCCCTTTCCGGAGCGGATCGGCCCGATTCCGGTCAACAACCGGTTGAAAAGCCTCTTCTTTTTCCATGCGGCGGCATGGGTCCCGAAAGAAAAGGTTAAGGCGATGGATTACGTCATTCATTACGCTTCAGGGAAAAAACTCTCCATCCCCGTGATGGCGAACGAGAACATCTGGGACTGGTACTCGATTCGGACCGTGAATCTGCCGGTGGCGTGGAAAAATCGCGAGGAGAACGGCTTCTACTGCTGGCAGTGGATCAATCCGGAACCGGAAAATGAGATCAGGGCGATTGAGCTGGTTTCCGCCGGAGGTCCCGTGATTCCGATTGTCATCGGCATCACGGCGGAGTTTGCCGATCCTGCGGTACGGAGCACCCCGCTCAAAGGCTTTCAGATTTACGGCTGGAGCGGCATTGCCGGCGTGATCCGCGACGGTGTTGTTACCGCCTCGATCACACCTTCGGTGAAGGCCTATTCCGGCTTTGTTCTGACTTTCCCGGGGAGGATGATTCCGAAGGAACTTTCGTTTCAGGGTGAGCTCCGTTTTGAAATCCAGGCGGGTACCGATCTTTTCGGCGGCAGGAAAAGCACTGAATTCGAAGCGGTTTCATTCAATCGAGTGGGGAATAAGGGAAAGGCGATCTGGAAAGGGAAACGACTGCCGCTGAAACAGTTCCTCCCGGAAAAGAAGTTGACGGAACAGTTTCAGCAGGTCAGCATCCCGCTTGCTCAACTGGGTACTGAAGAACAGCTCAAAACGGGCAACCAGCTTTCGTTCCGCTTTGCCGGGCTGCCCGAAGCAGGAGTCGTCATCCGGAATCTCCGGATCGTCACGCCCCGCTGATCGGTGGCAATTGCTTCTCCCGGCCCGTCTCTCCTTGCGTCCCCGGGGCGCAGGAGCAGACGGAGTCACTTTACGAAGCGGATGAGGTCGCGCTGAATCTGGAAGAGTTCGGTTTTGTTTTCCCGATAGAAAGGCTCGAGCGAGGGCAGCGGATTGTCGTCGCCGTCGGTCAGCTTCTGGGTGGCGAAGGCAATCGAGTTGGAGGGAAGAATCGTCTTGTACTTCGCACTGACATACACCACCTGCGACCAGTCCGCGATGATCGTGTAGGTGCGCTTCTGCGACGGATCAAGCAGATTGAAGCCGAGCGAGAAGTCCTGAGGCGGATTGGTCACTCCGAAGTGGGGCGCAAGAATCGGTATCACGTCGAGATGGCTGCTCATGCCGGTGTAGACCTGCGGTTTGACGCCGGGAATGTGAATGACCAGCGGAGTGCGGATCTGCTCCTGCACGAAGGTGGAGTTGTGGCCAAGCCGCCCCTTTTCGTAAAACTCCTCGCCGTGGTCGCCGATCAGGACGACGACGGTGTTCTTCCAGAGATCGCATTCGTCGAGCACCTTGAACACCTCTCCGAGCCGCATGTCGAGGTGGTGATTGGAGTTGATGTAGCGGTTTTTGATCATCGGACCGTCCGCCGGGGACAAGCTGGCGTAGTTGAGCGTCTTCGCGTACTCCTTGCGGAGAACCGCCTCTTCCGGGAACTCATACGGCGCGTGGGAGGATTCGAAGAACATGAACGCCATGAAGGGACGGCTCCGATCGGCGGAGCGGATGAATTCGGTCAGCAGCTTCACATTGCGCTGGTCGCGGGTGTAGGTCAGCCCCTTGTCGTCGCTGTAGAGCGATTCGGAAGGAATCCGGCAGAAGACGGTCTGGTCGAATTCCGGGTAGCTGAATTTTGCCGAGGTGATGCACTTGAAGTTGTACCGGTCTTCGACCAGCCAGTCGATGAAGGCGGGGCCGCGGCGGTTTTTCAGGAAGGTGTCCCAGTAGTTCCCGTAGAGGCTGTAGAACATGGAGAAGACTCCCTGCCGGGTGCCGTTGCCGCCGGAGTAGTTGTTTTTGAAGTTGACGGCCCGTTCCGCGAACTTGCTGGCGTTGGGCATGATTTCCGGGTCGAGCATATCCGCGCGCCACGATTCGCAGGCCAGCCATACCACGTTGTATTTCGGACGGTCGGCCCGGCGTTGAACCGGATTGGCCGGATAGTTCAAATGCGCGTATTTCCCCGCGTTGGCCTTGACCTGCATTACCTCCCGGTCCGGCGCCTTCACCCCGAGATCGGAGAGAAAACCGGACATCGTCATCCCCTGGAAGAGTGGAATGGTGCGGACCGCCATCAGCGGTGTCGAACGCAGCATGTAGTGCTCGTAACCGTAGGCGAGCATCGAGAAGAGCAGACAGATGATGCAGAAGCCCGCCAGCGCAAATTTCCGCCAGCCTTTCAGGATCGCGGCGATGATCCGCAGTTTCGGCACACAGACGAAGGCGGCCATGAGCGCGATGTGAAACGCCAGCAGCAGAACGATTCCGGCGACGAGGGTCAGGATTGTCCCCGCCCGGAGTCCCATCGAAGCGAAGCCGCCGGGGGTGGTCAGCAAATTCCAGACGAGAAAGTTGAAGTGAAAGCCGAAGCCGTGATAGAGTCCGGCATCCATCAACAGCAGCAGGTGGGAGAGGTACATCGTGCCAACCGCGCAGCCGGTCACCAGGTGCCGCCGCCACGGCGCTTCGCCCGCCTTCACCGTCGAGATCGAGACGAGCGCGGTGACCAGCAAGCTGGGGATCATGTAGAAAAAGGAGTAGCAGAGCGTCGCCGCTGTCATGATGGCGACGGTGATTCCATCCCATTCCGTCACGCGGGAGAGAAAATACCCGACGACGGCGAGCATCAGCACATAGACCGTCACCAGATAGGGCGCGATCGCTTCAAAACCGGGAAACCATGATCTTCTTTGTTTTTCCATCAGACAGTTACTTTTCCGAAAGAGTGTGAAATAAATAATTAATGACTCAGTAATATAGTTGTGTTTCGCAGTTTTTTCCAGCGGAAAGGAAAAAATAAAAAGAGTTTTCGGTCGATCCGGTGCGGAAGGCCGGGAAGGATGAAAAAAAAGAGGACCCGGATTTCTCCGGATCCTCCTGTTGACGTATCGATGTCGTTCCGACGTCGTCAGATGCCGAGATCGATCATCGCGTCGGCGACCTTGCGGAAGCCGGCGATGTTGGCGCCCATCACGTAGTTGTCCGGCTCGCCGAACTCGGCGGCGGCGGTGCGGGCGGCGTTGTGGATGTTCACCATGATGCCGTGGAGTTTCTCATCGACCTCTTTGGCGCTCCAGGAGAGGCGCATGGCGTTCTGGCTCATTTCGAGGCCGCTGGTGGCGACGCCGCCGGCGTTCGAGGCCTTGCCGGGCGAGAAGAGAACCTTGGCGTTCTGGAGGTACTCGGTCGCTTCGAGCGTAGTCGGCATGTTGGCGCCTTCGCAGACGCACATGCAGCCGCCGGAAACCAGCGCCTTGGCGTCGTCGAGCTCGAGCTCGTTCTGGGTGGCGCAGGGCATGGCGACGTCGGTCTTGACCAACTGCCACGGGCGCTTCCCTTCGTAGTACTTCGCGGTCGGGAACTTCTCGGCGTATTCGCGGATCCGGCCGCGGCGGACGTTCTTGAGCTCCTGGACGAACGCGAGCTTTTCAGCGTCGATGCCGTCCTCATCGATGATGGAACCGTTGGAGTCGGAGAGCGAGAGCACCTTCGCGCCGAGCTGGGTCGCCTTTTCGCAGGCGTACTGCGCCACGTTGCCCGAGCCGGAGATGCAGACCGTCTTGCCTTCGAACGAGAGGCCGCGCGTCGCGAGCATCTCCTGCGCGAAGTAGCATGTTCCGTATCCCGTCGCTTCGGGGCGCATCGCCGAGCCGCCCCAGCCGATACCCTTGCCGGTGAAAGTACCGGTGAATTCGTCGCGCAGACGTTTGTACTGCCCGAACATGAAGCCGATTTCGCGGCCGCCCACGCCGATGTCGCCCGCCGGAACGTCGGTGTCCTGTCCGATGTGGCGCGCCAGCTCGGTGACGAACGACTGGCAGAAACGCATCACCTCGTTGTCGGATTTGCCTTTGGGGTTGAAGTCCGAACCGCCCTTGCCGCCGCCCATCGGCAGCGTCGTGAGGCTGTTCTTGAAGGTCTGCTCGAAGGCGAGGAATTTCAGGATCGAGAGGTTCACCGAAGGGTGGAACCGAATACCTCCTTTATAGGGACCGATAGCGCTGTTCATCTGTACGCGGTAGCCGCGGTTGATCTCGATCTCGCCCTTGTCGTTGAGCCAGGGCACACGGAAAATGATGACGCGCTCGGGTTCCGCGATGCGTTCCAGAACTTTCATTTTCTGCAATACGGGGCTCGCCACGATGTGAGGAGCCAGCGATTCGGCGACCTCGCGGACGGCCTGGTGGAATTCCGGCTCATTGGGATTGCGGAGGATTAGTTGCGCCATGAAATCTTCGACGTACTGATGTGCTTGCTCGTTCATAGTCAATCTGTGTTTAAGGGTTTGTGGAATCTGTTCGGTGGTAAAAATAATGTATCTGTTCGAGTTTTGCAAGTTCTTTAAGAAATTGCTAAAATATTTTACTTATGCCGTTTGCGACTTCTGCACCCCATCTGCTTACTGTCCGGGGAAGTGCGGGGAGCGATCGGTAAATATCCGTAATAAAAAATGACAGATCCGCCGTGAATCTGTCATTTTGAAAAAATTATGAATTTTTTTCAACTATTTCGCATTTTCTCCCGTTTCCTTGCTGAATTCGAATCCGATGTATACGTTCTTGTACTGTTCGAGCAGGGCGACGATGGTCTCCATCGACGAGATTCCGGAAATGCTTCAAAACGCCTTTATCGCCGTGGAGGACGCGCGCTTCTACACCCACAACGGCGTGGACATCGCCGCGGACGCGGGGACTGAGGTCTGCGCCGCCGCGGACGGCGAGGTTTACACCGTCTACGAGGACGACTCCATGGGCTACCCCGTGGTCATCCGCCACGACGGCGGCTACCTCAC
>OGPJ01003088.1_pt1 | contig 10123 bp, 9 predicted proteins | sample 1552831 | NCBI WGS metagenome assembly OGPJ01 (sample SAMEA2579914, study PRJEB22360) | human gut metagenome | biome: human gut; feature: human-associated habitat; material: faeces | place: Denmark | collected 2008/2010
CCGACTGGCTGGCCAACGACAACAACCCGGAGTATCACCGCCGGGTCACCGGCCCGGCCATCCTGCAGAACATCGCCCGGGAGGGTGCCAGCCTGGTGGACGCCATCACCGTGGGGGTGGGCAGCGCCGGCACCGTGACCGGCGTGGGCGAGACCATCAAGGCCTGGACCAACGATGTCCGCATCGTAGCCGTGGAACCCTTTGAGAATCAGGCTCTGGGCGGCGGCTTCACCGGCGGGCACGGCATCCCGGATATCGGCTACGGCATCGTGCCGGGCAATTACAACGCCTATGTTGTGGATAATGTAGCCGCCGTTACCAGCACCGATGCCAACCGCGCTGCACAGCGGGTCCTTGCCACCGATGCCATTCCCGCCTCCCCTGCCGCCGGTGCAGCCCTCCACGCCGCTGCACAGCTGATTGCCACCGGCACCAGCCGCTCGGCGCTGGCCATCTTCAGCGGACGGCAGGCATTTAATCTATAAAGAAAAGAGAGTTCCAAATGACCAAGGATATGACGACCGGCCCGATCACACCGCTGCTGGTCAATTTCACCATTCCCCTTGTGCTGGGCAACCTGTTCCAGCTGACCTATAACGCCGTGGACAGCATCATTGTCGGCAAATTCGTGGGCGAGGATGCCCTTGCCGCCGTGGGCACCTCCAACCCGCTGATGACGCTGGCGATCCTGTTCATCAACGGTGTCTGCCTGGGTGCAGGCATCCTTGTCAGCCTGGCGTTCGGCGCAGGCAACACCGAGCTGGTGGAGCGTCAGGTCTCCACCACCGCCATTGCAGGCTCCGTCTTTTCCCTGGTGTTCTCGCTGACCTGTGTGATTTTGGCAAACCCGCTGCTCCGTCTGCTGCAGGTACCGGAAGAGATCCTTCCCATCGCTGTGAACTACCTGCGTATCGTGTTCGGCGGGCTGCTGTTCACCTTCTTCTATAATTTCCTCGCCGCCACCATGCGCGCGCTGGGCGACAGCAAAAGCGCGCTGTACTTTCTGATGATCAGTTCGGTGCTGAACATCGGCGGTGACCTGTTCTTTGTTGAGGTGCTGGACTGGGGCTCCGAGGGCTGTGCCCTTTCCACCGTGCTGAGCGAAGCGCTCTGCTGCGTGTTCTGCCTGATCTATATCCGCTGGAAGGTCCCTGTGTTGCAGCTGGGCAGGCGCTGGTTCATTTTTGACTCCTCGCTGCTGAAAAAGACCATCAGCTACGGCTGGACCAGCGCCATGCAGCAGGCCACCGTTCAGCTGGGCAAGATCGCCATTCAGGCCATCGTGAACACCATGGGTGTCAGCGCCATGGCAGCCTTTGCCGCCGCAGGCCGCATCGATGACTTTGCCTATGTGCCCCAGCAGAACATCGGCCATGCCACCACCACCCTGATGGCCCAGAACCGCGGTGCAAGTAAAAAAGAGCGTGTCCGCGCCAGCTTCTTCTGCGGCCTGAAGTTGGAGTTCCTCTACGCCATTTTTATCACCGCTGTCTGCTTCTTCTTTGCCGAGCCCATCATCCGGCTCTTCGTCACCGATGCCGCCGTGGTGCATCTGGGAGTGCGCTTTTTGAAGCTGGTCTCCCTGTTCTATCTGATGCCCTCGCTGACCAATGGCATCCAGGGCGGCTTCCGCGGCCTGGGCGACCTTAAGATCACCCTGAACAGCAGCACGCTCAACATGGCAGGCCGTGTGGCGGCCGCTGCCGTCTTTGTGCTGCTGATGAAGATGGATATCGAGGCCCTGCCGTACAGCTATGTTGTGGGCTGGATCCTCATGCTGGTCTATGAAGCCCCCATGATGGTGAAGTATCTGCGGAAGGGCGAGCTGTAAGCCTGACACCGCCCCGGGCAGACCCGTGCTCTCACTCTGCCCGCTCGATCTCCCGGTACAGCCATTCCAGTGCATCAGAGATGCCGCCCAGCTGATCGATGAGCTTCTCCTTTACGGCCTTTTTGCCGTCCAGCATGGTGCCCACGTCCATCACCAGCTCACCGGTGCGGAGCATCAGCTCCGAGTAGCGCGCTGCCGTAATGCCGCTGTGGCCCGCCACAAAGCCGGTGATGCGCTCCTGCATCTGCTCGAACCATCGCATGGTCTGGGGCACGCCCAAAATCATGCCGGAGTGGCGGACCGGGTGCACCGTCATGGTCGCCGTGGGCACGATAAAGCTGCGCCGGGCGCTGACTGCCAGCGGGATGCCGATGGAGTGGCCCCCGCCCAGCACGACCGTGGCACTGGGCTTCGAGATGCTGGCAATGAGTTCTGCCAGCGCCAGCCCGGCCTCCACGTCCCCGCCCACGGTATTGATGAGCACCAGCAGGCCCTCCACAGCGGGGTCCTCCTGCACTGCCACCAGCTGCGGGATCACATGCTCATACTTGGTGGTCTTCTGGCCCTGCGGGGCCTCCACATGGCCCTCGATCTGGCCGATCACGGTCAGGCAGTGGATGGCATGGGGGCCGCGGGTGCGCCACACCGTGCCCAGATCCTCCAGCTGCTCTTTCTCCAACCGCTGCTGTTCGGTGGTTTCCTTTTCGTATTCCGGCATGTTGGCTCCTCCTCAGGGTGTTTTTTTCAGTGTTCCCGGGGATCGAAGCAATATGCGGCGGTTAAGATTTCTTTACTTTGAAAAAAATTGGCCCAGAGGATTTGACATTCTGTCTCATTGCAGTATACTTTATGTAAGAATAAGATTGACAAGTATATATCATTATTGTTCAGAAACTGTCTTAATCGCTGGTGCACCTTGCAGGGTGCAAAGAGACCGGCATTCCCTTTGGATGAAAGGAGAACCATTTCCATGAACAACCCCGGCAAAGCTTCCCTTCCGGTGATCAAGCGCCTGCCCAAGTACTACCGCTACCTGCGGACGCTGAAGAACGACGGCATCACCAGCATCTCCTCCCGCGAGCTGGCCGCCCAGATGGGCACCACGGCCTCTCAGGTGCGGCAGGATTTCAACTGTATCGGCGACGTGAACGGCCGCCAGGGCATCGGCTACTCGGTGGAGAACCTGCTTTCCATCCTGGAGCATCTGCTGTTCGGCAACGGTGACCTGCTGCCCACCATCCTCATCGGCTGCGGCCGGTTGGGCAAGGCAGGCCGGGTTCCAGAAGCCGCTTCATCACCACCGACACCAACGGCTACAAGCTGATCGCCGCCTTTGACAATTCCCCCAGCGAGGTGGGCAAAGAGATCAACGGCATCCAGATCTTACACGTTGACGAGCTGGAGGCCTTCTGCGCAGAGCATAAGCCTGAGGTGGCTGTGTTCTGTGTACCCCGCAGCGGTGCGGAGGAGCTCAGCGGCCGGCTGGTCGAGCTGGGCATCAAAGGCTTCTGGAACTTCTCCCACTATGACCTGTCGGTGCCCTACCCCGAAGTGGTGGTGGAGAACGTCCACCTGGGCGACAGCCTGATGAGCCTGGGCTATCGCCTGCGCAATCAGGACTGATCTATCATCTATTCATAACGTATCACAGAAAACAGGCAGCCCTCTCCCCCCGAACGAGCAGAGAGGGTTGCCTTTTTATGAGGAGAGCAACTATGGCGAAGCTATACTTCCGATACGGTGCCATGAACAGCGGCAAAAGCACCGCGCTGATGCAGGTGGCCCACAACTACGAAGAGCAGGGGATGCGGGTGCTGATCCTGAAGCCTCAGGTGGATACCAAGGGCGGCGGCGAGCTGGTCAGTCGCCTGGGCGTGCGCCGCAGGGCCGACCTGCTCATCCCGCCCGAGGTGGATGTGTTCGAGGCCGTGCGCGCCGCTTCTGCCGGGGAGCAGCTGGCCTGCGTTCTCTGCGACGAGAGCCAGTTCTTTACCCCGGCACAGGCCGAGCAGCTGTTCATGGTCACGGTAGACCTGAACATCCCGGTCATCTGCTACGGCCTGCGGTCAGACTTCTCCCTCAAAGGCTTCCCCGGCTCCACCCGTCTGCTGGAGCTGGCCCACACCATTGAGGAGATGAAGACCATCTGCACCTGCGGGCGCAAGGCCACCTGCAACTGCCGCAGGGTCAATGGGGAGTTCGTCTTTGAGGGCGAGCAGGTCGCCATCGATCTGGAAAACGATGTGCAGTACGTCAGCATGTGCCCCCAGTGCTATTTCAAGGCACGGCGGGCATTTTACGCCAAACGGAACGCACAGTAAGTGTCGATCTCCGGCAGGCACAGGAGCCCTCTCCTGCGTGAGAGCTCAGATCTCCCAAAAGATTTTTACAGTTTTCAGAGCGCTGCCCAGCCGGGCGGCGCTCTTTTTTGCTCGTCCCCTTTTGAAGTGATATATCAGTTGTATCCCACGGCGAACGTTTTTTGCGCAATTGATATATCAGTTTATAAAGCAGCGATATCGTCACTGTTTTTACATGTTGTATACAACATTATGCCGTCAATTTCTCAAAAAGTTACAAAACAATTGCAATTTTAGAGGTTCTGCCACACTCTCTCGGTCCGTTTCTATGCAATCTATCCAATTATGCAGATTGCATATTTTTTCGCTCCAAGTTTATTCATTTCGGCAATGCCGTCAAATCGCTGCAAATCACAAGAGCAATATTTGTTCGTTTTTTGTCCGTATCACTTCAATTTACATCTTTCTTTTTCCCATCCCTTTTGTTATCATATTTGTATACAACGAGCCTTGTGCAGAAAGGCCCGCTCGATGTTTTTTGATTTATTAGGAGGAGAACAACAATGAGCAAGGCAATTTCCCGTCGTGATTTCCTGAAGGTCACCGGTGCTGTTGGTGCAGCTGGTCTGCTGGCTGCCTGCGGCGGCAATGGCGGCGCTGCTTCCAGCACCGCTTCTTCCGCAGCCGAGGCTGCTTCCGTGGCTGGCCTGAGCAGCGATCCCGTTACCCTGACCATGAGCTGGTGGGGCGGCGAGTCCCGCCACAACGCTTACCAGGAGGCCCTGAAGGCTTTCTCTGCTGAGCACACCACCATCACCGTCAACCCCACCTTCGCTGCATGGTCCGGCTGGGAGGACACCATGTCCACCAAGTTTGCAGGCGGCGTGGCTGAGGATGTCTGCCAGATCAACTGGAACTGGCTGTACAACTACTCCGGCAACGGCCAGACCTTCCTGGATCTGAACAGCGTCACCGATTACCTGGATATGTCCCAGTGGGACGACGCAAAGCTGGGTGCCTGCAACGTTGCAAATGCACAGCAGTGCGTGCCCATCTCCATGACCGGCCGTATCTTCTACTGGAACATGACCACCTTTAACAAGGCTGGCATCACCGAAGTTCCCGCCACTGAGGATGACCTGTTTGCAGCAGGCAAGGCTTTCCAGGAGAAGCTGGGCGATGATTACTATCCCCTGCACCTGGGCGCATACGACCGTATGATCCTGATGGTGTTCTACCTCGAGTCCAAGTACGGCAAGGACTGGGCAGATCCCACCACCTCTACCCTGAACTACACCGCTGACGAGATCGCCGAGGGCATCGACTTCATCAAGAGCCTGGTCGACGGCCACGTCATCATGCCGCTGCCCACCTACTACGGTGCAAACGGCGACGGTGCAACCCACCAGTCCAACGAGTGGATCACCGGCAAGATCGCTGGCATCTTCGAGTGGGATTCCGCTGCTTCCAAGTACCAGGACGCTCTGGACGAGGAGAACAAGCCCGGCTTCACCGTTGGTGAGGAGATCAAGTTCGGCGATTACAACGGCGGCTTCTCCAAGGTCTCCATGGGCATGGCCATCACCAAGACCTGCAAGAACCCCGCTGAGGCTGCTACCCTGATCGAGTACCTGTGGAACGGCGACGGCGCTGCCATCATGGGTTCCGAGTGCGGCATCCCCGCTTCCAAGGCTGGTCTGGCTACCGCTCAGGCTGCCGGTAAGATCAACGAGCTGGTCGCCGAGGCAAACGGCAAGGTCATGAGCTTCGTTTCCTGCCAGCTGGATCCCCTGTTCGAGTCTTCCGATCTGAAGGCTACCGGCACCGGCACCTATCAGGAAGTGTTCGATACCGTTGACTACGACAACAAGAGCGGCGCAGATGTTGTTGACGTTCTGCTGGACGGCATGTCTGCTGTTGGCTACACTGTCTGATCTTCTTTGCTGACCTGAGTTAAATTACATATCAGGGGCATCGTCCACCCGTAGGCCCGATGCCCCTTTTTTCTCAGGCACAGGTTACAATTTTCTGACAAATCTGTTGCCAAAGTGTGACATAAGGTTTGTTACACTGATTTTCACCAAAGGAGGATCCCCGGATGAAAGAAAGCAAAGCGCCCTCTCTCGGGCGTACCCCCGCACAGAAGTTCCTGGATAAGTGGCAGGGTCTGATCTACCTGATCCCCTGGATCATCGGCTTTGTCGTGTTCAAGGCCATTCCCTTCGGTCAGTCGCTGTATTACAGCTTCACCGACATGAACTTCTTCAACGGCATCCACCAGTACGGCGTGATGAACTACGTCACCGCCTTCTCTGATGCCAAGGTCACCAAGGCTCTGGTCACCACCTTCAAGTACGCCTTCATCACCGTGCCCCTGAAGCTGATCTTTGCTCTGTTCATCGCATACATCCTGAACTTCAAGATCGCCTGCGTGAACCTGTTCCGTACCGTTTACTACATCCCGTCCATTCTGGGCGGTTCCGTTGCCATTGCCGTGCTGTGGAAGGCCGTTTTCCGTGATGATGGTCTGGTCAACACCATCATCCGCGCCATCACCTTCGGCCACGCACAGGGCCCCTCCTGGCTGAGCGACCCCAACTATGCGCTGTGGATCATCTGCTTCCTGCGCATCTGGCAGTTCGGCTCCGCTATGGTGCTGTTCCTGGCCGCCCTGAAGGGCGTGCCTGCAGACCTGTACGAGGCTGCCACCATTGATGGTGCCGGTAAGTGGAAGCAGTTCTTCTCCATCACTGTTCCCATGATCACCCCCATCATCTTCTACAACCTGGTCACTCAGATCTGCCAGGCTTTCCAGGAGTTCAACGGCCCCTTCATCATCACCAACGGCGGCCCGCGCAACTCCACCACCCTGATCTCCATTCTGGTTTACAACTACGCCTTCAAGTCCAACCAGATGGGCATGGCTTCCGCTCTGGCCTGGATCATGTTCGTGATCGTCTGCATCCTCACGATCATCGCCTTCACCAGCCAGAAGAAGTGGGTCTACTACTCGGATGAAAGGTAAGGTGTGACAGTATGGGAATGAAAGCATCCAACGCCATTGCGACGTTTTTTAAGTATCTTGTCCTGATCCTGGTGGGCCTGATCATGATCTATCCCCTGCTGTGGATGGTCAGCGCTACCTTTAAGGACAACAGCGAGATCTTTGCAGGCATCGGCCTGTGGATCAAGAACCCCACCCTGGAGGGCTACAGGAACGCGCTGAACAACTTCGGCGGTTCCATCAACATCCTGCAGGCCATGATGAACACTTATTCTTATGTTCTGCCCAAGGTCATCTGCACGGTGGTCTCCTCCTGCATTGCAGCCTACGGCTTTGGCCGTTTCGACTTCCCGGGCCGGAAGATCCTGTTCAGCATCATGCTGGCCACCCTGTTCCTGCCTCAGGTCGTTCTGAACGTTCCTCAGTTCCTGCTGTACACCAAGTTCGGCTGGGTCAACAGCCCGTTCTATCTGGCCATCTGGGTCCACACTGCATTTGCAACTGAGACCTACTTTGTCTACCAGCTGGTGCAGTTCATGCGCAATGTCCCGCGCGATCTGGACGAGGCTGCCGCCATTGATGGCTGCAACTCCTTCCAGACCCTGTACAAGGTCATTGTCCCCATGCTGATGCCCGCTCTGGTGTCCTGCGCACTGTTCCAGTTCATGTGGAGCTGCAACGACTTCATGGGCCCCCTGCTTTACGTGCAGACCCCTGCAAAGTACCCCATGTCCCTGTTCGTCAAGCTGTCCATGGACGGTGATACCGGCTTTGCCTGGAACCGTATCCTGGCCCTGTCCCTGATCTCCATCCTGCCGCAGCTGATCGTTTTCTTCTGTGCACAGGATCAGTTCGTCGAAGGTATCTCCGCCGGTGCTGTCAAGGGCTAAGCACCCCCTCTGCGGACAGAACCATTGACTTTCGATGAATAAGCAACGCCCCCTGTGCGCAGCACAGGGGGCGTTGCTCTTATACGCGGTGACTTTTGCGGTATTGCAGCGGCCCCGTTCCCATCGTCTCGCGGAACACGCGGCGGAAATGGGCGGCGGAGGCAAAGCCGGTCTGCTCGGCCACCGCGCTGATGTTCAGGTCGGTGCTCTCCAGCAGACGCTGGGCAGCCTCGATGCGGCGGCCATTGATGTAATCCACAATGGACTGGCCCGTGACCCGCCGGAACAGCCGACTCAGGTAATAGGGCGACAGGTAGAACCGCGCAGCCACATCTGTCAGGGAAAATTTCTGCTGGTAGTTGGCTGCAAGGTAAGCGCAGATCTGCTCCACCGTCTCGTTGCGGGGGCGGATGTCCTGTTTTTCACTGCGGCACTCCTGCTCCACATAGTGCAGGATGAGGGTAAGATAGATCATGCCGGGGCTTTCCGGCTCGCTCTCGGCGCTCTGCATCATGCCCAGCAGGGTGCGCAGGCGGCCTGACCACTGCACCGGGCCATACAGGGCCGTTTGTGCTCCCGGCTCGAACAGCGGCATGAAATCCCGCTGCATCAGGTTCTTGAGCACCGGGAGAACGCCCGCGGGGAACCGGCAGCCGAGGAGCTCGGGGGCAATGTGGCCCGCCTGCTGCAGCAGGCCCCCGCCGGGGCCCAGCAGCAGCACACAGCCCGGGTTCACCAGCAGGCTCTCGCCGCCCCGCACCAGCGTAAAGCTGCCGCCGGACACCAGAATGATCCGGCAGATCTCCTCCTCCTCGGCCAACTCATACTGGCCGGTCTGGAACCGCAGCGCCTTTGCCGTTACCCGGCCGCTCCATTTTTCCCGTTCCGCTTTCATCCGCACACCCCATTCAACAGTTTCTTTTCCTCAGTGTACCATGCCCGCCACCTGTGGGCAACCCATAAATCTTTCAACATCCAAGGAGGCATCCTGTTTATGAAGCTTTCCCTGATCCGTTCCATGACCCGCAGTGCCGTGTTCGAGCTGGAAAACGGTCTGTGCTATCGTCCGGCGCATCCCTTCACCGTTCAGCTGAACGGCGAGACTGTTTACACCGCTTGCGAGACCAATGTGTTCTCCCTGTTCAGCCTGCTGCCCGGCACACCCTACACCGTTGCAGTGGAAGCCGAGGGCGAGACCCTGACCCTCGATTTCACCACCGAGGCCGAGACCTTCTTTGTAGACGCATCCCGTTACGGCCTGGTGGCCGACGGCACCACCGACAACACCGGCAAACTGCAGGCCGCCCTTTCCACCTGCCCCAAGGGCGGCACGGTCTATCTGCCCGCCGGGCGCTACCGCACCTCCAGCCTGTTTATGAAGAGCTGCACCACCCTCTACCTGGAAAAGGGCGCTGTGCTGCTGGGCGACAACGACCGCACCCACTACCCCATCCTGCCCGGTGTCATTCCCAGTGAGAACGAGGTGGATGAATACTACCTGACCGGCTGGGAGGGCAACCCGCTGGATAGCTTTGCCGGCCTGCTGAACATCACGCAGGTGCACGACGTGGTGGTGACCGGCGAAGGCACGCTGGACTGCGATGCCCAGAACGGCGACTGGTGGATCAATCAGAAGGTCAAGCGGATCGCATGGCGGCCCCGCGCGGTGGCTGCGGTGGACAGCGAGAATGTCTGCCTCCACGGCATCACAGTGCAGAACAGCTACTCCTGGACCATCCACCCCATCTTCGTCAAGCACCTGGACCTGCTGAACTTCAACATCAACAACCCCTACAACGCCCCCAACACCGACGGCATCGACCCCGAGAGCTGCGAGTACATCCGCATCATCGGCGCGAACATCCACGTGGGTGACGACTGCATTGCCATGAAGGCCAGCAAGGTATTCCTGGGCATGAAGCTGAAAAAGAGCTGCGAGCACACTGTGATTCGGAACTGCCTGCTGGACAAGGGCCATGGCGGCATCGTCATCGGCAGCGAGATGAGCGGCGGCGTGAAGGATATGGTGGTGACCCAGTGCCTGATGGACCACACCGACCGCGGCCTGCGGGTCAAGACCCGGCGCGGCCGCGGCAAC
>OGPJ01003090.1_pt1 | contig 10120 bp, 8 predicted proteins | sample 1552831 | NCBI WGS metagenome assembly OGPJ01 (sample SAMEA2579914, study PRJEB22360) | human gut metagenome | biome: human gut; feature: human-associated habitat; material: faeces | place: Denmark | collected 2008/2010
AACAGGATGTTTTCAACATCTTCCCCCACATAACCGGCCTCTGTCAGAGAAGTTGCATCTGCAATTGCAAACGGAACATTGAGTAACTTCGCCAACGACTGTGCCATGTAAGTCTTTCCTGAACCAGTCGGACCAAGCATGAGAATATTACTCTTTTGAATCTCAACGTCACTGCTCTCTTCAATGTGGGTAATGCGCTTATAATGGTTGTACACAGCTACTGCCAGTGCTTTTTTTGCCTCATCCTGTCCAATTACGTATTGGTTGAGATGCTCCATGATCTGCTTTGGTTTTAACAGGTTAATGTCTCCTGGATTATATCCGCCTGCTTCTTCCTCGCCATTTTCTTCTTCCTGAAGAATTTCGTAGCAAATCTCAGTACACTCATCGCAGATGTAACTTCCGTTTAATCCCGCAATCAGCTTGCGCACCTGTCTCTGCGACTTTCCACAGAAAGAGCAGCGTAAATCCTCTGATCTTGTTGCCATAGTCAATCCCCTTTAATCATCAATGATTCGTGATAATCTCATCAATCAAGCCATATGCTTTTGCTTCTTCTGCGCTCATGAAATTATCGCGCTCTGTATCTTCTGCAATCTTCTCTACTGACTGTCCGGTATTTGCTGCTAAAATCTCGTTTAACTTTTTCTTCGTCTTTAAGATATTTTCAGCAACAATCTGAATTTCAGTTGCCTGTCCTTTTGCCCCACCGGAAGGCTGGTGAATCATCACCTCTGCATTCGGAAGAGCTAAACGTTTGCCCTTGGCACCACTGGATAACAAAAATGCTCCCATACTGGCTGCCATACCGATACAGATTGTAGATACGTCACATTTGATATAATTCATTGTATCGTAAATTGCCATACCGGCTGTTACGGAACCACCCGGACTGTTGATATACAACTGAATGTCCTTGTTCGGATCTTCCGATTCCAAAAACAAAAGCTGTGCAACAACCAAACTTGCGGTCTGATCATTTACCTCGTCTGCGAGGAAAATAATTCTTTCTTTTAACAGGCGGGAATAAATGTCATAAGAACGTTCACCGCCACGACTTGTCTGTTCAATCACGTAAGGTACTAATGCCATTGCGAGATACCTCCATTCTTTTTGAATTGATTATTTCTCTTCTTTGTCTTCTTCTGCAGGCTCTACTTCTACTGCATTTTTCACAACAAAGTCAACTGCCTTCTGAACAGCAAGATCTTTACCAATCTGCTCTTTTTCAGCATCACCAATCATTTCTTTAATCTTGTCCACTTCCATCTGATACATGTTTGCCATGTTCTCGATTTCTTTGTCAATGTCTTTTGCTGTTGCTTTGATTTTCTCAGCGTCAACAATTGCTTCAAGAGCAAGACGAGTGCGGATTCTCTTCTCCGCTTCCGGTTTCATCTGTCCCATCAAAGCATCTACTGTCATGCCGGTCATCTGCATGTACTGGTCAAAGGAAAGACCCTGACTTGACAATCTTCCGGCAAACTCCTGAATCATCTGCTGTGTCTGCTCATCAACCATTGGTTCAGGCAGCTCTACTGTAATATTCTCTACTACTTTTTCTACTACTTCGTTTTCTTTTTCTCTCTTTGCTTCTTCTTTTCTGCGCTCTGTCAAGTTTTTCTTAACACTTGCTTTATACTCTTTGAGTGTCTCAAATTCAGAAACTTCGCTGGCAAATTCATCATCCAGTTTTGGAAGTTCTTTCTTCTTAATCTCTTTTACTGTAACTTTGAAAAGAGCCGGTTTACCTTTCAAAGAAGCTTCATGATACTCTTCCGGGAAAGTTACATTTACATCAACTTCCTCGCCGGCTTTTTTACCAACTAACTGGTCTTCGAATGTATCAATAAATGAGTGACTTCCGATTACCAAAGAGTAATCCTCGCCTTTGCCGCCCTGGAATGGCTCACCATCTACAAAACCTTCAAAGTCGATGACTGCTGTATCATCTTTTTTAATACCGCGGTTTTCAACAGTAATCATACGACTGTTCTGTTCACGTACTTTGTCGATTTCTGCATTGACATCAGCTGCCATAACTTTTACCGTTTTCTTTTCTACTTCGATTCCTTTGTAGTCACCAAGAGTAACTTCCGGTTTTACGGCTACTGTAGCTGTAAATACGAAATCTTTACCTTTTTCGATTTCTACAACATCAATTTCCGGACGAGATACGATTTCCAAGCCACTCTCTTTTGCTGCTTCTTCGTAAGCATCCGGAATTGCAAAGTTTGCTGCATCTTCATAAAAAACTTCCGGTCCGTAAAGTTTCTCTACCATTTTACGTGGTGCTTTACCTTTACGAAAGCCCTGAATGCTGATGTTTTTCTTGTTTTTGTTATAAGATTTTACCATTGCCTCTTCAAATGCATCTGCATCTACGGTAATGGTGATTTTTGCCATGCTCTTTTCTAAATTTTCTACTGTGTAACTCATTTTGTTTTCCTCCAATTTTCTTTCCTTAATAAATTCGATAATTTCCACTTAATGCTAACAATGCAAACAAATACAGACAATTATCATAATATCTTCTCTCACCTTTACGAAGCGGTGTATTCCAGAAACGCTCTACACATTCTTTCGCGTAAGGTCCGTTTGCAGCCAGAGACGCCTGTGCATTCGTAGCAATCATAGCTACCGGATGCAGTGCCGGTTGTTCAATCACCGTACCGTCAATCTCGTATATTTTAAATTCTTCATCTTTGTGCGTTTCACAGAAGAATTTCTGCACTTTGTTATTATTTTCAACGTTCCACTCATCTGCTGCAAACCACTCGTAATCAAGACCAATGTTTGCAATAACACGGTAGGAATCGCTGTAATACCAGTCGTGGCGTCCACCGAAAATATCCTGCTCTTTCTCGTATGGTGTTCCATCATAGTAAGCATACTCAGCAGCCAGTCCGGTGTCTTTATGACACGCTTTTTTCAAATACTCACGACTTGCCTTTGCTGCCTTTTTCCAGAATGGACGGTCTTCTTCATTTGCCCACATACTGAACAACTCATAAAAATGAGCACAATGATAGGATGGATCACTGAACTTGCGGCTCGGAATAAATCGAATCAAATAATTCTCCGGCTCCATAATCGGATCTCCCGGCTCTTTCTCACCGTTGTGGATACAAGCACTTAAAATGTTTCTTGCTTCCTGTGAGTAATTGAAAATTCCTTCGCCGTCGCCCCAGCGGTGGGAGGCAAAGAACAATGCCATTGCAAAAAATTCTTCTCCATCCGGCGCCGGTCCTAAATCATTCTTTTCACCGGTCGTCTTGCATGACCATGCAAAATATCCTTTATTATAACCATCTTCCATGTACATATAAGTTCTTGCCCATTTCCAAACACGGTCAAACTCATTTTTCATGTCCATCTGTACACACATCATCATAGCATATGACATACCCTCTGTACGGGCATCGAAATTACCGGTATCTTCAAAATATCCCATATCGTCGCCGGCTTCAAAATAAAATTTCTCATCATCCGGACCATAAAATACGGTATGGAATGCATCTTTGAGTTTTTGAGCAATTTCTTCCTGTGAATGCCCCAGTTCCGCGAACACATTGCGGTACTGTCCTGTGTAAAACGCACCTTTCATTCGTTACTCTCCTTTATTTTGTTTCTTTCCATTAATCTGGTACATGACCTTTTTCATGTAAAACTTTAACAATCTTATCCACATTTTCCCTGCACATCTCATCGGTCTCAGCTTCTACCATAACACGAATCAATGGCTCCGTACCGCTCTCGCGAAGCAAAAGCCGTCCGGCATCTCCAAGGCTTTCCGTTACTTCTTTCGCAGCCTTCTGTACATCTTCGTCTTCTCTTGCTGCTACTTTATCCTTTACTTTGACATTTTCCAAAAGCTGTGGATAAATCACCAGATCGCCTGTCAGCATCGACATCGGCTTTCCATAATGAAGCCATGCTTCCATAATCATAAGAGATGTCAGAATACCGTCTCCGGTTACTGCATGCTCCTTGAATATGATATGACCGGACTGTTCACCGCCAATCACATAGCCGTTTGCCATCATATTCTCGCAGACATACTTATCGCCAACGGCAGTCTGCTCATAATGAATCCCCAGCTTATCAAAAGCCTTATACAATCCCATGTTCGACATAACTGTCGTAACTACGGTATCGTCCTTTAACTTGCCCTGCTCTTTGAGGTATTTGCCACAAAGATACAAAATGTGGTCACCATCAATCACCTTGCCATCATCATCAACGGCAAGACAACGATCTGCATCACCATCATAAGCGAATCCGATATCCGCACCGGTATCATAAACCAATGCCTGAAGGACTTCGATATGAGTGGAACCACACTCACGGTTAATATTGGTACCGTTTGGCTCATCGTGGCGGGCAATCACCTGTGCACCCATCGATTCAAAGATTTCTTTTGCAATCATAGAAGCGGATCCATTTGCCAAATCCAACGCAACCGTTTTTCCGTCAAACGGTTCTTTCACCAAATCTTTCAAATACTCGATATACTCGTCTCTTCCCTTTGTGTAATCGAAACAGCGACCAATTGCCTCACGTTTTGCCATCGGAATTTCTTCGCTTTCACCATCGATATACTTCTCAATCTGTTCTTCAATCTCCGGCTCTAACTTATGACCTTTGCCATTGATTACCTTAATACCGTTATCAAAATATGGATTGTGGCTTGCCGAAATCATAATTCCACAATCAAAGTTCTCTTTTCGCACCAGATATGACACACTCGGCGTCGTAGTTACATGCAATTCATATACGTCCGCACCGCTTGCTGTCAATCCACTTGCCAGTGCAGTTTCAAACATATAGCCGGATAATCTGGTATCTTTTCCGATTACCACACGTACCTTATGGTCTTCTTTCTGAAAATAATTTCCCAAAAAGCGGCCAACTTTGTATGCATGTTCCACATTCAAAGTCACATTGGCTTCTCCGCGAAATCCATCCGTTCCAAAGTACTTCATGTCAAACTCCAATCTGCCTTTATGGCACAACAATTAAAATGGGCATAGTTCACCCAAAATCTCATATGTACTACATTATACACAAAGGAGGTTAAAAAAGCAACCAAAACTTACCGAAGTGCTTTGCACCCGTCATTTTAGCTGCTTTCTCTTTCTTTCATTTCTCTCATTACCCGCGAAATGACGGGAAAGGAAAAACCTTTCCTCGCCAAATAAGCGGTTATTTTATTCAACTGTGTATACTCCATATCGGACAATCTCTGTCCTTTTATCTTTTTTTGAATCAAGTGCTCAATGGCAGCGGATTCGTCTTCTGTCTCGTATCCTTCCATCACCATGGAAAGTATTTCGGGTGGAACTCCTTTGTTTTTTAATTTAAACGAAATCTCCTTGCGGCTTCTTCTTCCTTTATGAAAAGAAATGTAATTTTCTGCATAGCGCCTGTCATCCAGATAACCAAACCCAGATACGTACTGCATCGCTGCTTCGGATGCCGTTTCAGAAAAGCCGGCACGGTACAAACGGTCTCTTAATTCCTTCTCCGTCCTGTCCTGCTGCAAAAGCAGACGCATCGCCTTTTCTTTTGCCTTTCTTACTTCTTCCGGCTCTTTTGCCGCTTTGTCCATCGGCTCGTTCTGATTCATCGATTACTCATCCTTTTTTGCTGTCTTCTTTGCCGGTGCTTTTTTTTCTTCCTCTACTGTTTCTTCTTCCTCTGATGCATTCGGCAGACACTTCGCACGGACTGCTGTATCAACTTCAGCAAAGACATCCGGATGTTCCGTCAAATACTTCTTCGCATTCTCACGGCCCTGTCCGATCTTCTCTCCATGATAGGAATACCACGCTCCGCTTTTAATAATAATGTCATTCTTCGCTGCCAAGTCAAGTAAGTCTCCCTCGCGCGAAATTCCTTTACCAAACATGATATCAAATTCTGCTTCCTGGAATGGCGGTGCCACCTTATTCTTTACTACTTTTACGCGAACACGGTTTCCGACTTTTTCTCCGCCCTGGGATAATGTCTCGATTCTTCTTACGTCCAGACGAACAGAAGCATAAAACTTCAGTGCACGACCACCGGTTGTCGTCTCCGGATTACCAAACATGACACCAATCTTCTCACGAAGCTGGTTGATAAAGATAACGGTACAGTTTGATTTGTTAATTACACTTGTCAATTTACGAAGTGCCTGGCTCATCAAGCGGGCCTGCAATCCCACATGAGAATCTCCCATTTCACCGTCAATCTCCTGTTTTGGAACCAAAGCAGCCACCGAGTCCACAATTACAATATCCACTGCTCCGGAACGTACCATCGTCTCTGTAATTTCCATCGCCTGCTCTCCACTGTCCGGCTGGGAAATATAAAGCTCATCAATATTTACTCCAATATTCTTTGCATAAATCGGATCAAGTGCGTGCTCCGCATCAATAAACCCTGCGATACCACCCTGCTTCTGCACTTCTGCTACCATATGAAGTGCAACCGTCGTCTTACCACTGGACTCCGGACCGTAAATCTCCACGATACGTCCCTTCGGAATACCACCAACTCCCAGTGCTAAATCTAAACTCAAAGAACCGGTCGGTACTGACTCTACCTGCATGTGTCTGGTATCTCCCAGTTTCATAATCGAACCCTGTCCATAATTTTTCTCAATCTGTGCAATCGCTGCCTCCAGCGCTTTTACCTTATTTGGATCTTTCTGCATGTTCATACCCTCCTGATTATCCGAACGGATGTTCTGTATGTATCTATACTATCCTATCCGCTCTTTGTTGTCAACTATTTTCTTCATTATAAAGTACAATCTTCCCCATTTCCAGTGTCGTCTGTCCGTTTCAGCCCCTCTGAAACGACTGAATCAACTTTTTACACCAAGGCGGTACGAAGTTTTTACCTTATATTTGTCAGAAACGGTAATGACTTTTCCATCCCATGGGTCAATCGCCACCAAATCAGACACTGAAATCCCGCTGCCACCCCCTGTCTTTTTACAGCCGATGATCGTTATCCAGTGCTGTGGTGTATTTCCGGTTACGTGAAGAATAGAAGGTTTTCCTGCCATTAATTCATTGTATGCCGCCTGCAAAACAGCTGCCTCTGAAGCGTAAGATTTCGTCGTATAGCCACCTTTGCTCCACACGCAGTCTACATTTGTAGAACTACTCCAATAACTGTGTGGACTTGTTACCGTACCGGTCAAAATAGCGTTACAGTATGCAAGTGCATACGAAGCACACGCCTTTTTCTCAAGCGCCGTTCCATTGCTCTGGTACCCGACTGCCGCTATCTTTGCTGCGTCATAAGAAAGTGTCATATTGCTTCCACCGGATAAAGCCCCTACAGTAAATTCCCGGTTAATCAATATGATGTCTGTTTTTGTCACATCACGGATGGCTACAAGATAACGGTACGTTCCCTCTGTCAGTTTACCAAATGTAATAGCCGAATCGGCAGTAGAAACCGTTCCAAAGCAACTGTCTCCATTCCATTTCTTTTGCAGCATAACCTTTCCCGATTTGTCAAATACCGAAACACTAAATAAGGAAATTGAATATCTGGAAGCAATCATCCCTTTCAGTGTAAAAGCATGTCCCACTAACAGTCTTGCCGGGTATGTGGCACCGGAAACAAATGCTGCCGGTGTCGGTTTTGCGATTTTCTCCCAGACAAAACGCCATTTTTTATTTCTTTTCCGTGTACCTAACGTAAGCGTATTCCCCTCGGCACATACAAACGCCTTGGCTCCGACACACTTCAGATACGTGCTTCCCCCACTTCCCTGATAAAGGGAAAATATCTGATTGTTATCTTTTTTACTATATTTTTTCTGCACCAGCGAATTTGACGCTTTATGATAAGTAAGATAAAAACTGCTGTTTTCATTTTTCAGGCGAATCTTTTTACCGCCGGCACTTTCAACCTTCCACATACGGCAGGCATTGTCGCCCTTGGTCCACAGAGAAACCGCAGCATTTTCTGCCATGGAAGAATTCTTCACTTCCATGACAAGCTCTTTTTTATCCTGTGAGGCAATATAATAATATCCCACCGATTTATGTACCGTCTGATTTATCGTGATTTCATATTTTTTCTTTTCAAAATACAAATGCGTCAATTTCTTTTTCCCTGAAGTTGTTGTGACGCAGAGTGTGTACCAGCCTTTCTTTTTTATGGAAAGTGTTTTTTCACTCTTTTTAATTTTCTTTCCCTTTTTCCATACTTTTCCTGATGTGCTGCGAATTTTCCCTTGTCGAAATGAGATTTTCTTTGTGGATTTCGCCAGCATTTTTTTCTCCAATGCCGCAACCGAACCGGCATCTTTTGCCTTTTCTTTGGCATGAGAAGGCACCGGTGCCAAAATAAGCACCAGTGCCAGAATACTTCCTATAATTCCCACGCCTGCAAACCGCAGTCTGTTTTTTATCATTCTTTTGTTTCCTTTACTTTTTCATTGAAAACTACATAATTCGATTCAAAAATTCTACATAGCCTTTTTTCGTTTCATAAACATCAGCTTTGCTTGTAATTTCCCATGGTGCATGCATATTGAGAACGGCAACGCCGCAGTCAATGACATCCATGCCATACAGCGCCATAATATAAGCAATGGTTCCACCGCCACCGACATCTACTTTTCCAAGTTCGGCCGTCTGATAAGCCACCTTGGCATCTTTTAAGATACCACGGATTTGTGCCATAAATTCGGCATTTGCATCATTACTTCCCGATTTTCCGCGAGAACCGGTAAATTTGTTAAATACCATACCACGTCCAAAGTAAGCTGCATTTTTCTTTTCATAAGCGGATGCATAAACCGGGTCAAATGCGGCGCTTACATCCGATGAGAGCATTTTTGAATTTGCAAGGCAGCGGCGAAGGGCAAGGTCTGAATACTGTCCGCACACAGAGAGCACTTCTGCTACTGTATTTTCAAAGACACGGGAGCGCATGCCGGTCGCACCGACACTGCCGATTTCTTCTTTGTCTACAAGCAGGCAGCAGGTTGTGTATTCCGTATTTTCCACCTCAAGCATTGCCACCAAAGAGGTATAAGCGCAGACACGGTCATCCTGTCCATACGCCATAATCATGCTGGCATCCAGACCAGACTCACGCGATTTTCCTGCCGGTACCACTTCCAGTTCTGCCGAAAGGAAGTCTTCTTCTTCCATATCATATTTTTCTTTTAAAATAGAAAGAATCTGTTTGCTGACCGCCTCTTTTTCTGCACCTTTTAATGGGCGGCTTCCCACTAAAATATCAAGGGCTTCTCCCTCAATGACTTTGTTGGCTTTTTTCTCCATGTTTTCACCAGCCAGATGAATCAGCAAATCCGTCACACAGAATACCGGATCATTTTCATCTTCACCAATGCACACATCTACGATTGTTCCGTCTTTTTTTGCAATCACACCGTGAATGGCAAGTGGCAGCGTTACCCACTGGTATTTTTTGATACCGCCATAGTAATGCGTATCCAGATAAGCAAGTTCGGTATCTTCATAAAGCGGATTCTGTTTGATATCCAGACGCGGTGAGTCAATGTGTGCTCCTAAAATTGCCATTCCTTTTTCAAGAGGCTGTTTTCCTATCTGAAACAAAGCAAGCGATTTCTTCATATTAACAGCATACAATTTGTCGCCGGCTTTCACTTGTTTTCCTTCCTCTATCACTTTTTTTAAGTCAAGGTATCCGGCTGCTTCCGCCATCGCAACCGCTTGTTTCACACATTCGCGCTCCGTCTTTCCGGCATCCAGAAACTTTCTGTATGACTCATTCAGTTTTTCTAATTCAGAATTTACTATTGTGCCAGAGACAGAAGGCAGTGAATTAAATGCCAAGGAAGCTTATCAGATGATAAGCAGAGCAATTGATAATGAGGCGGCAGATGTAGATCTGGGAAGCAATCCAAAGGCTTATAAGGAAGCAGATGTGACGAGAGATAGTTCAGAACTTCAGAATATGGTAAATATGTATAATGGCCTGGCAAAAGTAAATATCACATATACATTTGGAGATGAAACGGTAACACTTGACGGGAATACCATCAAAAACTGGCTGCAGTTTGACGAGAAAGGGCAGTTGCTTCCGGATGATGGAGCCTTCAGGCAGCATGTAGTGGATT
>OGPJ01003092.1_pt1 | contig 10109 bp, 8 predicted proteins | sample 1552831 | NCBI WGS metagenome assembly OGPJ01 (sample SAMEA2579914, study PRJEB22360) | human gut metagenome | biome: human gut; feature: human-associated habitat; material: faeces | place: Denmark | collected 2008/2010
AAATTTATGTAAGGCATTCCCATTTCTAAAATCAGACACTGTTTCATTGGTCTGGATGGGTCCATTTTTTTGAAACGAGTATCGTATACTACATCATTATGGGCAATAGCATTTCTCAGATCCTTTAAGGCATATACATATTTATAAAGCAATTCCCGGTAGGTATCGCTGGATAGATTTATGCCGATTGAACGGGATACTTTTTCACGCATATCAATAGTCAGACAGGAAAGTAGATAACCAAAATCGCCCATAGTAAGAATTTCGAAAATTGCCCAAATTGGAACCTCATTATAGTTGACATTATTATAAAAATGGGTGATTTTAGGGTTCTCTTTGCGGTATGCAGCGGCTATGGTATTTTGTATGGAACCTTGGAGATTCAGTTTGTTATTTTGGTATTTCTTTTTTATATCTTCGCGAGTTCCAGCTGGAGCATTTTTGTAACTGCTGATTGCTTTATCATACATATTATAGACACTGCTTGAATTTATTTCTGTCATAATTGTGTTTAATGCAATATTTTTAAGAGCAGTTTCGATAAACATCATTTTCCCATATAAAAGAGACTTTAGTTTTGTGTCATATTGTATGGTTGCGTTGATCTCATTGTATGAGGTAAATGGAAGGCGGTTTGAGGATGATACAAAAAAGCGGGATCCCTTATAACCATGAAAATATCCTGTATTGATCAGTTGCTGCTTTTGTGAAGTCCCTGAGATGGAAATTCCGTTATTTCTAAGATGCCGCATTAAGGCATCAGTTGATTTATAGTCTGTTTTTGCCATAATATCTCCTAAGTGTTTGTGATAATAAGTTAAGTACTAAAACTTCCCATACCTAAAATGGGATTCGCATTTTGAAAATTCAACCTCTTTTTTCATACCATTACATCTGGCAAGAAGCTTGCCAACATGATGTTTGGAAAAAATCTCTGGACACAATCATTTAAGGCTTTCTAAAATTCTTCGAGTTTCTTTAAAAGTGCCATCTCGCCTGAGACTTTATATTTTGCGCAGAAGCGGCACAGTGCGAACAGGGTGTCTCCTAACTTTTCGGAAAGTTCTTCATCGCTGTTGAACTTCTTTTCAGGGTCTTCGCCGGCGGTGCCGAGCTGCAGATTGATGACGGAAGTGAGAAGATCTTTGAATACATCTTCATCGTTGGTGGAAAGTACACCGGCAGCGGCAGCCTTTTTCGCTACCTTTTCACCGCGGATGAGGGCAGGGAAGCTTTCCGGGATAAGATCGATGTCCTCTTTTAAAGAGGTCTGTTTATGCCCTTCTTCCTGTGCCTTTAACTTCTCCCAGTCAGCTTGCTGTTGTTCTACGCTATCATAATGGCGGCCGGCAAATACATGTGGATGACGGTGGATCATCTTGCGTGCGATGCCGTCAATCACATCTTCGATGGCAAATTCACCGTTATCTTCGGCAACCTGTGACTGTAAAAGCACCTGGAAAAGAAGGTCGCCAAGTTCTTCTTTTAAGTTGGTGCAGTCTCCAGTCTTAGTCAGATTAGATACAGCCTGATTCACTTCGTAGGCTTCTTCTAACGTATATAATTTAAGCGATTCGTGTGTCTGTGACTTATCCCATGGGCAGCCATTCTCTCCGCGAAGTGTTGCCACGATTGCCTGTAATTCCTGAAAATTAAACTTTTTATCCATAGTATGCCCCTCCTCCGGGCAAGATAGGCAATTCTTAAATATGCAAAAGAATAGAAAAGCCTATTGTAAAAATATGTTATTTGCTATATTATATCAATAAGTCACGAAAAAATCTACATTAACTCTACATTAACTATGTAAAAAGAAAGAAGGAAGGATTGATGAACAACTTTGGACGGACGGTACTGGCATTGGGGCTGGGTACAGTCATGACATTTACGAATCCGGAGTGCTTTTTTCAGGCAGAGTCAGAGCCGACGATGGTTTATGCGGCAGAGAAAGCCGCCGTACAGGGCAGGAAGCTGACGGTGCAGAGTAGATCTGGTATATCTGTAAGAGTATCTGCCGATTGTTTAGGAAAAAGTGAGAGTACGATAGAAGTGACGACAAAGAAGGAAGAAGGTACGAAGGCTTCTTCCGAGAAGAATACCGAAGGCAGCAGCACCGGAAAGGATGAATCGCAGACGAATCATACGACAGAAAGTACGCATACTACGTCGGGAAGCGGTACATCAAGTGGTACGGAAGGGAGTTCAGGATCAGGCAATCAGACATCCGGAGGGAGTTCTACATCAGGTAGTTCTGTATCTGGAAGCAGTTCGGCATCTGAGAATGGCACATCGGGCAGCAGCTCTTCAAACGATGCTTCGCATCAGACAGAGCAGACCGGCAGTTCGGCATCTGGGTCAGATGGACAGGCAGATAGTAATAAGAATACGACACAGGATAAGAATTCTGATCATTTAGAGGATGACCGTACGAATGGGAATACAGATAACACCGCACAGAATAACAAGATTTCTACAAGAAAAGATATGGAGATCAGGACAAAGAGTGCGGTTAAGAACATCAAGGAGGAGATTGCAGAGGAAGATGCACCAGATGGAAGAGATACGGTCAATACATTTATTCCGAAAGTATATAACGATACCCGTCTTTCGATGAAGAATCATAAAGAGTATATAGCCGGTTATATTTATTTTAATCAGGGAGATAGCGCATGGAATCAGAATGGGTACTGTATTGCAAAGGCAGGCTGCGGACCGACTTCTATGGCAGTGGTCATTTCCTCGCTTACCGGTAAGTGGGTTACTCCGCTTGATACAGCCATCTGGGGATACCAGCATGGATTTTATTCAAGAGAAGGCTCTGCTCACGAGATGATACCGGCGATGGCAGCGGCATATGGGCTTCGCTGTCAGGGAGCAGGAACAGACTATCAGGCGATTAAGAAGGCCCTTAAGGCAGGTAAGCCGGTCGTATGCCTTATGGGACCGGGGTATTTTACAAGAGGCGGTCACTTTATGGTCCTCGTTGCAATCGATAACAATGACTGTGTTACGGTTGCCGATGTAGGAAGCAGAACACGCTCCGCTTACAAGTATCGGTTGGCAGATGTTATTGCACAGTCGAAGGGAGCGAGTGCCGGTGGTCCTTTCTGGGTAATGTCTTACGATAAGGGAAGCAGTGCAGCCCAGAGAGAGAAGGCGATTAAGAATTATACGCAGGAAGATATGAAAGAAGACTTTGCAGATGCTTCGTATATGAAGGTGACGGGAGAACTTCCTGAATTATTAAAGAAAGAGAAGAAGGAAGTATCTGTTAAGAAGGTTGTGTCCATTCTTAAGATGTCCACAGGAGGAAGTCTTCTTAATACACTTAGGGTGAATAATACAGGTTCTTCTTTTTCACCGGTAAGCCGGAGCAGCCAGCTTGTTTCGATCACAGCGAAAGCAAAAGATACAAAAGGTGTAAAAGAAGCAGGTAATGCGGAAGAATTAAAGAAGTCACAGGATCAGGCACTTACGTTAAAGCAGGATATTGCCCGAAGACAGTGGGAGAAGAAGATTCCTTTATCGAAGCTGGAATGTTATTTAAAAGGAACAATAGAAAAGAATGCATTTACTAAATAAAGTTAGTACAGGAGCTTGAAAATCATAAGAGAAAGAAACCGATAAGAGTTATGAGAAAGATTAATTACAGAATTACAGTGAATATTACGCAGAAGACGATGAAGCTCGGATTCCGCGCCAAGATGCCGGAGGAGATGGAGGGAAAGCGCATACGTGTACAGGCAGTATTTACGCAAAGACAGGTAGAACGCCGTTTTCCGATGGAAGTAGTGATTGAAGAGGGCGAAGTGGGCGAGCAGATCCGCGCCGATGCAGAGATTCTTCTGCCATATGTATTTTACAGTCCGCCACGCCATAAGGTGAATGTTGTGTTTGCGCTCTGGTGCGGAGCAGAAGAGATCAGCCTTGATGACCAGCCGTTTCCGGTACAGAAGGAGCTTTTTGCAAGAGCAGAGATCGTGCGTAAGAGGAATCTGCTTAAGTTTGCAGGATGTTCTCTCGGCTTGCCATTTTTGCTCGTAAGAGATTATTTTAAAGAAGGAAAGAACTTTATCAAGGCGGCGAAGCGGGCGAATGAGACAGTGTACCGTATCAGTGGATATAATTACAGTGCACGTCAGCAGAATACCGACTATTTTGCTGCCAGATACCGTAAATACGTGGCAAAGAATAAGGTGAAGCCGAACCAGATTCTTTTTCTGTCGGAAAGAGAGCCGGAAGAGGGCGGAAATCTTATGCTTGTAAAGAAGTGGTTTGAGGAGAACGAGCCGGAAGTAGAAATCACTACATTTATTAATACAAAGACGGTAGACCAGTTAAAGAAGAGAGAACTGCGGGAGTGTGCCTTAAAGTGCGCGACATCGGCAGTCATTATTCTAGAAGACTTTTATCCGCAGCTTCACAGCATTCATAAGCGGAACGAGACAAAGATTATCCAGTTATGGCATGCCTGCGGTGCCTTTAAGACGTTCGGGCTTACCCGCATGGGGAAAAAGGGCGGTGCGCCGCAGACTTCCATGAATCACAGGAATTATGATCTCGTACCGGTAAGCAGCGATACCGTAAGAGACATTTATGCGGAAGCATTTGGCATCTCACCAAGTAAGGTACAGGCGCTCGGCGTGCCTCGTACAGACCGGCTTTTTGACTGGGAATACGAAGAAGAAAAGCGCAGGGAACTTTATGAGAAGTACCCGGCATTTAAGGACAATCGTGTCATTTTGTTTGCGCCGACATTCCGAGGAGATGGGAATAAGGATGCACACTATCCACCGGAGGCATTTGACGTTAATCGCTTCATGGAACGACAGCCGGAAGATACGGTGCTTATTCTCAAGAATCATCCGTTTGTTAAGCAGAGCTTTTTTGTAGAAGAGCAGTGGAAGGACAGAGTATTTGACCTTAGTACAAAGGAGCATATTAACGACCTTATGCTCATAAGCAATCTTCTTATCACAGACTACAGCTCAAGTGTATTTGAAGCGGCAATCTTAGAACTTCCGATGCTGTTTTATGCATTTGATGAGAAGGAATATATGGACAGCAGAGATTTTTACTTTGATTATGATCAGTTCACTCCGGGACCGGTTGTCGCAGAATTTGAAGCTTTATGTGAAAAGGCAGCCTCCATGCTTGAGAATATTGTGTCAGAAGTAGAACAGTCAGATCTCGATAATTTCCGCAAAGTTTTCCTAAATATGGTTGATGGATGCAGTACAGAACGCATTTGCAGAAAAATAAAAACCAACTATATAAATATTTAGTTAAATTTGCAAAGAAAGTTTGACAAATGGAAGGAAATAATATAAAATATTGGAAGCAAGATGATTTCGTAATGGGAATTTACTATCATTTGCATAAGATTGACAACACTAGGAATGACATTATAAAGTCTGTAACGTGATATTCAAGAATGCCCCGGCATTCTTGCTGCGAGATGCGCGTCATGCAATGCATGACATACTTCTTCTGCGCATCTCTGCAATCCTGCCGGAGGCTATATCAGATGGGGATTGACTCCCCCACTGATACTGATTTGCTGCTCGCCATCTACAGAGGTGGGAGTCATCTCACATCTGATATAATAAGATATTTAACGAATGACAAGGGGATTTTAATATGAAAGGAATAGTACTAGCTGCCGGCAAAGGTACCAGACTGTACCCTATGACGAAGCCGGTTTGTAAACCATTATTACCAGTATATGACAAGCCATTAATTTATTATCCGATCGCTACTTTACTTCAGGCAGGGATTAAGGACATTCTCGTAATCATTCCACCGGGAGAAGAGAAGGAATTTACGAATCTTCTTGGGGACGGAAGTGAGTTTGGAATTCATATCGAGTTTGCCGTACAGAAGGTTGCGCGAGGAATCGCAGATGCCCTGATCATTGGGGAAGACTTTATTGGAGATGACTCCGTATGTCTTGTATTAGGAGATAACATTTTCCACTGCCATAATCTTGATGAGATTATGAAGGAAGCCATCAAGGATGACCATGGTGCGAAGGTATTCGGTTATTATGTAGACGATCCAAGACCATTCGGTGTAGTAGAGTTTGATGAGAACGGACAGGCCGTATCCATCGAAGAGAAGCCGAAGAATCCGAAGTCGAACTACATCGTACCGGGATTATATTTCTATGATAATCAGGTAATCGACATTGCTAAGAATCTTGAGCCATCTGCAAGAGGTGAGTACGAGATCACAGATGTTAACTTAGAATACTTAAGAAGAGGCCAGTTAAAGGTTATCCCATTCGACAGAGGACTCACATGGATGGATGCCGGAACCGCAGACAGCATGTTAGAAGCGGCTGAGATCGTTAAGGCACTCCAGAAGTCCGGATGCTATGTAGGCTGCTTAGAAGAACTTGCATGGAAAGAAGGATTTATATCTTTAGACAAGATCCACGAGATTGGAGAAAGTTTAAAGATGACCAATTATGGCCAGTATTTACTTAAGTTAAAGTAAAGTTAAAGTAAGAACTTGTTAAAGAACGATTTTCAATTGCTGTAAGTGGGGGTATTTTGTTAACTGTAAAGTAAAAAGTTGCCATCGCATTTGCGATATAGTCTCATTCTTAGAGACAGATAACAACTTTTTACAAGGGAAAGTACAAGAATTTCCATTATTATACTAGAATGAGAATATAACGGCGAAATGTAATAAGAACTTCAAAATAACAGTTTGCACACCGCCTAACATTTTAAAAAAAACTTTCCATTTTTTAGTTGACAAATGAATCGCCCTATGATATACTACAGTCATCACAAAAACATTGCACAGGCAGCAGGTCATTAAAAAGTAAAATAAGAAGTAGACGCTGCGCCAGAGAGGAGAGTACGTTATGCAGAGTACTGGAATAGTAAGAAAGCTTGATTCATTAGGAAGAATTACATTACCAATGGAACTTCGTAAAAGTTTCGACATCGGTGAGAGAGAACCTTTAGAAATCTTCACAGAAGAAGATAAGATCATCATTAAGAAGTATAACCCTAGTGATATCTTTACAGGACAGTGTGAAGACCTCATTGAATATAGAGGTAAGAAGGTATCAAGAGATTCTATCCGCGAGCTTGCCAGAATCGCCGGATATAAGCTGACAGAAGAGTAATCTTCACGAGGACAGCTTACATCTACTGTAAGTTTTTTGTGTATACGAAAGATAAAGTGCCATAAGCTAATCTACAGAACCAGTATAGTAGGGCATGGAATCAAAAGAAGCCCCCTTCTTTGTGAAAGCAGAGAAGGGGGCTTCTTTCAGTAATTTTGACCAAATGAAATCCATGTTAACACTTTTGTTATACATTCTTATCCCGCCTGTAACCAAAGATAATACTTCTGTTATGGCAGTTTTCCTGTAAAAATATTAAAATAAAAGCATAGGAAATGCAAAGACATTCCTTACTATATCAGGAAGACGAGGAGGGGTTCCCTATGAAGAAGAGATTAAGTACAATTTTAGCAGTAATGTTTATGGCAGTAATACTCATTCCATTTACACCGGTGCAGGCAGCATCTACAGACGTAACCGGTAAGATGGCAGGGAATCGTGAGATTAAGAACATTAGCAAGATGATGACCGCATATACGACAGCGATGAACTTAAGCGAACAGTCCACCACCAGACCGGTAAAGATGAAGCTTAACGATAATGCCAAGTTATCCATCGCCGTATTTGTAAGATATAATTACAAAGGAGACTACAGCTACACAGCAAAGGAACTTCGTTCCGAGACAAAGAAGCTTTTTGGTAAGAGCGCTTCCGTTAATACCATCAGGAACAAGAAGAATAAGAATCATGCGATGTTAGTATGCAGCTCCAACAGCAAGTACTATAAAGATCCATATATGTACTGTGGCGGAGACTTCGGAGATGTGATTCCAGATTACAAGATCACAAAGGTAACCCGTACCGGTAAGAATATCTACACCGTAACAACACAGAACCGTTTAGGATGCTACGGAGAGAAGGGCAGAACGAACATCGGTACAACAACACTGAAGCTGAAGAAGACAGCAGCAGGATATGTTGTAAAAGGAGTTCGCTATCAGTATAATGGGAAGTAATAAACCCCATTAAGTAAGTAAAATGAGAGATAGAACCTTATAAAATAAAGGAGACATATCAAAGCAGTTTAGCAGCTGTCAGATATGTCTTTTTTTATAGAATCTTTTTCGTCTTATAATTTTACAAAGTATACATTATATATATACAAACAGTAAAAAATGACAAGGAAATAACACAGATAAAGTAAAGTTTTAGTGGAAAATTGAAAATATAGTCCGACATGACCAAAAATAGCCAGATTAAAAGGTCGAAATTAGTCATATTTAAGAATACTACAAATAAGAAATATATGTTATACTTTATTCACTATGAAAAGGTGTGTGGCTTTATTAAAAAAATCAGTACATCAGAATATTTTAATTTACATCTATAGTTCAACTCTGAATCATTTGTGTACTGTCTGTTAAGACACACCAAAAAAGTATGAAAACAGGATTATCACATAAGAAGAAGTATGGATTTTGCGGGGATAGAAGTTCATTTATAGGATAATCAGCACAAGAAAAATAAGATTGGGGAAAGTATATGTATAAGAAGAGTGTACAGGGCTGGTTGAAGCACCTGGATTTCATGATCCTGGACGTAGTCTGTCTGTGGATTTCTTTTACGCTTGCATTCGGTATGCGGCATGGGTCGCTGAATGTATTTGCGAATTCTTTATACCGTGATATGATGTGGAGCCTTGCTCTCATGGATATCGTGGTAATCTTTTTCTTCGATTCGTTGAAGAATGTATTAAAACGTGGTTTTTATCGCGAATTTACTATGACGGTCAAGCAGACCTGTCTCATCACTTTATGTTCCGTATTTTATTTATTTACATTTAAAGAGGCCGATAATTATTCGAGACTGGTGCTTACATACACAGCAGCATTATATTTACTGCTAAGCTATATTACCCGCAATATATGGAAGTATTTACTGCGTAAGTATCTGGGGGAAAACGGAAGACGCTCCCTTCTTATTGTAACAGTATCTGAGATTGTTGATACAGTCATTGACAATATTAAGAATAAAAATTATTCAGATTATATTGTGACCGGTGTATGTATCCTTGATGATAAGGCAAAGGGACGAACGATTGACGGTGTTCCGGTTGTCGCAGACAAGGAAGATCTCGTTGAATATGTCTGTCGTGAATGGGTAGATGAAGTCTTTCTTAATATTCCGGAAAGCGAATCTTATCCATCAGACCTTCTGGATAAGTTCATTGAGATGGGTGTTGTCGTACATATGAAGCTTGCCAAGTCGCAGAACCTGCTCGGCAAGAAGCAGTTCGTCGAACGACTTGGAACTTACACCGTCCTCACAACAAGTATTAACAGCGTAAGCCGCCGCCAGATCGTCTTAAAGCGTATGCTCGACATCTTAGGAGGACTTGCAGGCTGCATTATCACCGGAATCCTCTGCATCTTTGTAGGACCAGCCATCTATATCCAGTCACCGGGGCCAATCTTCTTCAAGCAGACCCGTGTCGGAAAGAACGGAAAGCTGTTCCAGATGTATAAGTTCCGGAGCATGTATATGGATGCCGAAGAACGCAAAGCTGAACTTATGAAGGAAAACCGTGTGCAGGATGGCATGATGTTCAAGCTCGACTTTGACCCTCGAATCATCGGCAGCAAGAAGCTCCCGGACGGCACAATCAAAAAAGGTGTCGGAAACTTCATCCGTGACTGGAGCCTGGACGAATTCCCGCAGTTCCTTAACGTACTGAAAGGCGATATGTCTTTAGTCGGGGAGTGGGATATAATAGGGACAACCAGAGAAAACTCCAGTATTTATGCGGCATGTGTGGCTTAAACGTTTTATGATAATTCGATTTTTCATTGCTGCAGCAGGGTCACATTATAGCGGTTCATAGATATTGGATGGCTCTTTGGATGCTCAGTTTGACCCAATCATAGAGCAATAAAAATCGAAAAGGAGAAAACTTGAGCCTGTTAATCTGAAAAGAATGACGGGCTAAGGGACGTTAGGTTGCCGATATGAATAATGAAAAACTAAAAAA
>OGPJ01003094.1_pt1 | contig 10103 bp, 7 predicted proteins | sample 1552831 | NCBI WGS metagenome assembly OGPJ01 (sample SAMEA2579914, study PRJEB22360) | human gut metagenome | biome: human gut; feature: human-associated habitat; material: faeces | place: Denmark | collected 2008/2010
CTGCTCGGAATTCTGTCTTTTGTACTGATCGGATTGTATATTTTCTTATTCAAAGGAAAAACACTCGTATTTGCCTATGCGGTATCCGGCTGTATCGGATTATCCCTGCTGGTGGCCATGCTGGTATCCAGTGCAGTGGGAACCTGCATACCGCTGTTTTTCAAAAAGGTTGGTGTGGACCCGGCAGTAGCCTCAGGTCCTCTAATCACTACGGTGAATGACCTTGTAGCCGTGATAACATACTATGGAATGAGCTGGATATTCCTGATCGAGATGTTCCACCTGGCTGGCTGAGAGGAAAATGCAGCTATGTTCATAAAAACAGACAGATATCAGAAATCTGTCGGATAACAGAAAAATTACCGATACAAAAAAATTCCGGATCGAAAGATTCGGGATTTTTCTTTACATACAAACAGAAAGCTATTATAATGAAAGACACGCTTTGCCCGTTTAAAACGTTGCAGAAATAAATACAAACAACGGGCAGAAAAAGAGAACAAAACGATCACATGGGGTGATTGGGGAAAGGAAACAGTAACATGATAGTAACAATGATTGAAAAGGTCTATACATTTCTGTGGGGAGATCTGATAAGGATCCCGCTTCCGGGAGGAAGTACGCTGGGAATCTCACTTCTGATCCTGCTTCTGATTCCGACCGGTATCTATTTTACCATCAGGACAAAGCTTCTGCCGATCCGTCTTTTTCCGGATATGGTACGAGCCCTGTCAGAAAAGAAAAGTGACAAAAATAATCTTTCAGCATTTCAGACGCTGATCGTATCTACAGCTACCCGTGTGGGAATGGGAAACCTGGTCGGTGTGGTTGCGGCGATTTCAGCCGGTGGTGCCGGGGCTGTGTTCTGGATGTGGGGCATGGCCCTGCTGGGGATGATGACCAGCTATGCCGAGAATGTGCTGGGCATCTGCTACCGCCGCCGGGATGCCGCCGGAAGATGGTGCGGCGGGCCCATGTACTATCTGGCCGAGGGGCTGGGCGGCGGCTTTGGCCGGGTACTGGCGGTGTTGTTTGCCTGCTTTTGCGTGCTGGCCAGCTTTGGCATGGGGAATATGAGCCAGATCAACTCCATTGCGGGCAATCTGCAGGTGGTGTTCCGGGTGCCGCCGGTGGCAACGGGCATCGTGCTGGCCCTGCTCACCGGGCGGGTCATACTGGGCGGGCTGAAGCGGGTGGCCGCAGTCACGGAGGCCATCGTCCCGCTCATGGCCCTGTTCTACCTGTTCGGGGCGCTGACCGTGGTCTGTGTCCATTGGGCGGCTGTCCCGGCGGCATTCGCGGCCATCTTCCGGGGGGCGTTTGGCTTGCAGGCCGCCGGGGGCGGGGTGCTGGGTTACGGCATGGCCCGGGCCATCAGCTGGGGATTCAAGCGGGGAGCCTTTTCCAACGAGGCAGGACTGGGCGCGTCGGTGCTGGTGCACTGCGCGGCCAACGTGGAGGAGCCTGTCCAGCAGGGAATGTGGGGCATATTCGAGGTGTTTGCAGATACCATGGTGGTCTGCACCCTCACGGCCCTTGTGGTACTCACCAGCGGCCTTGTGGATCTGGACACCGGTGCGGCCCTGACCGGTGTGGAGGGCTCCGCACTGGTGGGGCAGGCCTTTTCCACGGTGTTCGGGGCGTTCGGGCCGCAGTTCATCGCGGTGTCGGTCCTGCTGTTTGCCTATTCAACTACGCTGGGGTGGAGCCATTACGGCACCCGGGCAGTGGTGTATCTGCTGGGGGAGCGTGCCGCTGCAGGATATAAACTGGTGTTTGCGGCCATGGTGCTGGTGGGTGCTGTGATGAAGCTGGACTTGGCCTGGGCGCTCTCCGATACCTTCAACGGCCTGATGATGCTGCCCAATCTTGTGGGCGTGGTGGGGCTTTCGGGAGTGGTGGTCCGGGAGACACAAGCGTATCTGAAACGAAAATGACCCTCTCCGTCCCTGCAGTCTGTCTGTCAGATGCGGGATGGAGAGGGTCATTCTTTATCGCTTCTTTTTATTCGGCTTCGGGGCAGGCCGCTTCAGGCTCCGCACCGCGTCACGCCCGGCGGCGATGCCGCTGCCAAAGGCCCAGTGCAGGTTGAAGCCGCCGCAGCTGCCGGCGCAGTCCAGCGTTTCACCAACAAAGTAAAGGCCGGGGCAGCCCTTGAACTGGAAGCTGGGGGTCACTTCGGTCAGGCTCAGGCCGCCGCCGGTGGTCTGGGCCTGCTTCCAGCCGCAGGGGGTCAGGCCCTCGAACAGCCAGTGCTTGGCCGCGTTGGCCAGCACCTGCCAGGCGGCATCCGGCAGGGTGTCCACCGGTTTTTCAGGCAGCTTTGCCGCTGCCCACAGGGCGCGGCCCAGCTTGGGATTGAGCAGACCTGTCCAGAAATCCGCAGGTGCCTTGCCCGGCAGCAGGGGCACCCGGGCCGCAAACAGGGCGGTCAAGGCAGTCTCATCCAGCATGGGGAAGAGGTCCAGCTCAACGGCCGGGCGCTTTGGCCCCCGCCCCGGGGCCAGATGACCAGACAGCTGCATGATGCAGATGCCCGAAAGCCCGTAGTCCGTGAACTGCACCTCGCCATTTTCCACAGCCACGGTGCAGTGGCGGTCGAGGTCCAGCAGGGTGGCAGCGGCTTTGGCCCGGATGCCGGCCAGAGATCGGTTGGGCTTTGCTGTCTGCAGGGCGGTCAGGCAGGGGTACAGCGGCTCCAGCTTTCCGCCGCACTGGGCGGCAAATCGGGTGCCGAAGCCGTCGGTGCCGAACTGCGGCCCGGCATTGCCGCCCATGGCGCAGATGACGGCATCGGCCCGCAGGGTCTGGTCCTGACCCTCGGCATCCTCGCACAGGATGGTGTAGCCGCTGCGGTTCTGGCTCAGGGTCTGCACAGTGCAGCCGGTACGCACCTCCACGCCCAGCCGGGCAAGGTGGCCTTCCAGCAGGGCCAGCACGTCTGCGGCCTGGTTGGAGTAGGGATACACCCGCCCGGCCTCATCGGTGCGGGTGTACAGGCCCAGCGCCGCGAACCATTCCAGCGGTGCGGCGGCATCCACCGCGGCCAGCAGGGGCCGCAGGGCGGCGGGGTCAGCGGTGAAATACTGCTCCGGTGCAATGCCGGTGTTGTCCAGATTGCAGCGGCCGTTGCCGGTGGCCAACAGCTTTTTGCCGCACCTGGGGTTGCGGTCCAGCACCGTCACCCGCACTGCCCCTGCCGGGGCAGACTGGGCGGCGGCCAATGCGGCGGCAAGGCCCGCTGCACCGCCGCCCAATATCACGATCTGCTGCATAAGAGCACCCCCTCAGAAATCCATACATTTTATTATAACATACACAGCAGCAAAAGGATAGAAGAATGCCCCAAATTTGCAGCGAATAATCTTTGACGAAAGCCTTGACAGAAAAAGCAGAATTTGGTAGTGTTGATTCGACGGAATTGCGTGGTTTCGCAGGCTGTGGAAATGCGGCCGGAAAAGGGCAGAGAGTTGGGACTCTGCTGAGGAGAAGCTGAATATGTGGAAGAAAAAAGAAAGATGGACGGCAGCTGCGCTGCTGCTGGCGATGGTCGTGGTGACAGGTCTGTGCTGGTACGTCCTGTACATCCGGCAGCAGTTCTATGACGAAGGCACCCGCAACCTGCTGGAGACCTATGAGCAGGTGGATAAGGCGTTTACCATCTTCAGCCGGAGCAACTGGAACATGCTGAACGAGTGGGGCAAGAGCCTGCAGGCTGCCAATGAGGAGGGCCTGGCGGAGGAACGCCTGCGCAGCTATGAGGCCGAGCGGGAGATCTGGCGGTACAGCAGCGTGTATCTGTTCAATGAAAACTGCGAATATTGGAGCATCCGGGGCAAGCATGAAAAAGTGGATCACCTCTGGACGGCTTTTGAGGAGATGTACCGCACCGGCAAGCCTACGGTGTCCAGCTACATCATGCGGAGCGGGGAGCGCCGGGTGGTATACTCTGCGCCCATTGCGCCGGTGGAGATCGACGGCACCACCTACACCAGCCTTGCCGTGAGCTATCGGAATAAGACCATAGAGGAATTGATCGGCGGCAGTGCTTATGGCGGCCAGAGCGACTGCTACATCATCCATCCCGATGGCGATGTGATGCTCTCGGAGGAGCCCAAGAGCGAGATCGAGGACTGGATGGACAACCTGTTCGACTACCTGCAGAAGTATGCGCAGGTGGATGCGGGCACACTGACCCGGGCCCGGCAGGACGTGGCAGAGGGCCGCAGCGGCAGCCTTTCCTACTGGCTTGAGGGCAAGAGCTATTATCTGGTCTACCAGCCTGTGGGCTTTCAGGATCTGTCCATTGTGGGCATCGTCGGCCGTGACGTGGTGGACAGTGGAATGCGGAAGATCCAGAACGCCACCATCCTGCTGCTAGCTGGGCTGTTCTTCTGCGCAGGCATCGTGCTGGTGCACGGTGTCCGCATCGATGCCCGCCTGCGCGTGGAGGAAAAGGAGCGCGCCCTCCGGCAGGAAGAGGAGGCCCGCCAGCAGATGGAGGACCTGGCCAACACCGACGGCCTGACCGGACTGTATAATGAACGCTATTTTGACGCATTGTTGAAAGAAAACGAGCTGAACAGGACACCGTTTGTCCTGTTCTACCTCGACCTTGACCGTTTCAAGCCTGTGAACGACCGTTACGGCCACGATGTGGGCGACCAGCTGCTTAAGGAGGTGGCCAGCCGCCTGCGGGGCTGCGTGCGGGAGAGCGATGCGGTGTTCCGCATCGGCGGGGATGAGTTCGCCCTCATCGTCAACGGAGCCGTAACGGAGGGGTTCTGCAAGAGCCGGGTGGAAAAGATCAAGGCAGCCATCCGGGAGCCTTACCGCCTGCAGGATGCAGAGGTGCAGGTTAGCACCAGCTGCGGCTGTGCGGTCTACCCCTGCGACAGCGACGATGTGCGTGCCATCCGCATCCTGGCCGACCACCGGATGTATGAGGATAAGCAGCGCTCCGGCCGGAGCTGAATGAATAATTCCCTTCCTGTTTCCACAGAATAACCATACTTCACAGAAATCTGGAAGCAAAACCGGAACATGGAAAGGAAGGGAACCTTATGAAAGCAACCGGCATCGTGCGCCGCATCGACGAGCTGGGGCGGGTGGTCATCCCCAAGGAGATCCGCCGCACCCAGCGCATCCGCAGGGGAGACCCGCTGGAGATCTTCACAACGGGGGACGGCGAGGTCATCTTCAAAAAGTATTCGCCCATGGGGGAACTGAGCGGGGTGACGGCCCAGTATGTGGATGTGCTGAGCAAGTGCTTTGCCCTGACGGCCTTTGTCTCAGACCGGGACCGCATTCTGGCGGCATCCGGTGCGGGCAGGCGGGATCTGGCAGACCGCAGCGTGAGCCAGCCGCTGGAAAAGCTGATGGACAGCCGCAAGCCCTACCAGAGCGATGGCAGCCCCGAAAAGGCATTGCTGCCCTGTGAGGGCTCGCCCCGGGCGCTGCTGTGCGCTGTGCCCATCATTGCGGCGGGGGATGTCACCGGCAGTGTGGGCCTGCTTACGGAGGACCGCACTGCCCAGCCCGATGCCGCCCAGCTCAAGGCGGTGAACGTGGCGGCGGCATTTCTGGCAAAGCAGATGGAGGAATGATCTATTATATAGGAGAGCCGCCGCAGGGCGGCTCTTTTTTGTGCGGCCTTTATGACAGAATTATGAATCTTTCAAAACTTTTCTGAGAAGCTATTGACAGCGCCGCAAAATTGGATATAATGGTCTTAGCACTCAGGAAGAAGGAGTGCTAAAGAACAAAAAGCGAACGAAGGAGGCAGGCGCTATGACGATGGATGCACGCAAACAGCGTGTCTTGCAGGCGATCGTTGCGCTGTATGGCCTCGAGGGCGAGCCCGTGGGCAGCAGTGTGCTGGCAAACTACTTTGATATGGCAGTTTCCAGTGCCACGCTGCGCAACGAGATGGCCGCGCTGACCAAGCTGGGTCTGCTGGAGCAGCCCCACACCAGCGCAGGCCGTGTCCCCAGTGCCAAGGGCTACCGTTATTATCTGGATCATCTTCTCACCGATGACCAGCCGCTGGATCGTGTGACCCGCGCCCGTGTGGACGCGGTGTTCGCAAGCCTTGACCATGAGCCGGAAAAGCTGGCACAGGGTGCCGCCAAGGCGCTGGCCGCCATCAGCGGCTGCACCGCCGCCATCAGCACCCCTTGTGCCGAAGACCTGTGCATCGCCCACTATGAAGTGGTTCAGGTGGGCCGCAGCGCAGCGGCTGTGCTGGCCGTTACCACGGCCGGTTACGTTCGTACCCGTGTGGCACGGGTGCGCACCGGCCTCTCCCGCGAGAATGCGGCTGCACTTGCCGCACTGCTCAACCGCAACCTTACCTTTGTAGCGCCGGTGGATCTTTCCACCCGGCTGCTGGCAGAGCTGTGCAGCCAGATCGACCCGGAGCTGGTGCCTGTCATCAGCGCGGCGGCTGCCATCCTGCAGGATTCCGTCAAGCCCCACGTATTTCTGGGCGGCGAGCAGTATCTGCTGGACTGGCCCCAGCTGGACGGCAAGGTGGGCGACATCCTCACACTGCTGAATGACGAGGAGCAGGCCGCTAGCCTGATCGCACCTCCGGCAGAACGCAGTGAGAGCGTGCTGCTGGGCGAGGATCTGGAACCGCAGATCCCGGGCCTGTGCATCGTGAGCGACCGGTATCTGGTGGGCGGAGGCCTGTGGGGCTCCATTGCATTGATTGGCCCCACCCGGATGCCCTTCCAGAAGCTGATGCCGCTGCTGCATTACTTTGCAGACCAGCTGGGCGAGGGCATGAGCGGCAAACGAAAAGACACCCCGCAGGCTGCCGTACCGCGGCGGACTGTGATCTATAAGGAGGATCTGGAATGAGCGAAGAAGCAAAAAAGACGGCTCCGGCTCAGGAAGCGGAGCAGCCCGAAACGGCTCCCGAGGAAAAGGCCCAGCAGGCAGCACCCGAACAGGAACCTGCTGCTGAAGCTGTCGACCCGAAGGATGACAAGAAGAAGGATGGCGGCTGGTTCAACAAGAAGGCCCGTGAGCTGGAAGCCGTAAAGGCAAAGCTGGACGCTGCCGAAGCCAACGCTGCACAGGCCAAAGACCAGCTGTTGCGCATGGCAGCGGAGTACGAGAACTACCGCAAGCGCTCCACCCGCGAAGCCGACCAGAAGTTCAACGATGGCATTTCCTTTGCGGTGAACCAGATCATTCCCATTCTGGATACGCTGGAGATGGCAGCAAATGCCCCCACCACCGACGAGAACTACAAAAAGGGCGTGACCATGACGCTGGACAAGGCCGCCAAGGCGCTGGATGCCCTCCATGTGGAGGAGATCGAGGCGCTGGGCAAGCCCTTTGACCCCAACTTCATGAATGCAGTGCAGCAGATCCCCGCCCCGGACGGACAGGAGAGCGGCACCGTCATCACGGTCTACCAGAAGGGCTACAAGCTGGGCGATAAGATCGTCCGCCATGCGACCGTTGTAGTGGCCGAATAACAAAGCAGAAACCCGAAAGGGTTTTGAATATAACATCCGCTTACAAACATTTGAGCATCACATAAACAATAAGATTTGTTCTTTCGAGAGGAGTTTTCATTATGAGTAAGATCATTGGTATCGACCTTGGTACTACCAACAGCTGCGTGGCTGTCATGGAGGGCGGCGAGCCCGTTGTTATCGCAAACTCTGAGGGTGCACGCACCACCCCGTCTGTTGTCGGCTTTACCAAGACCGGCGACCGTCTGGTGGGTCAGGTCGCAAAGCGCCAGGCCATCACCAACCCTGAGAACACGGTGGCTTCCATCAAGCGTTATATGGGCACCGACCACAAGGTGACCCTGAACGGCAAGGAGTACACTCCCCAGCAGGTCAGCGCCATGATCCTGCAGAAGCTGAAGGCTGACGCCGAGGCTTATCTGGGCGAGCCTGTTACCGAGGCTGTCATTACCGTTCCTGCCTACTTCAACGACAGCCAGCGTCAGGCTACCAAGGACGCAGGCACCATTGCAGGCCTGAACGTCAAGCGTATCATCAACGAGCCTACTGCCGCTTCTCTGGCATATGGCATCGATAAGGAAGAAGACCAGAAGATCATGGTCTACGATCTGGGCGGCGGCACCTTCGATGTGTCCATCATCGAGATGGGCGACGGCGTTACCGAGGTTCTGGCTACCAACGGTGATACCCATCTGGGCGGCGATGACTTCGATGAGCGCATCATCAACTGGATGGCAGATGCCTTCCAGACCGAGAACGGCATCGACCTGCGCAAGGACAAGATGGCTGCGCAGCGTTTGAAGGAAGCTGCCGAGAAGGCAAAGATCGAGCTGTCCAGCGCAATGAGCAGCCAGATCAACCTGCCCTTCATCACTGCTGACGCTACCGGCCCCAAGCATCTGGATATGACCCTGACCCGCGCAAAGTTCAATGAGCTGACCGCTGATCTGGTCGACCGCACCATGACCCCTGTCCGCAAGGCTCTGCAGGATGCAGGCCTGCGTCCCTCTGACCTGAAGAAGGTCCTGATGGTCGGTGGTTCCACCCGTATCCCCGCTGTCTACGATGCAGTCAAGAAGGAACTGAACTGCGAGCCCTTCAAGGGCATCAACCCCGATGAGTGCGTGGCCGTGGGTGCTGCCATTCAGGGCGGCGTGCTGCAGGGCGATGTGAAGGGCCTGCTGCTGCTGGATGTCACCCCGCTGAGCCTGGGCATTGAAACTCTGGGCGGCGTGTGCACCAAGATCATCGACCGCAATACCACCATCCCCACCCACAAGAGTCAGGTGTTCTCCACCGCTGCAGACAACCAGCCCTCTGTTGAGGTCAACGTTCTGCAGGGCGAGCGTGAGTTCGCACGCGACAACAAGAGCTTGGGTGTCTTCCATCTGGACGGCATTGCTCCGGCTCCCCGTGGTGTGCCTCAGATCGAAGTTACCTTCGATATCGATGCAAACGGCATCGTGAAGGTCAGCGCAAAGGATCTGGGCACCGGCAAGGAGCAGAACATCACCATTACCGCTTCCACCAACATGTCCAAGGAGGACATCGACAAGGCTGTGAAGGAAGCTGAGCAGTTTGCTGCCGACGATAAGAAGAAGCGTGAAGAGGTCGATATCCGCAACGGTGCCGACCAGATGGTGTTCCAGACCGAGAAGATGCTGAAGGAGAACGGCGACAAGCTGCCCGCCGACGTGAAGAGCGAGGCCGAGAGCAAGCTGGCCGACCTGAAGACCGCTGTTCAGTCCGGCAACGTGGACGACATCAAGGCAAAGCAGGAAGCTCTGAGCCAGGTGTTCGAGAAGATGTATCAGGCAGCCGCTGCCGCACAGCAGGCCGCCGGTGCACAGCCCGGCCCCGACGCAGGTGCAAACAACCAGCAGAAGCCGGGTGATGACGGCGTTGTGGATGCCGACTTCAAGGAAGTCTGATAAAAAACACAGCAGTGTGTGCCCGGCCAAACCGGCGGACGCACGCGTGGAATAGCAAAAGCCGCTCCGGTTTTGCCGGAGCGGCTCTTGCTGGTTATAGAGCGAGGAACCAACCGGGGCGTTTCCCGGATCAAACGTTCCCGGAGAGGTGAGTGGATATGGCACAGGAAAAGCGTGATTACTACGAAGTGCTGGGGGTATCCAAGACTGCGACCGATGCCGAGATCAAAAAGGCATACCGCAAGCTTGCAATGAAATACCACCCGGACTATAACCCCGGCGATAAGGATGCCGAGGAAAAGTTCAAGGAAGTAAACGAAGCAAACGAGGTGCTTTCGGACCCGAAGAAGCGCCAGCTGTACGACCAGTACGGCTTTGCAGGTGTTGACCCTGCCTATGCAGCACAGAACGGCGGCGGCCCCGGTGCGGGCGGCTTTGGCGGTTTTGGCGGCGACGGCGTGGATCTGGGCGACATTTTCGGCGATATCTTTGGCGGCGGCTTCGGCGGCTTTGGCGGTTCGTCCCGTCAGGCGAACCCCAACGCACCGCGCAAGGGTCAGGATATCCGCGTGCGCATCACCCTGAGCTTTGACGAGGCCGTGCACGGCTGCAAGAAGAACATCACCATCACCCGCCAGCAGGAGTGCACCGAGTGCCACGGCACCGGCTGCGCGGCCGGCAC
>OGPJ01003095.1_pt1 | contig 10101 bp, 10 predicted proteins | sample 1552831 | NCBI WGS metagenome assembly OGPJ01 (sample SAMEA2579914, study PRJEB22360) | human gut metagenome | biome: human gut; feature: human-associated habitat; material: faeces | place: Denmark | collected 2008/2010
AACTTCCGGATGCCTGGCTGGCAACTTCGGATTATCTGGCATTTGGTATGATGAGGGCCATCAATGAGAAGGGATATTCCATACCGGAAGATTTTGCTATTGTCGGTTATGATAATATTGAAATATCGGGATATGTCAATCCGAGACTTACAACTGTGGAACAGGATCAGAAATTATTCGGAAGAACTTTATGGTCAGTAATTACAGAATACAATAAGACCGGAAAATATCAGAGTATAGAATTACCGCAGAAAATAAAGATGAGAGGATCTTGCTAAAATTAATAGTTGTATACTGAAATAAGTATACAATTATTTTTAGAAAATATTGAAACGTTTCAAACGGCATAAAAAGTATATTGGGGGTACAAATATCTGAACGAGAGAAGGGAGGAGAAAGGTGTTCGGATCATATGGGTAAATAAAATATGAGATGCCGCGTAAATGTTTCACAAGCCAATTAAAAGGAGGAATTTAAAATGAAAAAAGCAATCGTTATGACTTTATGTGCAGCTATGGCAGTTGGGATGATCGGATCAGTTTCTACAGTATATGCTGCGGATGCAGATATTGCATCTGATGATGCTATTAAAAAAGCGGCTGACGAAGGTTGGGAAATTGCTGTTGTACCGAAGGATTCCACCAATCCATGGTTCGTTCGCATGGACACCGGCGTTAAGGAAGTAGCTGACGAAACAGGAGTTAACTGCTACCAGATTGATACAGGTACAATTGATGCTACAAAACAGGCTCAGCTGGTTGAGGACCTGATTGCTCAGGGCGTAGATGCAATCTGTGTAGTTCCAGTTGATATGGAATCCATGGACTCTACATTAAAGAAAGCAAAAGATGCAGGTATTGTAGTTATTACCCATGAAGGCGCAGATCTTAAAAATGTAGACTACGATATCGAAGCATTCTCTAATGAAGGCTATGGTGCTTTCATCATGCAGAACCTTGCTGAAGCAATGGGAGAAGAAGGCGTTTATACGACAATGGTAGCTTCCCTTACAAATGGTTCTCATAATGAATGGGCAGATGCAGCCGTTGAATACCAGAAAGAGCATTATCCGAACATGACACTTCTGGAAGATAATCCGCGTGTAGAGTCTGATGATAACGGTGATACCGCATATAATGTTGCAAAAGAACTGATCAAAACATATCCGGATCTGAAAGGTATCATGGGAACTTCTTCTTTCGATGCACCTGGTGTTGCACGTGCGATTCAGGAACTTGGCCTTGTTGACAAATTCTTTACATCCGGTACAGGAATGCCGGCAGACAATGCTGAACTGCTGAAATCCGGTGTTATCAAATCCCTTACTCTGTGGGATCCTGCAAAATCCGGTGAAGCAATGGTTGACCTTGCATGCAAAGTACTTGCAGGTGAGGAGATTGGTGCTCCTGTAAATCTTAACGTTGATGGTTATACAGAAATGAACTTCCGTGAAGGATCTGAAACAGTTCTTGAAGGACAGGGCTGGATTACAATCGATGCAGACAACGTTGATGATTTTGGATTCTAAACAACACAAAAATTTATAAGCTTTAATGATCAATCCGTCGGTTCTCCCGGCGGATTGATTTCCAAAAGACCTGAACAATCACAGGTGTCGTAAGGCGGAGAGGAGGAAGCTATGTCTCAGAGTTTATTGAAAGCAGAGCATATAAAGATTTCCTTTGGAAATGTACATGCCCTTAGAGATGTATCTTTGGAGATTTTACCTGGTGAGATACACTGTCTTGCCGGAGAGAATGGTTGCGGAAAATCAACTATTATCAAAATTATATCCGGTGTCTATCAGAGAGATGGCGGAACAATTGAATTTAACGGACAGAAAATCGATAAGATTTCCCCGATTGATGCGATCAATCTTGGAATTCAGGTTATTTATCAGGATTTTGCACTTTTCCCTAATCTGACAGTTGCAGAAAATCTGGCACTTAATACAGAACTTGCATCACGTAAGAAAACAGTAAGTTGGAAAAATGTAAGAAAGATTGCTGAAGAAGCAGTATCCAAAATTAATTTCCAGGTTGATCTGGATGAAAAAGTAGAAAAACTTACGGTAGCTCAGAAACAGATGGTCGCAATCAGCCGCGCATTGATGTCAAATGCAAAGCTGATTATCATGGATGAGCCGACAACAGCGCTGACCAAAAAAGAAGTAAGCGCATTGTTTAAAATTATTTTGAAATTAAAGGAACAGGGAATTGCAATCCTGTTTATCAGTCATAAATTGGATGAGGTATTTGAAATTTCTGATCGATTCACAATTTTCAGGGATGGTGAATTGGTTGCTACAGGCAGTACAAAAGAACTGGATGATAAGAAATTCACCTATTACATGACAGGAAGAGAGTTTTCCGACAATATATTTGTTCCGAAAAATGTCTCCGACAAGCCGGTTTTTGAACTGAAACATCTTACTCTGAATGGCTCTTTTTCAGATATTAACCTCAGCCTTCGAAGAGGAGAGATTCTTGGAATTACAGGACTTTTGGATTCTGGTCGTACTGAATTGGGCCTGTCTATGTTTGGTCTGAAGCCTGCGGATTCCGGTCAGATCATAAAAGATGGAAAAGAAATTAAGCTTACCAGCCCAAGAGAGGCTATTGCCAACAGTATTGGATATGTTCCTGAGGACCGACTGTCAGAAGGCCTTTTTCTTACCCAGTCGATTGGTGACAACATCATCATTTCTGAGATTGACAAACTGAAAAAGAAAAATGGACAGTTTGATCTGAAGAAGAGAGATGAAGAAATTGAAAAATGGGTTAAAGAACTGGAGATCAAGACAAAAAATCCAAACAATCCGGCAACAACTCTTTCAGGAGGTAACCAGCAGCGAATCGTACTTGCAAAATGGCTTGCATGTAATCTGGATGTGCTCATCCTGAATGGCCCGACAGTAGGTGTGGATATCGGTTCCAAACATGATATTCATATGGTTCTGCAGCGACTTGCCAACCAGGGGCTTGGTGTTATTATCATTTCTGATGATCTTCCGGAAGTTATACAGAACTGTTCCAGAGTTCTTGTTATCAAGAATGGAAAGATCAAATCCGAATATGATACCCAGAATGTCAGTGAACAGATGATCATTGACGATATGATGTAGGAGGCGGTCATATGAATAAAAAAGTAAAGAAAATATTTCAGTCAAATGAACCGTATATTTTTCTTATCATAATTCTTCTCGGAATTGTGGTACAGATCCGTTCCGGACAGTTTTTTACAGCAAATAATATCGTTGACCTTCTGAGTGCGATGATCGTACCGGGACTTTTTGCAATCGCAGAATTCATGGCACTAATCGCAGGTGGGATCGATGTTTCTTTCCCGGCGCTGGCATCTCTTTCTGCCTATGCCACAACAAAGTTCCTTCTTGACAAGAATTACGAAGGAAATGTTCTTCTGGCATTTGTGATCGCAATCGCAATTGGTGCAGTACTTGGCGCATTCAATGGATATTTTATTGGCTATCTGAATCTGAATGCAATGATCGTGACTCTCGGTTCCGCAAGTATCTTCCAGGGCATTATGCAGGGTACTTTAAGAGCAAATCAGCTTTCTGTCATTCCGCCTGGAATGAAAAGCTTTGGTACTGCTGCATTCCTGACAGCAACTAATAAGGCGAATGGACTGACTTCCATTCTTCCTTATACCTTCATTATTCTGGTTCTTGTATGTGCAGTTATGCATTTTGTACTGCATTATACGATCTTTGGACGTGGTATTTACGCAATCGGCGGAAATCCACAGAGTGCACACACAGCTGGATTTAATGTAAAAAGAACAAAATTTATCATGTATATTATTATAGGTATGATTGCATCTGCGAGTGGTATCTGTCGTGTCTGCATGATGCAGCAGATGCATCCGACGAATATGCTTGGAATGGAAATGAACATCATCGCAGGTGTCGTTCTTGGCGGCGTTGCTCTTACCGGTGGTGCCGGTACACTGACAGGCTGTATTCTTGGTACTTTCCTGATCATCCTGGTACAGAATTCCATGATCCTTCTTGGAATTCCGACAACCTGGAGTGATGTATTCGTAGGACTTGTAATCGTGATTGGAGTATCCCTGACCGCATGGCAGTCAACCCGAACCTCTAAAAGCAAAAAGAAAGCAGTAAAGGAGGGCGCATGATGAACAAGATCAAAAGTATATATAAGAAAAATGAAGAAGTGACCCGCCTGTTGGTCATCATGGCAGTCTGGCTGATCTTCATGGCATTTACACAGGCCAGAAAATTTTATACAGGAATGAACTTTCTTACCATGGCGGGACAGTTCCCGGAATACGGCCTTATGGCTCTGGGCGGTATGTTATGCATGATCACAGGAGGTATTGCCCTTTCTGTAGTTGGTACAGCCAATATGGCTTCTATCCTTACGGTATTTACACTGACCAGATTGTTTGGAGCAGACGGAACTATGCCACTTGCTTTTTCTGTTGTGATCTTCCTGATTGCAATTGTAACAGGTATTGTTGTTGGAAGTCTGAACGCCTTTTTGATCTCAAAACTTGGGGTTCCGCCAATTCTTGCAACGCTTGGTGTAAATGAGCTCTTAACAGGTCTCTGTGTGGTTATGACAAACGGTTCTGCAATTTCCTCTTTCCCGAAGCAGTACTGTGATTTCTTTTCAGGAAATCTCTTTGGTTTTATCCCACGAAGACTTCTGGTATTTATCGTAGTCGCAATCATTATCTGGTTTATGCTGGAGCATTGTACTTACGGAACTAAACTTCGTCTTTACGGAACGAATGCACATGTCGCAAAATTTTCCGGAATCAATACAACAAGCCTGCTGTTCAGAACGCATATTACTTCATCCATTTGTGCTGCACTTGGCGGATTGATGATGCTTGCAACCTATTCATCTGCAAGAGCTGATTATGGAACAAACTATACCATGCAGTCTATCCTTCTCGTCGTTCTCGGCGGTGTCAGCCCGAATGGTGGTAAAGGAAAAATTTCCGGTGTTATCACAGCTATCGTACTTTTGAAGATGATTGAATCCGGCATTAACCGTTTCAGGAGTGTATCTACATATTATGTAACACTGATCTGGGGAGCTGTTCTGATCCTTGCACTCGTGATTGATTATGTCAGCCAGAAACCGAAACATGCAAAATAAACAAAAGGAGCCTGTATGAAAAAAGTACTTTTTGTTGGTGAATCCTGGAGTGCTACTCTGATGGAAGTAAAAGGATTCAACAGTTTTTTATCATCTAAATATGAAACAGGACTTGGCTGGATCGACAAAGCGATCGAAAAAGCCGGCTATGAATTTGTATATATGCCGAATCATATTGCAAATGATCATTTTCCATTTACTCTGGAAGAGCTGAATGAATATTCCTGTATCATTCTGTCAGATGTGGGAGCAGACACGCTGCTGATTCCATCAGCTACATTTGGAACAAGCAAAATTCTTCCCAATCGCTGCCAGCTACTCAAAGATTATGTACTTGGTGGCGGAGGCCTTCTGATGATTGGAGGCTATCTTACCTTTAATGGTGTTGGAGCTCAGGGAAAATGGTGGGCAACACCGGTACAGGATGTCCTTCCGGTAGAAATTCTTCCATACGATGACCGTATGGAACACTGTGAGGGTGTCCATGCAGAAGTGACACTCCCGGATCATCCGGCATTTGCGGGAATCGAAGGAGAGTGGCCGCCTGTACTTGGTTATAATAAGAGCACCATAAAACCGGAAGCAGAACTTGCCGCCACAGTCTGCGGAGATCCGTTTATTGCGTTTGGCAGTTACGGAGAGGGAAAATCTGCTGTTTTCTCCAGTGACTGTTCACCGCACTGGGCACCACCGGAATTCTGCAACTGGAAATATTATGATGTGTTATTTAAGAACATCCTGGATTATATTGCAAAATAATCAGAATCAAAGGAAATGTGATTCAAAAGTTAAAAATACAAGGAGGTATTGACATGAAGACGATTAAAGACAAACAGATTCTTGTAGGTGCTGATTTTGCGGGATACCCGTTAAAAGAAGCAGTAGTGGCTCATCTGAAAGAATATGGATGGACAGTAACTGATGTTGGTGTCAGATCACCGGAGGACACAGATACAGATCTGATGTTTCACAGAATCGGCCTTCGCGTGGGTTCTATGATCTCGGAAGGTGAATTTGAACGTGCTCTGATCTTTTGCGGAACCGGAATGGGTATCCATATTGCAGCAAGCAAATGCCCGGGTGTTTCTGCAGGCGTTGTAGAAAGCGTGCCGGCTGCTCTTCGTGCAATTACCGGAAATGGCGTCAACGTTTTGGCTATGGGTGCGTTTTATGTAGCTCCGAAAATGGGCTGTGATATAGCAGATGCTTATCTGAGCCATAATCTTGGAGATGGATATGAATACTGGCCAAACTTTTATGAATTCCATAAACTTGCCTGTGATGAATTAAATGCATTTAATTATGAAGAATATAAGGCAAATGGATTTAAAGTAAAACATCTTGGAGACTATCCGCTTGATCTTGTAGATGATCCGACTCTTTTTGGTGGTAAAAAATAAATAATAATTGCAAGAATCATATAACTGCCATATAATTGATGAAAAATATTTTTTAGAGGTTTGAAACATGAAAGTATTAAATTTTGGTTCTCTCAATCTGGACTATGTGTACCAGGTGGAATCTATTTTGATTCCCGGAGAAACACAGGCATCAAAAAGCAGGCAGATCTTTTGTGGTGGTAAAGGCCTGAACCAGTCTATTGCACTGGCAAAGGCCGGGATTCCTGTATATCATGCCGGTCTGATCGGAGAGGGCGGGGAACCGCTTCTCGAAGTTTGTAAGGAAAATGGGGTGAATACAGAGTTCATCAGACAGATCCCGGGACCATGCAGACATACAGTTATTCAGGTGGATGAAAATGGACAGAACTGTATCCTTCTTTTTGGAGGCTCCAATAGAAGTATGACAAAGGAGTTTGTTGATACTGTGTTGGATTCTTTTGAAGAGGGAGACATCATTCTTTTGCAGAATGAGATCAATGAACTGGATTATATCATTGACCGTGCATACGAAAAGAAAATGATGATCATTCTGAATCCGTCACCTTTTGACAGTGCACTTGAAAAATGTGATCTGTCGAAGATAAGTCTTTTCCTGATGAATGAGATCGAAGGATTCCAGATTACCGGAGAAAAAGAACCTGACAGAATTCTTGCGAAAGTGAAAGAACTTTATCCAAAAGCAAAAGTCGTTCTGACACTTGGGGGCGATGGTTCCGTATATCAGGATGAAACAGGAATTTACCGTCAGGGAATCTTTAAGGTAAAAGCTGTTGATACGACAGCAGCAGGCGATACCTTTACCGGATATTTTATTTCTTCTATTATTGATGGAATGCCTGTTCAGGATGGACTTAAGCTTGCAGCAAAGGCATCGGCCATTGCGGTTTCCAGACCTGGCGCGACTGCATCCATTCCTGTACGGAGCGAAGTTGTGGAGAAATAAAATGACGGAAAAATATAGAAATAAAAATAAAAATTTCGTTGACAAACAGGTACCTCCTATGTATAATTGATAAAGTGTGAATAGGAGAGAACTATGCAGATTCATTTATCAGATATTACAGACAGTGAAGGAAAAATCATACAGTTCAGTTCTGAGGTGGAGTTAGATAAGATTTCATTTCAGATGGGAGAGTTTCCGATATTGGAGAGATCTCCGGTAGAACTACGGATTGCAAATACAGGCAATAAAGTTCTTGAACTGACAGGAAAAGGCAGTTTAACTGTCGGCATTCCTTGTGACCGTTGTCTGGAGCAGGTGTCTGTTACTATCCCATACGATATCGATCGTAAGCTAGATATGAAACAGACTGATAAAGAGCGAGTTGAGAATCTGGATGAGAATGACTATCTCACTGGTATGGACCTGGATGTGGACCGGTTGGTCTATCTTGAGGTACTGATGAGTTGGCCTTTGAAAGTTCTTTGTAAAGAAGATTGCAAAGGAATATGCAGCCGGTGTGGGAAGAATCTGAATGAGGGACCCTGTGGATGTGCAGAGGAACCGAAGGATCCCCGTATGGCGGCCATCAGTGATATATTTAGTAAATTTAAGGAGGTGTAACCTATGTCCATATGTCCAAAAAACAAATCATCTAAAGCTAGACGTGATAAAAGACGTGCAAACTGGAAAATGAGTGCTCCGAATCTGGTAAAATGCAGCAAATGCGGCGCCCTGATGATGCCTCACAGAGTTTGTAAAGAATGCGGAAGCTACAATAAGAAAGAAATCGTGAAAGTTGAAGACTAATCACAACGAATGAAACAGAATCCTTTTTCGGGATTCTGTTTTTTTCAATCAAATTCTATGTCTTGGAGGGAAAGATGGAACAGAAGAATCAGATTACGGAAGGGGTAATCTGGAAACAGCTTTTAATATTCTTTTTTCCGATTGTAATAGGCACTTTTTTTCAGCAGGTGTATAATACGGCCGACAGTATTGTTGTCGGTCGTTTTGTAGGTAAAGAAGCTTTGGCTGCGGTAAGTGGATCAGTGAATCAGATCGTTACACTGATCGTGGAAGTTTTTGTCGGACTGACTTCAGGTGCTTCCGTGATCATTGCACAGTTTTATGGGGCAAAAGATCATAAAAATCTAAACAGGACGTTGCATACAGCATATGCCTTTGCAATCGTTACAGGAGCCATAGTGGGATTGATTGGCTTTTGGATCACAGAAAAAGTTCTTATAGCGATGAAGACACCTTCAGAGTTGATGGCTGATTCTGTTATATATCTGCATATCTATTTCTGCGGTATGATCTTTAATATCGTTTATAATATGGGAGCTTCTATTCTTCGCGCAGTTGGGGATTCCAGGAGACCGTTGTATGTGCTGATCATGACCTGTGGCTTGAATATTTTTTTTGATATCATGCTTGTTGTATTCCTTAAAATGGGTGTAATGGGAGTTGCAATTGCGACTGTTTCCTGTCAGGGAATCAGTGCATGCATGGTAACGTGGATTTTAATAAAGGGAAATTCTTTATTCCGGTTAAAGATCAGGGAGATTCGTTTTTATATGGCATCCCTGCAGTCGGTACTTCGCATTGGAATTCCAGCAGCACTGGAAGCAACTATGTATACTATTGCAAATCTGATCATTCAGATATTTGTGAATGGCCTGGGAACAGATACCGTTGCTGCATGGGGAACATTTGCGAAAATTGATGCTATTTATTGGATGGTTGTCAATTCGTTTGGTATTGCTATCACAACATTTGTCGGCCAGAATTATGGTGCGGGGAAAATACAGAGAATGCGAAAAAGCGTCAAAGTATGTCTACTTATGTCTTATGGAGCTGCAATTCTGGTAAGTGCAGCACTGTATGGTTTTGCAGAACCGTTATATAGATTGTTTACAACGGACAGCAATGTTGTCCGCATTGGCGCAGACATGATGCATTTTCTTCTTCCGTCATATTTTATGTATGTAGTGATCGGAATATTGTCCGGAGCGCTGAGAGGCGCGGGAAGAGTATTGGTACCAATGCTGTTGACCTGCGGTGGGGTATGCCTGATCAGAATTGCCTGGATGTTTGGGGTATTTCCTGTTTATTCAGGAATTAAGACGATCATGCTGAGTTACCCGGTATCCTGGGGAATTACAGCAGTTTTATTTATTATATATTACTTCAAAAAATTTCCTAAAACGGAAGAACAGATTTTACAGTAAGGAGCATATAGATGAACGTATTGAACCTGGAACATATCAGTAAAACTTATGGCGAAAAAGTGATTTTTGACGATATCTCCTGTGGCATCCATCAGGGTGACAAAATTGGAATCATCGGTATCAATGGAACAGGAAAGACCACGTTTCTTCGAATACTGGCAGGTTTCGAGGAAACCGATGAAGGACGGGTGGTTATGCAGAATGGCCTTCGTATCACATATCTGCCGCAGCATCCTGAATTTCCAGAGGGTGCAACCATTCTTTCTTACGTGACACAGGGACAGAAAGAACAGAGCTGGAATCCCGAGACAGAGGCTCATATGGTGCTTAATAAACTTGGTATTGAAGACCATGAAGAGGAAATCGCACATCTT
>OGPJ01003097.1_pt1 | contig 10100 bp, 9 predicted proteins | sample 1552831 | NCBI WGS metagenome assembly OGPJ01 (sample SAMEA2579914, study PRJEB22360) | human gut metagenome | biome: human gut; feature: human-associated habitat; material: faeces | place: Denmark | collected 2008/2010
TTCTATCCTTGCCAAGGTGGCAAGAGACAAAGTCATGCAGCAGCTTCATGAGCAGTATCCTATGTACTGCTTTGATAAGCATAAAGGCTATCCTACCAAACTCCATTATGAAAAAATTTCGGAATATGGGGTATCCCCAGTACATCGAAAGACTTTTCTTAAAAAGTATTTTGCGGGAAAAGCACAATGAGCCGCCGAGATATTGGAAAGTTGGGGGAGGATTTTTGCGGGCACATCCTTGCCGCAAAAGGATATAGGATTCTCGCACAGAACTATCACTCCCGCTACGGAGAGATCGACCTAATCGTACAGAAAGAAGGCATTATTGCCTTTGTGGAAGTCAAAGCACGCAAGGCGGATGGAATCGCGCTTCCCAGAGAATACGTGGACGTGAAAAAACAGAGGCGGTTGATAAAAACGGCGATCCAATATCTTTCGTCCACAGGGGTAGAGTTGCAGCCCCGTTTTGATGTATTCGAGGTAAAATTACATTCTCAGACTGGTGCGGTCATCGGATACAACTATATTGAAAATGCATTTGAAGTTGGTGATATTGATGCGATATTTTGATCTGCACTGTGATACCATTACCGAAATTTGCCGAAAAAAGACAGAGCTATCGGATTATAGCGGTCATCTTTCCATCGAAAAAACCAAGGGAATTCGTCTGTGGAGGCAGTGCTTTGCCATCTTTGTTCCCGATGACCAGCGGGGTGATGCCGCCATCTCCTATTACGAACGGCATTATCACTATTTTAAAAAGCAGATGATGGTAAACTCGGATGAAATATCCTGGCAAAGGTCTTTATCAGAAATTACAGGTGATCAAACCGCAACCAAAACAGCTATCCTCACTGTCGAGGGCGGTTGTGTCTTGGCTGGGGACCTAAATCGGGTACAGCAATTATCCGAGGACGGTGTTCGGATGATTACATTAACCTGGAACGGTGAAAATGAACTAGGTTGTGGCATCTCATCTAATAAAGGCCTGACCTCTTTTGGCTTTCAGGCAGTACAGGAAATGGAACGGCGGGATATTGTTGTCGATGTTTCCCATCTTTCTGATGCAGGGCTTGATGACGTGATTAACTGTACCACGCGTCCCTTTATGGCCAGCCATTCTAGTTCTCGGGCTCTTTGTGAGCATCCCCGTAACCTGACCGACATACAATTTGGCGCTTTGGCCAAAAAGAGATGCTTGGTAGGAATCAATTTCAGCAGGGGATTTTTAAACAGGGATAGCCAGAAGGCGTCCTATCGTGATATGATAAAACATATCGATCACTTTCTTGGCCTAGGCGGCGAAGATGTCGTAGCCTTAGGTTCTGATTTTGACGGCACAGATATGCCAGCTGATTTTCCGGATATTACGGCGATACCGCGCCTCTATGAGGAAATGTTGCGTTTAGGATACCCAGAAAAGCTGGTAGATAAAATCTTTTATCAAAATGCAGCCGACTTTTTTGTCAGATATGAGCAAAGCAAAAAGCAATAAAAATTTCCATAGATTTTGAGGGGGAAAAGTAATGCAATATCAAAGCACCAGAAATTCCAGTGTCCGCGTTTCATCAGCGCAGGCTATCTCTCAGGGAATTTCTCAGGATAAAGGTTTATTCGTTCCCACAAGTATTCCAGTCCTGACCGCAGAGGATATCCAGGACATGTGCGGCATGGATTATATTGCCCGGGCGAAAAAAGTTCTTGGCGCCTATCTCACCGATTTCTCTGATGAGGAATTAGGCGCATGTGTCCAGGGCGCATATCAGGGGAAATTTGAGGAAGATAGAGTTACCCCTCTCTCCAAGGTGGGGGAAAACACTTATTTCCTGGAATTATGGCATGGCCCTACCTGTGCTTTTAAGGATGTTGCTTTACAATTACTTCCTTATTTGCTGACAACCTCTGCCAAGAAGGTAGTAGATGGAAAGAAAATCGTCATCTTGGTCGCTACTTCCGGTGATACAGGTAAGGCAGCTCTCGAGGGATTTAAAGATGTGGAGAACACCTCCATCCTGGTATTTTATCCAGAGGATGGGGTGAGTCCTATGCAAAAATTACAGATGACTACCCAAGCTGGGGAAAATGTGGCAGTTTGCGCCATTGAAGGTAATTTTGACGACGCTCAAAATGGAGTAAAAGCTATATTTACTGATCCTGTCATGGCGGCAAAGCTGGAAAAGCATGGTATGATGTTTTCCAGCGCCAACTCTATTAACTGGGGAAGACTGGTACCCCAAATTGTCTATTATATCAGTGCCTACTGTGATTTAATTGCGGATGGAGAGATTAAGGCAGGGGAGCCCATTAATGTCGTAGTTCCTACCGGGAATTTTGGCAACATTTTGGCCGCTTATTATGCACGGGAGATGGGCATTCCCATTGCCAAACTGATCTGCGCCTCCAACCAGAACAATGTGCTCACCGACTTTATTCGTACCGGCACCTATGATAAAAATCGGGTATTCCATACCTCGATTTCTCCTTCTATGGATATTCTTATCTCCAGTAACCTGGAGCGGCTGCTGTATCATCTTTGCGGTAAAGATGACAAAACGCTTACTTCTTGGATGCAGGCATTAACAGAAGAAGGAAAGTATGCCATCGATCCGCAGATGAGAGCAGAGCTTCAGAAGGTATTCTGGGGTGGCTATTGTGATGACACAGCAACTAAAAATACAATCCATGAAGTGTTCCAAAAATATTCCTATTTGTGCGATACCCATACTGCGGTAGCCGTCAATGTTTATGAGCAGTATGTAAAAGAAACCGGGGACGCCACCAAAACAGTGATCGCGTCTACCGCCAGTCCTTTTAAATTCTCTTCCAGCGTACTGGATGCTATTGCTCCGGAAAAGGTGGACAAGAATGATTTTGTGACGGCAGAACGCCTCAGCCAGGTGTCTGGTTATGCTATCCCCAAGGCACTGAAAGAATTAAAGGATAAGCAGCCACGTTTTGACACATGCTGTACCCGAGAAAATATGGAACAAATTGTTCTGGAAATGTTACATATCCAATAGACAAAAAACGCCCGATAGCCGGACGTTTTTGAAAACCAGTGGGTTTAAATGTGCTGCAAATTGTATCTCCTGTCATGGCGGCAAAGGTGGGGCCAATTTTAACCTCTTTGGCCATACAATGGGAACGTTTTTCATTGTACATACAGTTAACAACTTCGCATTTCACGTTGGGCATATGATCTGGATGAGAATTCTGCTCTTTATTCATAGGAATACTCCTTTCGATGATTTCTTCTTTATTTTTTTACCGCAGTTTTCTATTATGCAGAACATGTGATATGATTTGAGAAAAAGGTGGTTTATGAATATATTTGCCATTGCCGACCTCCATCTATCTTTAGGCAGTGATAAGCCAATGGATGTATTTTCCGGCTGGGACGGCTATGTAGAAAAACTGAAGGATCATTGGTGTTCTAAGGTGAATGAAGCTGATATTGTCGTCATTGCTGGGGATGTCTCCTGGGGAATGTCTTTGGAGGAAAGCCTGACAGACTTTGAATTTATTCATAGCCTGCCTGGACAAAAATATATTCTCAAGGGCAATCATGATTATTGGTGGACAACGGCAAAAAAAATGAACAGCTTTTTTGAACAGCACGGATTAACCAGCCTGCACATCCTCCATAATAACTGTGTTGTCTGCGGAGAGCTTGCTCTGTGCGGGACGAGAGGTTGGATCTTTGAAAATGGCCAGCCACAGGATCAAAAGATTGTAGCCCGTGAAGCACAGAGGCTGGAAACCTCTCTGAAAGCTGCGGGAGATCGGAAAAAGATCGTTTTTCTCCATTATCCGCCCATATATATGAAAGAAATGTCCGTAGAAATTATGGAAGTATTGCATCACTATCAAGTAAAGACCTGTTATTACGGACATATTCACGGTGGGGGAAGACGGTTTGCCCTCAATGGCACTTATATGGATATCCGATTCCAGTTAATATCTTGCGATCAGGTTGATTTTGATCCGGTTTTTGTGGCTTCAACCGAAATGAAAGAGCCCGCAGAGAATATGACTTAAAAAAAGAATAATTCTTTACAAGTTTGCAGGAAAAACTTCAAAAAAAAACTTGGTATTTTCGTGCAAATATGATATAATCACTAGGATAAATGCGTTTAAAGTAACAGGAGGAAGTTCTGAAATGAGTTTAACTTCGGCAAAACAGGTGGAGACCAATAAGTATGAATTAGAAATTGCTGTAGACGGCGATACTTTTAATGCTGCTGTTGATCAGGCATTTCGCAAAAACGGGAAAAAATTGCAGGTGCCTGGCTTTCGGAAGGGAAAGGCTCCCCGTTCTATCATAGAGAAAATGTACGGCGAGGGCATCTTCTATGAGGATGCAATCAATTCTGTTTATCCCGATGCCTATGAATCCGCTGTCAAAGAGGCTAAGATTGAGCCGGTAGACCGGGCGGATGTTGAGGTGCTTGAGGTAGGCAAAGATGGCTTTACCTTTAAGGCGACTGTTACTGTCAAGCCAGAAGTCGAAGTTGAAAACTATAAAGGTATCGAAGCCACCAAAAAAATTGTCAATGTTTCCGACGAGGAAGTTGACAGCGAGATTGAGCGGCTGAGGGAAAGAAATGGCCGTATGGTCAATGTGGAAGACCGCGCCGCACAGGATGGCGACAACACCATTATTGACTTTGAGGGATTTGTTGATGACGTTGCCTTTGATGGAGGCAAGGGTGAGAATTATCCCCTGACTTTGGGTTCTAATCAGTTTATTCCTGGCTTTGAGGATCAGATTGTTGGCCACAATGTTGGGGATGAGTTTGATGTCAATGTCACCTTTCCTGAAGAATATCATGTAGCAGACTTGGCTGGAAAACCTGCGGTTTTCAAAGTAAAACTTCATGAGATTAAAATGCGTGAGCTGCCTGAGGTTGACGATGAGTTTGCCAAAGATGTCAGTGAGTTCGATACCGTGGCGGAGTTGAGAGATGACCTGAAAGCAAAGCTTTTGGAAGCTAAGCAAACTGCTGCGCAAAATGATTTGGAGAATCAGCTGATTGATGTTGTTATCTCTAATATGAAGGCTGAAATTCCTCAGGTCATGATTGAGCATCGCATTGACGAAATGGTCCGCGATTTCGATTATCGCCTGCAGTCCCAGGGAATGAATTTGCAGACCTATCTCCAGTATACTGGCATGGAGATGGATTCCTTCAGAAAAACTTTTGCCGAGCAGTCGGAACGTCAGGTTAAGGTAAGATTGGCTCTGGAAAAAATTGTAGAACTCGAAAATATCGAAGTAGAACAGGAAGCAGCGGATGCAGAGATGCAGAAACTTGCTGAGCAGTATCAGATTGATCTGGATAAAGTAAAGATGATTATTCCTGAAGAGGAAATCAAGAAAGATTTGGCTGTTAATAAGGCCATTGATATGATCCGCGATACTGCAAAGGTCACAGAAGTAGCTGACGAGCCGGAGAAAGAAAAGACCGAGAAAAAAGCCTCGGCAAAAAAGTCTACTAGAAAGGCACCGGCTAAAAAAGTTGCAGCTAAAAAAGCAGAAGCTCCTGTTGAGGAAACAAAAGACGAAGTTACAGAGTAATTGAAAGCCCATGTTACATATATTTCAGCGGACTTAGCTCCGCTGAAATATATTGTGCTTTTAGAGGAATATTTCCCGGAAATATTTGAACTTGAGAGAAACTCAGTGTTTATCATGCGGAGGTGTGTAAGATGAGTTTAGTCCCAATGGTAGTTGAACAGACCAATCGAGGAGAGCGTTCCTATGATATTTTTTCTCGCCTGCTGAACGATCGTATTGTTATGCTGTGCGAGGAGGTCAATGATACCAGTGCTAGTCTGGTAGTAGCTCAGCTTCTTTATCTAGAGGGACAGGATCCCGATAAGGATATCAGCCTATATATCAACAGTCCCGGTGGTTCTGTTACTGCTGGCATGGCAATCTATGATACTATGAAATATATCAAGTGTGATGTCTCCACCATTTGCATGGGATTAGCGGCTTCTATGGGCGCATTTTTGTTGTGTTCTGGAACCAAAGGAAAACGTTTGGCCTTGCCCAACAGCGAGATCATGATCCATCAGCCTTCAGGCGGTGCTCAGGGGCAGGCTACAGATGTAAAGATTCATGCGGAATGGATCATGCGGACAAAAGCCAAGTTGAATAAAATGATGGCGGAAGCTACAGGTCAGCCTCTGGAGGTAATCGAACGGGACACTGAGCGTGACAACTTTATGTCTGCAGAAGAAGCCGTGAAATACGGATTGGTCGACAGAGTGATTTATGAACGATAGGTTGTGATACAATGCCAAGAAACGACGATGGCAGAACAGTAAGGTGTTCTTTCTGTGGAAAAACCCAGGATCAAGTGCGGCGTTTAATTGCTGGACCTGGTGTTTATATCTGCAATGAGTGTATTGAACTGTGCCAGAGCGTAATGCAGGATGAGGGCTATGCTTCACGTCGATCAAAACCTGTGCGGGAAGAGATTGATATTACCATTCCAAAGCCACAGGAAATCAAGGCCATTTTAGATGAATATGTCATTGGTCAAGACGCAGCCAAGATTGCTTTGTCCATTGCCGTATATAATCATTATAAGCGGATATATTTTGGTGGAGAAGATGGGGTAGAGCTACAGAAAAGTAATGTACTTCTGTTAGGACCTACTGGTGTTGGCAAAACTCTGCTGGCTCAAACCCTTGCCAAAATCCTCAACGTACCTTTCGCAATTGCCGATGCCACTACATTGACAGAGGCAGGATATGTAGGCGAGGACGTGGAGAATATACTGCTTCGGCTCATTCAGGCTGCCGATTTTGATATTGAAAAGGCTGAACGTGGCATCATCTATATCGATGAGATCGATAAAATCACAAGAAAAAGTGAAAATCCCTCCATCACCCGCGATGTCAGTGGTGAAGGAGTACAGCAGGCGCTTTTGAAAATTTTGGAAGGTACCATCTCTAATGTTCCACCTCAAGGGGGCCGTAAGCACCCACAGCAGGAATTCATTCAGATTGACACCTCCAATATTCTCTTCATCTGTGGTGGTGCCTTTGAAGGAATTGATAAGATCATTGAGCGCCGTGTATCCACTTCTTCTTTGGGTTTTGGGGCCAAGATTCGAACCAGCGCCGATAAGGAGACAGACAATCTCATTGCACAGGTCATTCCCCATGATCTGGTCAAATATGGGATGATCCCAGAATTGGTAGGACGTATTCCTGTCATTACTACCCTCAATGCACTGGATGCACCTAGTTTGGTGCGGATTTTGTCCGAACCCAAAAATGCTGTAATTAAACAGTATAAACGCCTTTTTGAATTAGATGGAATTGACTTAGAGTTTGAGCCAGAGGCTTTACAGGCGATTGCGGATCAAGCGATTGAGAGTAAAACTGGTGCTCGTGGGTTGCGTACTATTATGGAACGAGTCCTTCAACCCATTATGTTTGATTCCCCGTCCGATGCAACGATTGAGGAAATCACAATTTCTAAGGCATGTGTCGACGGAACGGGGGAACCTGATATATTGCGCAATCCCAATAAAAAACCAATGAAACTACAATTGCCATCAGACCGGGCGATGAAGCCGAGAAAAGATTCTGTCAGCTAATCCAAATATTGGATAGGAAAGCAGCCGCAAACACGGCTGGTTTTTCTAAATAAAGAAGAAAATATGAAAAGACTTTGTGCGTATCAGGAAAAATATACAGGAAAAGTCTCTTTTGGACTGATGAGCCAATCATTTTGTTCAAAATTAGGGCAATTTGTATAAAAAGTAAACATTTTGCACTTGAATTACACGATTTTTTTCTTTATAATGAATGTCAATTGAAAAGGTAAATTTGAACCTTTTCAAAAAGCTAGGAGAAAGCGAGGGAAGTTTATGTACGAAATCGATGAAAACACAGTGAGAATGCCGATGCTGGCGCTCCGTGGACTTGTCCTTTTTCCTAACATGATCCTTCATTTTGACGTGGGAAGGGAAAAATCTATTGCAGCTTTAAAAAAGGCAATGGATGACGACCAGTACATATATCTTGTTGCCCAAAAGGTCAAGAGGCAGGAGCGCCAAAAAAAGATAGTCGAAAATGGGCGCTTTTTGTATTTACAAAGATATTCGCGATGATGATCCGCAAGACTATGAAATCTATAATGTAGGTGTCGTTGCGCAGATCCGGCAGATCCTCAAGATGCCGGGGGATAGTCTGCGGGTATTGGTAGAGGGCGTTTATCGCGGTCAAACTAAGGAGATTGTCTCGACATCCCCTTACCTTGAGGCGATTGTGGAGAAGATGCCTCTCACCCAAATGCCAAAGTCCAAGTCTGTCGCATGCCAGGCGAGAATGCGCACATTAAAAGAACTCTTTGAGGAATACTGCTATCTTTATGCCAAGGTGCCCAAAGAAATTATTCTCAATGTGATGGAAACAGATGATCCTGTTTATCTGGTGGAATACATCGCTGGGAATATCATGCTGAAGATAGAACAGAAGCAGACAATATTGGAGCAATCCAGTGGGATGAAACGGTTAGATCTGCTCATCAAATATCTGGATCAGGAAAATAAAGTCCTCACTTTGGAGAAGGATATTTATGCCAAGGTGAAAGATCAAATTGATGAAAACCAGCGGGAATACTATCTACGGGAGCAGATGCGTGCTATTTCTGAGGAGCTGGGAGAAACTGAAAATGTACAGGACGAGGTAGAGGGCTATCAAAAGCGGATTGCCGCATTAGATATAGACGATGAGAGCAAAGAAAAGCTTTATAAAGAAGCTGATCGCCTCTTTAAAATGCCTTCCAACTCCCACGAGGCGGCAGTGATCCGCTCGTGGCTCGATGTCTGCTTGGATCTGCCCTACAATACCAGAACGAAAGATAAAATCGACATCGCAAAAGCCCAAAAGTTTTTGGATAAAGAGCACTATGGTCTCAAAAAAATCAAACAGCGTATCTTGGAACTGTTGGCTGTTCGGGTTATGGCGCCAGATATCAAAGGACAGATTATTTGTCTGGTAGGCCCTCCAGGAGTGGGAAAGACTTCTATTGCCCGTTCCATAGCCCAAACTATGGGAAGAAAATATGCCCGAGTTTCCTTGGGAGGCATCCGGGATGAGTCTGATATCCGTGGACACCGTAAAACCTATATCGGTGCTATGCCCGGAAGAATTATCACTGCTTTGCAGCAGGCCGGTTCTCGCAATCCTCTCATCTTGTTGGATGAAATCGATAAAATGAGCAACGATTTCAGAGGAGATCCCTCTGCGGCCATGCTCGAGGTTCTTGACAGTGAACAAAACAACGCATTTCGGGATCACTATGTAGAAATCCCCTTTGATCTTAGCGAGGTATTGTTCCTTACTACGGCCAATACGCTGGATACTATACCTGCGCCTCTTCTTGACCGTATGGAAGTCATTGAACTTCCCAGTTATACAAGAGAGGAAAAGTTCCAGATTGGAAAGCGTCACCTGGTTCCAAAACAGATGAAACGCCATGGACTCAACAGCAAGAACTTCCATATTTATGATGATGCCCTTTACGATTTGATTGATAATTACACACGGGAAGCTGGTGTCCGTAATCTAGAGCGGGTGATCGCCTCCCTTTGCCGGAAGGCGGATAAACGCCTGGTGGCTGGTGAAGTACTGAAGGTCAACATTCGAGATAAAAATATTGAAGAATTCCTTGGCGCCAAAAAGTTTAAGCCAGAAAAGATTTTGGAGACAGACGAAGTGGGGGTTGTCACTGGCCTTGCTTGGACTTCTGTGGGCGGTGAGACTATGCCCATCGAGGTTGCTGTTATGGATGGAAATGGCAAAATCGAGCTCACAGGTTCTTTAGGAGACGTGATGAAGGAGTCTGCCCATGCGGCAATCAGCTATGTGCGCAGCCGTGCTGATGAGCTTCTCATTGAGCCTGACTTCTATAAAACGCGAGACATCCACATTCATGTGCCAGAAGGCGCGGTGCCAAAGGACGGCCCGTCGGCAGGTATCGCCATCACCACGGCCATGGTCTCCGCCCTCACGGAGGTTCTCTCCTTTTCAAAGGAACTGTATCCGGAGGAGGAATTCCATGTGTACGTCCCGCC
>OGPJ01003100.1_pt1 | contig 10083 bp, 5 predicted proteins | sample 1552831 | NCBI WGS metagenome assembly OGPJ01 (sample SAMEA2579914, study PRJEB22360) | human gut metagenome | biome: human gut; feature: human-associated habitat; material: faeces | place: Denmark | collected 2008/2010
ATGTATTCCAGATCATCATGGGAATCGAAGAAGAGTTTGACATTGAGATCGATAATGAAGAAGCGGAGAAAATAACAACAGTTCAGGATGCTGTTGATCAGATCAAAAAAGCAGTGGAATAATTTGGTGTAAAATGAAAAAGCCCCTGTGGGCTTTTTCGTTTTACATGGAAAAGAAATAAAGGACGGTGCAAGACACCGGGAAAGAGTAGAAAATGCATAAGAAATTAAAAGAGTTAGAACAGAAGATAGGTTATCGATTCAGAAATTTTTCTTTTCTTGAACAGGCAATGATGCACAGTTCCTATACGAATGAGCATCGGATGGAAAAATACAGATGCAATGAACGTTTAGAGTTTTTGGGAGATGCGGTCTTAGAACTGATTTCCAGTGAGTTTTTGTTTCGGCAGTCTCCGAAAGTTCCGGAAGGAGAGCTGACAAAAACAAGGGCAAGCATGGTGTGTGAGCAGTCATTGGCTATGTGCGCGAGAGACATCGATCTTGGAAGCTATCTTCTTCTCGGAAAAGGGGAAGAGGTAACAGGAGGGCGTTTTCGTGATTCTGTGACTTCAGATGCACTGGAAGCTTTGATCGGAGCAATATATCTGGATGGTGGTTTTGCTAATGCAAAAGAGTTTATACATCGATTTATTTTGAAAGATTTGGAGAACAAGAAACTCTTTTTTGATAGCAAGACTATCCTGCAGGAAATCGTGCAGGCGAATTTTAAAGAAGTAATCTCGTATCATCTGATTGGTGAAGAGGGACCGGATCATAATAAGATTTTCCGTGTTGCGGTACATATCGGAGAAGAAGAATACGGAGTCGGAGAAGGCCGGACGAAGAAAGCAGCAGAGCAGGAGGCTGCATATATCAGCATTTTGAAACTGCATGAAAAGAATATAAAGTAGGTGTGGAATGTATTTAAAAAGCATAGAAGTGCAGGGATTTAAATCATTTGCCAATAAAATTAAATTCGAATTCCATAATGGAATCACCGGCATTGTCGGTCCGAACGGAAGTGGAAAAAGTAACGTAGCAGATGCGGTCAGATGGGTGCTTGGGGAACAGCGTGTGAAGCAGTTAAGAGGCGGCAACATGCAGGATGTTATTTTTTCCGGTACTGAGAACAGAAAGCCGCTTAGTTATGCATCGGTGGCGATCACTCTGGACAATTCAGACCATAAGCTTCCGGTTGATTACGAAGAAGTTACGGTAGCAAGAAAGCTATACCGTTCCGGAGAAAGCGAATATCTGATCAATGGAAGAGCATGCAGATTAAAAGATGTAAATGAACTTTTCTATGATACAGGTATCGGAAAAGAAGGGTATTCGATTATCGGACAGGGACAGATTGATAAGATCTTAAGTGGTAAGCCGGATGAAAGGCGAGAGCTTTTTGATGAAGCAGCAGGAATTGTCAAATTCAAACGAAGAAAAAGTATGTCGGTCAAAAAGTTAGAAGATGAACGCCAGAATCTGGTCCGTGTCAATGATATTCTGTCTGAGCTGGAAAAGCAGGTTGGGCCGTTAGAACGTCAGTCTGAAAAGGCGAGGGAGTATCTGAAACGGAAGGAAGAATTAAAAACATACGATATCAACATGTTCCTGCTGGAAATGGAACGTATCCGAGATCAGATTCGGGGGCTGGAAGAGAAGCTTCGTATTACAAAAGGGGAGCTTGAAGAAGCAACCAGACAATATGCGGATACGAAGACGGAATATGAGGCGATTGAAGAACAGGTGGAAGTGATCGACGCTTCTGTCGAAAAGGCTAACCGTCAATTAAATGAGACGACGATTCTGAAGCAGCAGTTAGAGAACCAGATCGCACTGTTAAAGGAACAGATTCACAGTGCACGGATGAACGATGAACATTTCGATCAGCGGGCCAGCGTGATTGATTCCGAGATGGATGTCCGTGAAGGACAGATGAAAGAACTTCAGACGGAGAAAGTTTCCATTGTAAAACAGATGGAAGAAAAACAGTCGGAAGAAGATCAGATTAAGAATGAACTGACGGAATTACAGGCGAAGATAGCACAGATTACAGGATCCGTTGATGAAAAGAAGAATCATATCATGGAGATACTGAATAACAGAGCATCTACGAAAGCTCAGATCCAGAAATTTGATACGATGATGGAACAGATCCAGGTTAGAAAGTCGCAGATCAACCGAGAGATCCTTGCTAATGACAGTGAGATTGCAGAAGAAAATGAAAATCTGAACAAGTATCAGATGGAATTAAAAGTTATCTCAGACAAGATCATAGCCCTGAACAATGAAAATAAAGAATATGAAAGTAACATTAAGACGTTACAGGCGCAGATATCCAGAGAGTCTCAGAAATTACAGATTGGTCAGTCTGCTTTCCACCGGGAGCAGTCAAGACTGGAATCCCTTAAGAATATTACAGAACGTTATGACGGATACGGTAACAGTATTCGTAAAGTTATGGATAATAAGGACCGTGAGAAGGGACTTCTGGGTGTAGTAGCAGATATCGTAAAGGTTGAAAAAGACTATGAGATCGCTATTGAGACCGCACTTGGCGGTAATATCCAGAATATCGTAACCGAGGATGAAGATACGGCAAAACGTATGATCAATTTCCTGAAGAAGAATAAGTTCGGCCGTGCAACATTCTTGCCTTTAACATCAATCCGTGCGAATTCCGGGATCAATCGTCCGGAAGCACTTAAAGAACCGGGAGTTGTCGGAACAGCCAACAAACTGGTTCAGGTAGAGAATAAATATAAAACTCTCGCAGATTATCTGCTGGGAAGAACACTGGTAGTAGATCATATTGATCATGCAACAATGATCGCAAGAAAATACCACCAGTCAATCCGTATCGTTACACTGGAAGGGGAACTGATCAATCCGGGTGGTTCCATGACCGGTGGAGCATTTAAGAATTCCAGTAATCTTCTGAGCAGACGAAGAGAAATCGAAGAGTTTGAAAAGACCGTTCAGAAATTAAAACAGGAGATGACGGAGACGGAACAGCAGATCTGTGGCCTGAAAGATGAACGCGCAGGGTATTATGAAAAGACTGACGCAATCAGTGCAGAGCTTCAGAAAGCGTATGTCGTACAGAATACCGCAAAGATGAATGCAGATCAGTCATCTGCAAAGATCCAGAGCTTCAAACAACAATTCGATAATCTGCGAAATGAAGCTGCAAAACTGGATACACAGATCAACGAGATAATGGACAATCAGGAGTCTATTAATATAGAACTGGATACGTCAGAAAGTCTGGAAAATGATCTGAATATCAACATTGAGAAAGAACAAAAAGAGCTGGAAGAGATCCACGCAAAGGAAAGCTTTAAGACCAGAAAATCAGAACAGATTCATCTGGAATATGCAGGATTAGAGCAGAAGTATACATTTATTACGGAAAATATTATCCGTATCCGTGAAGAGATGGATAAATTCCGGGCAGAATTGGAAGAACTGACAAAGAATAAGGGTGGAAATTCTCAGGAAATTGCCGAAAAAGAGAAGAAGATCCAGGAATTGAAAACAACAATTGATAATTCCGGTGATCTGTTTGATGAAATCAAACTTCAGATTGAACGTTCAAAAAGAGAACGTGAGGAATTGAATAAACGGCACAAATCATTCTTCGAAAAACGTGAAGAGATCTCAAAACATATGACAGATCTTGATAAAGAGGTTTATCGTCTGGAAAGTCAGAGGGAAGGGTACGAAGAAGCTTCTGAAAAGCAGATTAATTATATGTGGGAGGAATATGAACTCACACTGAATCACGCAAAAGAACTTAGGAATCCGAACCTGACCGATCTTGCAGATATGAAGAGACGGATCCAGGAGTTAAAAGGTGAGATCCGTGCACTGGGTAATGTCAATGTTAATGCGATAGAAGAATATAAAAGTGTATCCGAGCGTTATGAATTCCTGAAGGGCCAGCATGATGATCTGGTAGAAGCAGCCGAAACACTGGAACAGATTATCGAGGAACTTGATAATGCCATGCGTAAGCAGTTCAAAGAGCAGTTCGCCAGAATTGCAGCCGAGTTCGATCAGGTATTCAAGGAAATGTTCGGAGGCGGAAAAGGAACGCTGGAACTTATGGAAGATGAGGATATTCTGGAGGCGGGTATCCGGATCATTGCCCAGCCGCCTGGAAAGAAGCTGCAGAATATGATGCAGTTGTCCGGTGGAGAAAAAGCATTGACAGCGATAGCACTTCTTTTTGCAATCCAGAATCTGAAGCCGTCACCGTTCTGTCTGCTGGATGAGATCGAAGCGGCACTGGATGATAATAACGTAGACCGTTTTGCACAATATTTGCACAAGTTAACAAAGTATACGCAGTTCATAGTAATCACACATCGACGTGGAACAATGACGGCGGCAGACAGACTGTATGGTATCACTATGCAGGAAAAAGGTGTATCTACACTGGTATCTGTCAGCCTGCTTGAAAATGAACTGGATAAATAGGAGGAAGATATGGGATTTTTTGAAAAACTGGTTGCCGGTCTTGGTAAGACCAGAGACAATATTGTATCAGGAATGGACAGCATCTTTCACGGATTCTCCCGTATCGATGATGACTTTTACGAGGAGCTGGAAGAGGTTCTGATCATGGGAGATCTTGGTGTACAGGCAACATATGATATTCTGGATGATCTGAAGGCAAAAGTAAAAGAAAAACACATCAAAGAACCAATGGAATGCCGGGAACTTCTGATCGAAAGTATCAAAGAACAGATGGACATCGGAGAAACAGCATATGAATTTGAAAACTGCACATCCGTAGTGATGGTAATCGGTGTCAATGGTGTAGGAAAGACTACAACGATCGGAAAGCTTGCAGGAAAGCTTCGTGCAGAGAATAAGAAAGTTGTAATTGCAGCGGCCGATACATTCCGTGCGGCGGCCGGAGAACAGTTAAAAGAATGGGCGAACCGTTCGCAGGCAGAGCTGATCGGCGGACAGGAGGGATCTGATCCGGCATCGGTTGTGTTTGATGCTGTTGCGGCAGCAAAGGCGCGGCATGCAGATGTGCTGATGATCGATACAGCCGGACGTCTGCACAATAAAAAGAATCTGATGGAAGAACTCAGAAAGATGAATAAGATCATTGACCGGGAATTTCCTGAGGCATACAGAGAGACATTGGTTGTTCTGGATGCAACAACAGGACAGAATGCCCTGCAGCAGGCGAAGGAATTCAACGATGTGGCAGAGATTACAGGGATCGTTTTGACAAAGATGGATGGAACCGCAAAAGGAGGAATCGCAGTTGCCATCCATGCAGAGCTGGGCGTTCCGGTAAAATATATCGGTGTGGGAGAGACTATTGACGATTTGCAGAAATTTAATGCAGATGATTTCGTGAATGCGTTATTCGAAAGACCGAAAGATGATGAGGCTTCAGAAGAGGTTTCAGAAAACGAATAAGAGGAAGAGAGGAAGTACGAGATGTTAACATTAGAAAAATTCAAACAGGCGAGTGCAATCGTAAAAGAAGTAACCCTGCCAACTAAGCTGGTATACAGCGAATACTTAAGCAAACAGACAGGTGCTGATGTCTATCTGAAACCAGAGAATATGCAGTATACAGGTGCTTATAAAGTACGTGGTGCATATTACAAGATCAGTACAATGAGCGAAGAAGACAGAAAGAAAGGTCTTGTAACTGCGTCTGCAGGTAACCATGCACAGGGCGTGGCATATGCAGCAAAGAAATTCGGCTGCAAGGCAACGGTAGTTATGCCGACAGTTACACCATTGATCAAAGTAAATCGTACAAAGAGCTATGGAGCAGAAGTCGTATTACACGGAGATGTCTATGATGATGCCTGTGCATATGCAATGAAACTGGCAGAAGAAGAAGGATACACATTCGTACATCCTTTCGATGATCTGGATGTTGCAACGGGACAGGGAAGTATTGCAATGGAAATCTTTGAAGAACTTCCGGACGTAGATTATATTCTCGCACCAATCGGTGGCGGCGGTCTGATCACAGGAGTTTCGACACTTACCAAGATGCTGAATCCGAATGTCAAAGTAATCGGTGTAGAACCGGCTGCCGCTGCAAGCATGACAGAGGCATTGAAAGAAAGACATCCGGTAACACTTGCAAGTGCCAATACGATCGCTGATGGTACAGCTGTAAAACGTGTCGGAGAAAAGATCTTCCCATATGCAGAAAAGAATATAGATGAAGTTATTACAGTTTCAGATGATGATCTGATCGGTGCATTCCTCGATGTAGTAGAGAATCACAAGATGATCGTAGAAAATTCAGGCCTTCTGACAGTAGCGGCTCTCAGACAGCTTGATCTGAAAGGAAAGAAAGTCGTATCCATCTTAAGTGGTGGTAATATGGATGTGATTACAATGTCCTCGATCGTACAGCACGGACTGATCCAGAGAGACAGAATCTTCTCTGTATCTGTACTTCTTCCGGACAAGCCGGGTGAACTGGTACGCGTTGCATCTACAATCGCCAAAGCAAATGGTAATGTAATCAAACTGGAGCATAACCAGTTCGTAAGTACCAACCGAAACGCAGCAGTAGAACTTCGAATCACACTGGAAGCATTCGGAACCGAACACAAACACCAGATTATGAAAGCCTTAGAAGACGAGGGCTTAAGTCCAAGAGAAGTTAACGCAAAACTTTATTAATAATGTATAAAAAATGATTATGGAATCCCCATAATCATTTTTTTTTGAATAAATATCCATAATAGAACTTGACAACACATGTATTATTGTATACAATTATACATGTTGAATTTAGTACTTTACTACGAAAAAATATTTTAGAAAGCAGGCGATGGAAAATGGAAAACAGGAAAGTATACCTGGATGATCATACAAATTTATTGCAACTGGAAGAGCACATGTACCCGTTGGTGGATGTGAAGACACCGAATGTATTTCGTAATCTGTTCCATTATGACGAGATTCCGAAAATCGCATTCAATGACCGAATTGTTCCGCATTGTATGCCGGATGAGATCTGGATCACAGATACAACATTCAGAGATGGCCAACAATCACGTGCCCCGTACAGTACTGAGCAGATCGTAACATTATATGATTATTTTCATCGTCTGGGTGGTCCGAAGGGAAAGATCAGACAGTGTGAATTCTTCCTCTATAGTAAAAAGGACAGAGACGCCGTCTACAAATGCATGGAAAAGGATTATAAATTCCCGGAGATAACAAGCTGGATCCGTGCGAGCAAGAAAGATTTCGAACTGGTGAAAGAGATCGGAATGAAAGAGACTGGTATTCTGGTAAGCTGTTCGGACTATCATATATTCTATAAACTAAAGATGACAAGACGTGAGGCAATGGAACATTATCTGTCTATCGTAAGAGAATGTCTTGAGACAGGAATCAGCCCGAGATGTCATCTGGAAGATATCACACGTTCCGACATCTATGGATTCGTCATTCCATTCTGTCTGGAACTTATGAAACTGATGGATGAGTATAAGATTCCGGTCAAGATCCGTGTCTGTGATACCATGGGATACGGGGTCAACTATCCGGGAGCTGTAATACCAAGATCTATTCCGGGAATCATCTATGGACTCAGAGTACATGCCGGTGTTCCAAGCGAACTGATCGAATTTCACGGACATAATGATTTCTATAAGGCAGTCAGCAATTCATCGACAGCATGGCTTTATGGTGCGTGCGGTGTGAACTGTTCACTTTTTGGAATCGGAGAGCGTACCGGTAATACACCACTGGAAGCGATGGTGTTCGAATATGCACAGCTTCGTGGCACACTGGATGGGATGGATACAACAGTTATCACAGAGCTTGCAGATTATTATGAGAAAGAGATCGGATATCATATTCCTTCAAGAACACCTTTTGTTGGTAAGAACTTTAATGTAACAAGGGCTGGAATCCATGCAGATGGTTTATTGAAGAATGAAGAGATCTACAACGTATTTGATACCGGAAAATTCCTGAACCGTCCTCCGCTTGTTGCAATATCTAACACATCCGGACTTGCAGGTATTGCACACTGGATCAATACATATTTTAAGCTGCCGGAGGACAAGAAAGTAGATAAGAACTCAGAACTTGTAAGTTCTGTAAAAGAATGGGTAGATAAGCAGTATGAAGAAGGACGAGTAACCGTTCTTACAGACGATGAGTTGATCAGAGTTATCGACGAAAACTGTAAGAGAATTGGTGTGGAATTGATATAGCAGAGGTGTTTTTAATGGAAGAATATCAGGACAGATCCTTACGAGGAAGAGTGTTCCGGCATCTGCGGGAAGATATTCTGAATGGGGTATATAAAAATCATGAAGAATTAAGGGAAGTAACAATCGGTGAAGAACTGGGGGTAAGCAGAACACCGGTAAGAGAAGCCTTAAGACAATTGGAGTTAGAAGGACTGGTTACGATCATTCCGAATAAAGGTGCGTATGTGACAGCCATTACCAGAAAAGATGTGAAAGATATCTATAAGATACGTTCGCAACTGGAAGGGCTGTGTGCCAACTGGGCAACGAAATATATTACGGATGCGCAGATTGAAGAACTGGAAGAAGTGATTCTTCTGTCAGAATTTCATTTGCATAAGAAGGGATCCGGACAGATTGAACAGATGTCAGAAATGGATGGTAAGTTTCATAAGATATTGTATGAGGCATCCAACAGCAGGATCCTGGAACATGTATTAACAGATTTTCACAAGTATGTACAGCTTGCCAGGACGATGTCTATTGAAGCACCGGAGCGTGCCGAGAAATCAATAGAAGAACACAGAGAAATCCTGGAAGCAATCAAGGCAAAAGATGCGGCAAAAGCAGAACAGCTTGCAAATGAACATATATTACACGTGATGGAAAATCTGCATCTGGAAGAATAATAAAAGATGCCGCGAACAGATAGAAAGGAGACAAATACCATGGCAAAAATTAAAATGACAACACCGATTGTAGAGATGGACGGAGACGAGATGACAAGAATTCTCTGGAAGATGATCAAAGAAGATCTTCTGGAGCCATATATTGAACTGAACACAGAATATTATGATCTGGGTCTGGAACATAGAAATGAGACAGATGATCAGGTAACAATCGATGCTGCTAATGCAACCAAGAAATATAAAGTTGCAGTAAAATGTGCAACAATCACACCGAATGCGGCACGTATGAAAGAGTATGATCTGAAAGAAATGTGGAAGAGTCCGAACGGAACGATCCGTGCAATACTTGACGGAACTGTATTTCGTGCACCGATTGTTGTAAAAGGCATTGAGCCATGTGTAAAAAACTGGAAAAAACCAATCACTATTGCAAGACATGCATATGGAGATGTATATAAAAATACAGAGATGAAGATTCCTGGACCTGGAAAAGTAGAACTGGTATACACGGCAGAAGACGGCACAGAGACCAGAGAACTGGTACACAACTATGCAGGACCGGGTGTTGCACAGGGAATGCATAACTTATGCGGATCTATTGAAAGCTTTGCGAGAAGCTGCTTTAATTATGCATTGGATACAAAGCAGGATCTGTGGTTCGCAACAAAAGATACGATCTCTAAGAAGTATGACCATACATTCAAAGATATTTTCCAGGAAATCTTTGACAAAGATTATGCCGAGAAGTTCAAAGAAGCCGGAATTACATATTTCTATACTTTGATCGATGATGCGGTTGCAAGAGTTATGAAATCAGAAGGCGGATATATCTGGGCATGTAAGAACTATGACGGAGATGTAATGAGTGATATGGTTTCTTCCGCATTTGGTTCTCTTGCAATGATGACATCTGTTCTGGTATCACCGGATGGAAATTATGAATATGAGGCAGCTCATGGAACTGTACAACGTCATTATTACAAGCATCTGAAAGGGGAAGAGACTTCTACAAACTCTGTAGCTACAATTTTTGCATGGACAGGTGCTCTTAGAAAACGTGGTGAGATGGATGGAAATGCCGAATTGGCAGCATTCGCAGATAAGCTTGAAAAAGCAACCATTGATACCATTGAAGAAGGTAAGATGACGAAAGATCTGGCATTGATCACGACACTGGAAAATCCAACC
>OGPJ01003104.1_pt1 | contig 10072 bp, 10 predicted proteins | sample 1552831 | NCBI WGS metagenome assembly OGPJ01 (sample SAMEA2579914, study PRJEB22360) | human gut metagenome | biome: human gut; feature: human-associated habitat; material: faeces | place: Denmark | collected 2008/2010
GTTTTATTAAATTACTGGAATACTGAAAAGATTTTCAACAAATACCTTTTCCATATTTACTTTTCTTCTATGTATCTTCCTATTATTCTTTCAACTTTCTTATCCGTTTCATACGACCGCACAATTTTCAAAAAGTCGTCTGTTGTTACGATTTGAAATTGATATGTCTGATAATATTTATGCAGCATTTGAAAGAATGTTTTATCGCCCATTGTTTTCCACAGTTCATACAGGAATAGTTCGCCGCCCTCGTAAACAGAGTTTGAGTATTCGTCCGGCTTGTCCTGATAATTGCTTACGCTTCGGTTGATTGCTTTGGTGCGGGAGGACTGGGGGATGACGATTTTTCGGAACCATCGGTCCATGTCTTTGCGGGTGGAATACTTGTCGCTCCACAGTTTTTTCTGTAATTTCTTATTTGCATAATAAGGGAATAACACGTCTTCACAGAACTCGCAAAAGCCCTCGTCAAGCCACGGCTCCTTGTACGAGTCGTTGCCGATTGCAGCGTAAAACCACTGGTGGGCGATTTCATGCGGAACATGTGCTTCCAGTCCCCCGTAAGAATTCTTGTCAATTTTGCGAAAGTCCTTCACATCCGGCATGCCAATCATGCAAAGTCCCGGATATTCCATCGCGCTGTTCATAAAGCAGTGCACGATTTTTAACTGTGAAAACGGATACGAACCTATTTTTTCCGAAAAAATGCGGACTGCCTCTTTCGCAAGCTGCATGGAATATTTGTAATAGCTCTGATTTTTCTCATAATTTGGTCCCAAAATTGAAATCGTTGTGCTGCCGGTCTTCGCATCCAGCCGGCAAAAATCATCCGACAAAACCGCTGCAAACTCTCTTAACTTTTTGCCGGTAATCGTTGTTCCATCCTGCACAGAGTGCTGCGTGCCGGTTGCTGCAATCGTGTATTTTTTCGGATGCCGGAATGTAACTTCATAATCTGCTGCCTCATACACATACGTCTCATCGTTGTCACCCACATAAGGATTTTCGTTCCACGCCCCCTTTTGATAGCGAGAGATACAGGGAAAACAAAACGAAAGCTGATACATTTCATGCCCGTCATAAGAGATATAGCCAAATCGGTTTTTCTGTTTTGGAATCTCGGTGCGGAATGAAAATTCAACAGTTACACACTCGCGGGCCGGTGCTAAAACCCGGTTCTTATCAGATAAATAAAGAACTGATGCATCTTCTTTTTTATCAATCTGCAAAGTATGTCCTCCGATTCTTGCCGAGGTTATCTCGGTTTTGCACGCTTTCTTTTTCTGGTTCGTTTTCTCCTGCAAAATAGCGGCTGCCCAGTTGCGCACGCAAATACTCTTCAAATCATCATCGGTCGCATTTTTTAGTTTCGCACGGACCGTTCCGGAAAGAACCTTGTTGTTGGTGTCAAGCAATATGTTCATCCGGTATTTGCCGGCATACGCTTTTCCTTCCTTTTTTATCTTTTCATGTTTCTGTTCTACTTTTGTCGTCTCTGGATGCCCTGTGACAAAAACACCTGCGGTAACCGCCACTCCTATTACCGCCAGTATCATGACTGCTATACCTATTTTCTTCATTCGCTGCCTCACTTTCTATCAAGTTTACTTCTTAATTTTCCCTACAAAATATCCACACAAAACTGATACTTGGAAAGTTTTTTTGCTTCTTTCCTTGTTTTTGCGCGATACAATTTGAGGTTATCTGCCGTTGTGACATAACCATACAATTTCGTTATCACACGCCCTCTCCTTGCATAAATTTTCTGCTCCCATGGACCTTTTTTCTCACCAACTTCTTCAAAAGAAATCTTCTCGCCGTTCTGATCAAACAATGCAATCTGGCTGTGCACGCCTCCGCTCTCCTTTGTAAACACAACAATCTGATAAGGGGAAACAAACACACTTTTTACTGCCAAATGACTGTTTAGCTTTTTATTGACTGCAATCTCTCTACTCCCTTTTTTATAAACCGTATACGGGATTTCAAAATTCCATGAACCGCAGATAGACTGCTCTTTATCCTGAAGATAAACCGTCAAAATCCGAATCCGAAGAGTTCCGTCTTTCTTAATGACATCCTCTTTATCAAATTTCATCATTCCGATAAACGCATGCTTGTCAACACATTTTCCATCCATCAAAATGTCGGAATCTTCTTTTGACATCTGTTTTCCAAAACTATACTGTGTTTTCACACAGATTCCATTTCCTTCCTTTGAAAAATCCATCTGCTCTGCCTGCATTTTCATCGTAACATACACAGAAAATCCATCGCAGTAAACTTCCGACGCCGTCAGTTTGATTCCTTGGCTTTGTGCACTTAAATGGTTTTCCTTTTCCTGTGTAATCTTTTTTGCATCCTTATACTCACCGGAGTAAATAACTCCCTTCTCTACCTTTTGAAAAATAGTTCCAAGAATCGGAAGATTTGCCGCAAGTGACGGATTTACCGCAAGCACGCTGCCGCATATCAAAATAACAACACAAGCTGCCACCGCCAGATGTTTCCACGTGCGGTTTTCAATTTTTCTCTCTGGTGCATCCGGCAGATTCTGCAATGTATCACAAATTGTCTGTTTTACCGCATCCGGCACCTCATCCGTTCTCCGAATATTGCCAAGCCATTTTGTAAATCTATCCATAATAAATTCCTCCAATTCATAAGCGCCCGTCGCTGTCAGGCGATGCTTCTTTCCCAATCTCATAAAATTGCTCCAGAGTCTTTCTCGCTGACTGCAGCCTGCTTTTTACCGCACTTTGCCCAATTTGCAGCGCCCCCGCAATTTCCCGAATTTTAAACTGCTGCCCGTAATAAAGTTCCACAACAATCCGCTGCTTTTCATTTAGAAAACCAAGCATTTCCTGCCACTCGATTTCTCCGTATTTATCCGAGCAGTCCATGACATCCGGGAAATTATCTGCCGTAACCGTCCGCTTATTTTCATTGTAAATCGCATAACACCGGTGAATTAAAATCCGAGTCATCCACGTTTTAAAAAATTTAGCATTTCGCAAAGAACCTATTTTTTCCCAGCAGATAAGAATCGTTTCCTGTATGGCATCTGCCGCATCCTCGTCATTTTGCAAAATAGCAATTGCAGTCTTATACATACTCACCTGATAATTCCCCACCAGTTTCACAAAGGCTTCTTTGTCGTGCTTTTTCGCTTGTAACACAAGTTTTTTGTCCATGGTATGTTCCTTTCTTCCAAGGCCTTGAAATTAAGTACTACAACTATTAGATAAAAGAATACCACATTTGGTCGGTTTTTACTGCAAAAAAAGCCACATCTACCTGCGGGTACAGGTAAATATGACTTTCTTTTTTATGATTTCCTATTTTCTACTCATACCGAAGTGCTTCGATTGGATCGAGTCTCGCCGCCTTGTTCGCCGGATAGTAACCGAAGAACACGCCGATAATCATGGAAAATACAACGGAACCAATGATGGCAGCCACCGGAGCAGATGCCGCATAGCCTAGGAGGGAAGCGGCGACGGCTCCGAGAATAAATCCTAAGATAATCCCAAAGACGCCTCCCAGCAAGCAGAGGATAACCGCTTCTATTATAAATTGCAGGCGGATGGAGCTGTTCTTTGCACCAAGCGCCTTGCGCGTACCGATTTCTCTGGTACGCTCGGTAATGGAAACAAGCATAATATTCATAACGCCGATTCCACCTACTAAAAGGGAAATGCCGGCGATAAACGCAATCGCAATGGAAACGGTATCAATCATGTCGTTCATGGAACTTGTCATACTGCTCATCGTCGAGGTGCTGATTTGATAATCTTCATTCGACGCATAATACTCGTTATTCATATACGTTTCCAGTTCATCAGCAAAATCGGTAACACTTGCCACCAAAGAATTTGTCACAACCGTAAACTTCTCATAGCCATCGTCTGTGTGCATTTTTTCTTTTCCTGTTGTAATCGGAAGATAGGCACTCGTTGTCACATCGGAGTCGGAGTCAGAGGAAAATGAATTGGCATCCTCCTCGTACTCATAAACGCCGACAATATAAAAACTATATTTTCCAAAAATTTCTTCAAACTTTTGTCCTCCTGACTCATCGTATTCTTTGCATTTTCTACCTTTAATCTAAAGAAAAAGTATGAACAGCCTATGTTCATACTTTGATAATTCGGACATAAAGTTGTGATTTTTCTGTTAAATGGAAAACAATTCCTCTAACTGCTCATACGTCTCCACCGTGTTCATTGCGCGCCGCAGAGAAGCCGAATGTGGGTAACCTGCGGTGTACCACGCCGCATGGCTCCGCATTTCCCGCATACCGCGTTTTTCGCCTTTCCACTCAATCTGCATTTTGGCATGGCGCAGAATCATCCGGCACACTTCGGAAAAAGGTGGTTTTTCCGGTACCATTCCGGTTTCTAAATATGTCTTAATCTGATGAAAAATCCACGGATTTCCCTGCGCCCCGCGGCCAATCATCACACCGTCACAATTTGTCTGCTCCATCATATTTTTCGCATCCTCCGGCGTAAAAATATCTCCATTTCCAATGACCGGAATTGACACTGTATCTTTCACTTTGGCAATTATTTTCCAGTCAGCCTTTCCGCTGTAATACTGTTCTCTCGTTCTGCCATGTACTGCCACAGCCGCTGCGCCTGCTGCTTCCGCCGCCTTTGCCATCTCGATTGCCTGCACTTCGTCCGCACCAAATCCTTTGCGAAACTTTACCGTCACTGGTTTGTCAATCGCTTTTACCGTTTTCTCAATAATTTTTGCCGCAAGCGGAATGTTTTTGAGGAGGGCGGAACCCTCGCCATTATTCACAACCTTTGGCACAGGGCATCCCATATTGATATCTAAAATATCGAAATTCCGATGCTCGATTTTCTTTGCCATCTCACTGATAATATCCGGGTCTGAGCCAAATAACTGCAGCGATACCGGGCGTTCCCTGTCATCAATCCGAAGCAAATCCTCGGTATTTTTATTATTATAAAAAATGCCTTTTGCACTCACCATTTCCGTGCAGATTAAATCCGCTCCCTGCTCTTTGCAAAGCAGACGAAATGGCAGGTCCGTAACCCCTGCCATTGGTGCTAATACAATATTGCCATCTAAGCTTACATTGCCGATTTTCAGTTTGTTACTTCCCATCTTCACTCTTTTTCGTCCTCTCATAAATCAGACGCATGCCCTGTAAGGTCAGCTCTGAATCATAAATATCAATCTTATCGGTGCCCTCTGAAATAATGCGTCCGAGCCCGCCGGTTGCCACAACTTTCATATTCTGATAACCCGATTCTTCACGGAACTTGTCAATGATATATTCCGCCTGTCCAATCGTTCCGTACACAAGTCCTGCCTGCATACTTGTAATCGTGGTTTTCGCCATAATCGACTCCGGTTTTATAATTTCAATTTCCGGAAGTTTTGCTGCATTGCTCCAAAGTGCTTTCGCACTGATTCTTATACCGGGTGCCGTGACACCTGCAACAAATGCACCGTCTTCCGTCACCAAATCATATGTCGTAGCCGTACCGTAATCAATGACAAACACCGGCCCGCCATACAAAAAGTAAGCACCGACCGCATCGACCACACGGTCTGCTCCGATTTCCATCGGATTTGTCGTTGCAATGCGGATACCCGATTTTGTTCCATTTCCCACAATCATCGGATCACAGTCAAGATATTTCTTTACACCGCTTGTCAGAGAATACATAATCTTTGGCACAACAGAGCAGATAATGACATCCTCAACATCGTCCGCGGACACATCTTTGTGGGATAACTGCTCCACGATCTGGACACCAAACTCATCGGAAGTTCTCGGCAGACTGGTTGTCAGCCGAAACTTATGCAGAATTTTTTCTCCTTGAAAAAGTCCAAATGTCAAATTTGTATTTCCGATATCAATCGCCAGTAACATAATAGCCCCCATTCAGAGTAAATGATTTCATTCGTTCACTCCGTCAATAAAAAATGTTTTATAGTAAGTCTCTAAATTTTCTAAAAGTTCTGCGTATTTTACACGGTATTGTTTGATTTTCAAATGGCTTCCGATTTCATCATAGAAGAAATCATTTTCCTTTGCCGTCGTAGACATATAAAGGGAGCCATCTTCATCAAATTCCATGGTAAATACACCACCGACATCTTCAGTCATCGTCACCGCCATAATCTGCAGTTCATCCTGAATCGCAGATGGAAGCGATGCATAACGCGGATTTAAATAATATTTCTGCTCATAGGCACTGCACGCGCACAAAATCTGTTCTTCCTGCATGGAAAACCTCCTAATCCCGTTCACTTAACGGTGTATATGGTTTGTGTTTTGCCACCGCTTTATAAGCCGGACGAATGATTTTCCCAGCATTGACAAGTTCCTCTAAACGGTGTGCGCTCCAGCCGGCGATACGTCCAATTGCGAAAATCGGCGTATAAAGCTCATGCGGAATCCCCAGCATGCTATATACAAGTCCGCTGTAAAAATCAATATTGGCACTAACACCTTTATAAATATGACGCTCATTCGCAATCACTTTTGGTGCCAGTTTTTCGACCAGATTGTAAAGGGCAAATTCTTTCTGAAGCCCCTTTTCATCGGCAAGTTTCTGGACAAATTTGCGGAACGTTCTCGCACGTGGGTCAGAAATTGAGTACACCGCGTGTCCCATACCGTAAATCAAACCGGCACGGTCAAATGCCTGCTGATTCAGAAGGGCAATCAAATACGATTCTACTTCATCCTCATCTTCCCAGTTTTTGACTTTCTGTTTCATATCGTCAAACATCTGCGATACTTTTTTATTCGCTCCACCATGTCTTGGTCCTTTCAGCGAACCGAGTGCTGCCGAAATTGCCGCATAGGTATCGGTTCCGGATGAAGTTACCACATGGTCCGTAAATGTCGAGTTATTACCACCGCCATGCTCCGCATGAAGCACAAGGGCAATGTCCAAAATCTTTGCCTCTAACGGTGAAAATTTACTATTTGGACGAAGCATATGCAGAATATTTTCTGCGGTGGAATACTCCGCTTTTGGCGGGTGCAGGAAGAAACTCGTTCCTTCATGGAAATAGCATGCCGCCTGATAACCATATACCGCAAACATCGGAAACAGTGCTACTAACTGCAAGCACTGGCGCAGCACATTTTCCGTAGTAATATCGTCTGCTCTGTCGTCATAGGAATATAACGTAAGAACGCTTCGTCCAAGTGTATTCATAAGGTCAACACTTGGTGCTTTCATAATAATATCACGTACAAAGCTGGTTGGCAGGCTTTGACGATAATTGGCTAACATGTCCTTGAGTTCTTCCAGTTCAGATTCATTCGGCAGTTTTCCAAAAATCAGAAGATACACAACTTCCTCATATCCAAACCGTTTTTCAGATAGAAACCCATCCACGATTTCCTCAATATCAATGCCTTGATAAAATAATTTACCATCGCAGGGAACTTGTACCCCATCGGAAATTTTTGTTGATTGAATCTCTGAAATTTCTGTGAGGCCAGTCAATACACCACGTCCATTCAAATCACGGAGTCCGCGCTTTACTTCATATTTTTCATAAAGAGTAGAGTCAATGGTGCTGCTCGCTTCACACACCGATGCCATCTTATGTAACCACTCATTTCGATATCCGGCGTTTAAGTTATTGCTCATATTGGCTCCTTTCGTTGCTTTACCTCGGAAGTGTCACATACATAACCGCTTTAATTGTGTGCATGCGGTTTTCTGCCTCGCGAAATACCACGTCAGCATATTTTTCAAACACTTCATCTGTTACTTCCATTTCCGTCAATCCATATTTTTCATAGATTTCTTTTCCAATCTTCGTTTTCAAATCATGGAATGCCGGCAGACAATGCATAAACACTGCGGTGTCCTTTGCATTATCCATTGCCGCTTTGTTAATCTGATAAGGGCTTAATGCCTCAATTCTCTCTTTCCAGACTTCATCCGGCTCCCCCATAGAAACCCATACGTCGGTATAAAGAACATCTGCATCTTTGGTCCCCTCTTTTACATCTTCTGTGAGAGTAATGCTGCCACCGCTCGTCTTTGCATATTCTTCACACAAGGCGACCAGTTCTTTATTTGGAAAATATTCTTTTGGTGCACAGGCAGTAAAATGCATTCCCATCTTGCTGCACGCAATCATCAGAGAATTTCCCATGTTATAACGGGCATCTCCCATATAAGTCAGACGGATTCCTTCCAAATGTCCAAACTGCTCCTCAATGGTAAGAAGATCAGCAAGCATTTGGGTCGGATGATATTCATTCGTCAATCCGTTCCAAACCGGCACACCGGCATACTCTGCCAGTTCTTCGACAATTTCCTGTCCAAAGCCACGGTACTCAATACCGTCAAACATACGTCCAAGCACGCGTGCCGTATCCGCAATACTTTCTTTCTTGCCAATCTGGGAACCACTTGGATCTAAGTATGTCACACCCATTCCCAAATCATGTGCTGCGACTTCAAACGAGCAGCGTGTTCTCGTACTTGTTTTTTCAAAAATCAGGGCAATATTTCGTCCCTCAAATTCTTTCATCGGAACATGATTTTTCTTCTTTTCCTTCAACTCTTTTGCTGTATCCAGAAAATAGCGAATCTCTTCCGGTGTAAAATCCTTTAGTGTCAAAAAGTTTCTTCCTTGTAAATTCATTTTTTCACTCTTTTCTCTGTTTTATTTTTCTTTACATGTTTCAATCACGGATTTTGCCAGTCCTGCAATCCCCTGAATTTCCGATGGAATGATAATTTTGGTTGCCTGGCCGTCACTTGCTTTTTCAAATGCTTCTAAACTCTTCAAGGTCAGAACTGATTCCGTCGGTGCAGCTTCATTTAAGTATTTCAGACCTTCTGCTGTCGCTTTCTGGACTTCTGCAATCGCCTGAGCCTTACCTTCTGCCTCGCGAATCATTGCTTCTTTCTTTGCTTCTGCACGAAGGATTGCTGCTTCTTTTTCTGCTTCCGCTTCCAAAATCGCAGACTCCTTTTTACCTTCTGCTACAAGAACTGTCGATTTTTTCTCACCTTCCGCACGAAGAATAGATTCACGTCTCTCACGCTCCGCCTTCATCTGCTTCTCCATGGAGTCCTGAATTTCTCTCGGTGGAATGATGTTTTTCAATTCCACACGGTTTACTTTGATTCCCCACGGGTCAGTCGCAATATCCAGATTGGAACGCATATGCGTATTGATTGTCTCACGTGACGTAAGTGTCTGGTCTAATTCCAAATCACCAATGATATTTCTAAGTGTAGTCGCCGTCAGATTTTCAATTGCCATAATCGGACTTTCCACCCCGTACGTGAAAAGCTTCGGATCCGTAATCTGGAAAAATACAACGGTGTCAATCTGCATCGTTACATTATCCTTTGTAATTACCGGCTGTGGCGGAAAATCCATCACCTGCTCTTTTAACAGAACTTTTCTTGCCACCTTGTCAATAATCGGAACCTTAAAATGCAGTCCAACCGACCATGTACACTGATAGCCGCCCAGTCTTTCAACAATAAACGCATGTGCCTGTGGCACAATTTTAATACAAGATGCCAGTACACAAAGAATAATTACTACAATCGCAATAATAATAATTGGTACCAGGCTAATCTCCATTTCATTTCCCATAACATGCCTCCATTCCGCGCTTTTGCGCTGTTTTTATCACTCTTTCACCAGTAACTTGACACCGGAAACCGATTGAATCGTTACCACCTTTCCCTCTTCAATCACCGTGTCATCTACACTGCGTGCCATCCATTCGACACCACGAAGACGTACCGTGCCACTTCCCTTTGCATTATCAATTGTTTCGATGACTTCCGCTTTCTGCCCCGGCAGTTCATCAATATTGGTCTTGGCACGACTTTTATCAAGCACTTTTACAGCAAACGGACGAACTAAAATCATAACCACAACCGACACGCCGGCAAACAAAACAATCTGTAACCACAAAGGGCTGTTAAGTCCTGCTGCAATTGCCGCTGCTACACCACCAAGACTAAACCAAATTGTCGTAAGACCCAGTGTAAAAATCTCAATTACCAACATAATGGCTACCAGTACA
>OGPJ01003107.1_pt1 | contig 10069 bp, 9 predicted proteins | sample 1552831 | NCBI WGS metagenome assembly OGPJ01 (sample SAMEA2579914, study PRJEB22360) | human gut metagenome | biome: human gut; feature: human-associated habitat; material: faeces | place: Denmark | collected 2008/2010
GCCGAAATTGTATTCGCAACAGAAGACAGCAAAATTGGGCTGAAATCGGTTGTTGAGAATCATGGCGTACCCAACTGTGAGTTTTACGGAAGATAAGCGCTGAAAAACAGAGGGGGAAAGATTTCCTTTCCCCCTCTATCTACTAATAGATGAATGAAACCATAAAGGAGTGTTTATGTAATGGAAGACCTGACTGGCATTACCGGCAATTCCTATGTTGTGGTTGATCTTCAAAAAATCAAACGCAATGTGGAGAAAATACGTGCGCACATAGGAGAAAATGTCAAGTTCCTGCCTGTGCATTTCTCTGAGATTGTGGATTTGCGTATCATGCTGTTTCTGCATCTGCTGTACTTGGCTCTGCAATTTTTCAATATTGGTGTTCCGTTTTGAAACCTCGTCTTGCAGTTTTTCGTTGGCACGTTCCAGTTCTTTCAGTTTTCCACTCCCGAAAAGAGAAGCAACTCCACTAGTTATGGCTGTCGCTGCCGTGGTGGCTGTCTTCTTTAACTTGTCAGTGCGTATTTCTGATTTCACCTGTTTCAGTTCCTGCTCGGCAAGATTTATCTGTTCTTCTTTGTGCCGTTTGGCTGCATCCATGCGTTGCAGTTCAGCTTTCTGCTTCTCAATGATAAAGTCGTTCCGTTCCAGATGCTCCTTACCAGTGACAGCCTTTGACTGCCCGCGTTCCATCAGCAGGATGTCGGATGCAAGGGTCTGCATCTGCATCATGTCATCGTCATTGAGCTTTCGGCTCTTTCCTGTTTCGTGGTTCATCCAGTCGAAAACGATATGGGCATGATAGTTCGGCTTGAACCATCTGTCCCCGACTTTGAAGCTTTCCCTGTCTTCCGCTTCCGGCTGACCGTTCAGCCAATGCCCTTCATCCTTGTGCAGGAAGATTTGCAGCGGTGTGATTCCCCAGCGTCTTTGACACTCCTCACCGAATTTACGCACGTCTGCCAGTGTGGTGTCCGACCTGACAAGCAGCACTCCTTCACGTATGGGGGAGCATCCCGCAATCTTGACTATTTTACCGTTCTTGCCTTTGCGTTCACGCTCCTTTTCCTGCATGGCACGTCCGGTCTTTTCCTTTACCATCTGTCTGATATTGTCATAATGCATCCGCAAATCCGGACTGCCGAAGTCGGGATTTATCCACTGCTCATTATCGGTGGAGAGTTCTGGAACCACATAGGTTCTGGACTCTCCGATGTGGCGCATGTATTCGGCAGTCCTCCTGTTGTGAGCCTCACTCGATGCGATATTGCAGGGCTTGATATGTATGCTTGATTTTGTTGCCATAGATACTTGTTTTTTGGGTTTGTACTTTATTGTTTGCTTTTCCGCTGTCCGTAAACGCATGGGGTTCTTAGGGGTGCAACCCATAAGCGGAGATTGCAAAGAGAGGGTCACTCTTTGCTCTGGGTTCTCAGGGGAGAAACGCCCTGAGTGGGTCATTAGGGTAAAACCCTAATCCCCTCGGGAGAGCCCACAACTACGTAAGCGGAGCGTGTAGTTATAGTGGGCTATATCAATGGCAAGCCATTGTCTGCAAACTCCAGCCTACGGCTTCCGCTCTCCTCCGTCAGGGAGGTTTTTCATCATCGTTGCCGATTGGAGATGCACCGACCAGCACAAGGTCTAAATCGTCTATCAGTTTTTGCAGGACGGGATTCTTCTCTATCATCCGCTGGAGGATTCTCTCAGCCTCGACCAAGTGGTTGGCTGTACTCATCACCTTGCCCTCCCGTATCTGAAAGATAATCCAATCGGCTATGTCGATATGGGCTTCTTTTTGTTTCGGGGTGGCATTCCTTTCGATGATGTCCGAAACCACCACCTTACAAAAGTACATGCTCTCGGCTCGCTGTTTCCACTCGGCATAAGCATCGGCATCGGGAAAGAGAAGCACGGTTCGCCCTGACAGTACACGGAGTTTCTCTTCTCTCATCTGACTCTTACCACCCGTAGCCAGCCATACATAATCGGGGAAGATAGCAGAACCGATAACGGCACTCTTCTCGGATTCCACCAAGACCACCACCTTGTCGGGATGCGTTTTCAACAAGTGTTCCCCGAAAAGGCATTGGGATAGTTGCCAATCCTCTGCCAACACACGCTGCTTTTTCAATATGCTGTGTATCCAGTTCACTGCCGATGTCTGTCCTCCCTTGATACGGTGTCCGTCTTCGGGATTGTACTGCATCACCTTTCCCGTGCGTACCTTGCCCGTCCTGTCTATCTGCCAAAAGATAACAGAGCCGTCACGGGTAGCCCCCAAACGGTATTCCTCCAACAACCGCTTCAACACCTCTTTCGCCTTGTCGCCATAGTAGGAAGTAAGGAGTGTGAAGAGGAAACGGAAGAAATTGCTACGCTCGCTTTGCGACTTCTCCACATAGTGAGGGGGAATATAGCCGATGGCTGTCGGCTTACTTTGCTGCTTCACTTTCTTCTGCTCTGCTCTTTGCCTGTCAAAAGAGAAATCATTGGTAGTTCTGTGTTCAGGATGCTCTTGAAAATACTCTTTCGGAGTGTAGTGATACCCACAACCGCTTTCGTGGTTACATCTGCCGACCGATGGATGCAACGGCACATTATTTTCGTCCACGTAATAGACGAAAGAATGCCTGTCTCCGCATTTGGGGCAGGTATGCCGTGTTGCCGTTCCTTTATACTTCTGTAATGAATAATTGCCCATAGCTTAGTCCGTTTTTGATGGTTGATTGTCGGCTGTCCCATCCTGTCCCATTGTCCCACACTCTAAGGGTTGGGACAGTGGGACACTTGGGACACCTGCGTTTTTACTCTCTTTGCTGCGCTGGATGATACGGTTTACGGTGGACTTGCCACAATTCACCTGTGAGGCTATCTCCCTGACGGACTTGCCCGATTGGGAGAGTTGCAGAATTTGGCAATCCCTTTGGCTTGATTCATTGTCGCCCAATTTTTTCAAGTGTTCCTTTTCCGTGGAATAGCCCCTGAACACGAACTGCAAGAAAGCATCCACCTTGTCAATCTCGTAAACGATTACATTATCCGCATCATGAGAGAACGTGCCATAGCGCACTTTAAGCTGCTTCACATAGCGAAGCCCTCCGTCTTGGGCACTTTTTCCAATGGTGAACACGCTGTCAAAGAAATTGTAGAGCCGTTTGCTTCCGGCAAGGTCGTTGGATGTGATGGGACAATCCAAAGAGCGTTTGGGCGTATGTGCCAGGACAAGGATAGAGAGCGCATATCTCTTTTTGAGATTGTTCAGCTGAATCATCAGCCGTCCTGCGGCATCGCCTTTCTCCATGGCGCAACACAGGTAGGTAAGATTGTCAATGATGAAAATCTTGCAGTCGGTCTGCACAGCCATCTGTTCAATGCCGCCTATGATAGCTTCCTCAAAGTTGGCATCCAAAAGCTGGTTGCAGTCAATAGACACCCGATAGATTTTGTCGGGAAAGGTGTAGAGCTCTCCATGCTCGTTGGTATAGCGGAGCTGGAACTGCTTTTCGGACAGTTCAAAGTCCAGATACAGCACATTGTCGGTTCGGGCGATGCGGTCGGCTATCTGCACGGCAAGGATGGACTTGCCCACGTTGGAATCGGCAAACAAGCAGGAGAGTTCCCCCTCGTACCAAAAGCTGTCCCACAGCGCACGGGGCGTAGGCAATAACGATGCTTCAAGAATGGTTTGGTTTGCCGTCTTGATATTCATCATGCCTACACTGTCGGGCATACCGTTATGCGCTTGGGATGCTTTTGTGAGGTCGCCACGTATCAGGTTGATATAGTTCTTATCCTCTTCCATATCATTCACCAGTTACGTGGGTTGGGCTTGCGACGGTGGGAAGAGGATAAGGACTTGTTCAGTTCCTCGTCTGACAACGGTATGGGATTCTTTCGGGCGGTTTCCAGCCACTTGTCCAGTTCGTCACGGTAAAGGCAATAGCGTTTGCCGGGCTTGGTGGCAGGGATTGTCCCTTCTGACAGTTTCATGTAGAGCGTACCCTTAGGGATACCTAAATACTCTGCTGCCTCGTCCACAGACATGGGCACGTGGGTGTCCACCGTTTTGGCATTGTTCACACTGCGCTGCTCGGCGAGCAGGCTTTTCAGGCTCATCACTTCGTCTCGAAGCTGAGCGACAACCTCGGGGAGGTCGTTGAAGGTAAGAATTGATTTTTCCATTCGCGTACTCGTCTCTTTTGTAAGACTTGGCGCAAAGGACTGAAATGATATATCCGTGAATATCTCCACGACACGTCATTGCAAAATAATTCCCGAATAATTAAGCCCAGCCATAAATGACGGGTAAAATTACTCGGGAAACGATGTAAAACAGGCGGTTATGAGTTACCGGATGGTTGTCGTTGGTGTCGTGATTATCCTAATTCCGCACATAATCCTCGGGATAGTGGAAATCAAGTTTGCCGTTTTCGGGTTCATCAATGGGAATTTCCGTCTTTAACGGCTCTACCTTGAAATTCTTGATGGTTGATAAGTCTGTATCAGCAAACGATTTCGGGAAAAGGGCTTTGATGAACTTGGCACGGTTATCCCCATTGTAGTATCTCTTGTACAGGAAACGCTCAGAGATATTCCATACGAAGTGACGGAGTGGAATGTTGTTGATGTCTTTGGTAAACGGTCTTTGTATGGGCTTCGGGGTATAAGTGTTAAGATTCATCCATTTGTCCACCTCAGTACAGATGTGGTTCACGGTTTCTTGGTCGGCAATGCGAGGCAGGTAATAATGGCAATACTCCATGACCATGCGGATGCGCTCTTCCTTTTCCCGTTGCTCTCTGCTTGCGTAATTGGCACGGTTCTTTTCGTGAAGATCCGGGGCGATAGTAAGCTCTATCGGTTGTGTTTGGATAAGTGTCTCTTCTTTTGTCGGGGATGATTCGGGTACAGGCTCAGGGACTGATGTAGGTCCAGGCACAGATGTGGCTTCTTCAAGTGTATTTTGTGACAGTTCTTCCTGCACCTCTATGGCTTCGGCAATCGTTTCTTTCTTGCCGAACTTGATTTTGTAGATTTCGTATGTATCAAAGATAAGTGTCTGAAAGGAGAGATAGAGCAACCATCCCAACAGGTTACAGCATACGAATACTATCCACCTGACAAAGTTGTCTTGGTTGAAGCTGTCCGCTATTACCAGCGTGGCAATGGAAGATATTAGGACGATGGCGAAGCCGACAAAGCCCAAGATGATGTATTTGTCCTTGATTGATGATTCCATATTTCGTTGAGAGATTGAATGTTCCTGTATTATTTTGTGCAAAGTTAATGCTATTTTTCCCAATTACTGCCCGTTATTTGCGGTTAGAACGGTCTTTTTCAATGTATTTCACGAAATGTCATCATATCATACTCTGTTTCATACTCTGAGGGGCTTATAAATGGTGGCATCAAGCCAAAAACATAGAGGGGCGATTATAGCCTTGTAGCCATAACCGCCCCTCTGAATACCTGTCAATGTGAGACATTTATGCCTCCTTGCGCTTCAAGGTTATCTTGTCCACCACCTGACACATCTGCTGCGCTGCTATCTTGGAATAGATTTGTGTGGTGGTAATGTTCTTATGTCCGAGATAGGCTTGGATGACAGCCATGTCCGTTCCCATTTCCACGTGCAGGCTTCCGAAGCTGTGGCGGGTACAGTGAAAGGTGATTTTCTTGGTTATCCCTGCTGCCGTGAGCCACCGTTGGAGTGGTCCTTGCAGCATCTTGTCCTTGAAATCCTCAAAGATAAGTCCCTCGCCCCGTTCTCCCAGCAGTCCATAGGCTTCATCACTGATGGGGTTATGCACTATTTCTTTGGTTTTCTGCATACGGGTGGTAACGAACATCCTGCCGTTGGTGTATGGTTGTATCTGCTGCCACGTGAGCTGTCTGATGTCGCTCTTTCTCAGTCCCGTAAGACAGGCGAAAAGAAAAGCTTTTTTCAAGACCTCCTCCTCACAGGGTGTTTCGGCAAGCCGTATCAGTTCCTCTTGGCTCAAATGCTCCCTGATGGTGGGAATGCACTCGATGCGGTCTAAGAAGCCGTTTGGGTTCTCCTTTATCTTCCTGTCACGGTAGGCGGTGTGCAGCACGGCACGGAAAGTTGACCAATAGCCTGCTGCGGAGTTGATGTGCAGCTTTTGGTTGGTGTGGATGGATTGGGGTGCATCAAGCAGGTATTCCATGAACTTGCGGCACAAATCCACATCCACCTCCTCAAAGGTGCATTTGCCGTTCACGAACCGCTGGAAATGCTTGTATACGTGCTGCCACTTGATATTCTTGCGGTCAGCCAGTCCTTTGAAATAGGCAAGGAAATCGCCCTTCATCTTGGTCTTGTCAAAAAAGCCGTTGTTTTCATTGAAAATGGCTTCGTAGCGCTGGTTGCGCAGGATGACCGCTTTCTTCATCATGCGTGCGTTGAAGTCCCGTTCCTGCTGGTTTGCAGGTTTGGCGAAGATGTAAATTCCTAAGGCTTCACGTGTAATCACTCTCATGGTGACATTGTCACGGTAGCCGGGATAGTAGTCAAGGCATAGTGAATACTGTGTCCCGTTCTTAATCTTGCGCTTACGCAAGGTAACTGTTTTGCATTTACTCATAATAATTATGTTTTAATTGGTTGTATACATTTTGGAGTTGTATCCATGTTTCCGATGGCAAAGGAACAACGTGAAATATCCGTGAATACCTCCACGATACATCATTTTGAAATAATTTTCGATAATCCCGATTTTTCACGGTTATTTGTTCCTTTCAGCCATGACACGCTCCACATCTGAGCGCAAAAGCAGGTTTTTCACACCCACCTTTATCTTTTCGATGTGCTTCACCTTGACGATATGGCAGATGTTGGCTGACGAAAGACCATAGATTTGCTGCACCTGCTCAACGGTATAGTAGCGTTCATCGTTCACAAGGTCAGTTCTGCGGAGTTCGTTCAAATGTGATTTGGAGTAATAGGTACGCCCGTACTCTCTTTTAGTGGGTATCTTATGGCGATAGGTGTAGGCACGGAGTGCGGTCGGCTTCATGCCGAACAGTTCCTCCACCTCCTCGGTCAGTAGCCAGTCGGTAATTTCGCTAATATCAACTGCCACACCGAAAAACTCGTCAATATGCTTCTTGCTGTAATAGTTCTTTCCTGCGATACGGCAGATGGGGATATGGTTACGCTTGGCGGAAGTGTAAAGCCATGACTGCTTTACCTTAAAAAGGGACATCACCTCCTCGCCCGAATAGAAGTCCAACACTTCTTCGCTTTCCTTTTCCCTTTTTTCTCTTTTGGCAGGTAAGGAAGATGAAGATGATTTCCTTGGTGTGGAGGTGTTGCCGGGCAGGATGCGGTGATAGGGATTGCCCTCCAACATCTGCTCGATGTCGGCTCTGCGGATGAATGCCATGCGGTTGCTGATGCGTGAGGCTTTCAGCTTGCCGATGGCTACAAGTTTGTAAATGTACTGTCGGGAACAGCCCATGAGGATGGCTGCTTTGGAAAAGGTGAGATACTCCTGATGCTGTATCTCCATCAAGGGTTGGGCGACTTTGAAGAGGTTGTTCTTCTGCATCACTCTGGCTCGTTTGGCTTCTGCCTGACAAGCCTCACTGCAATATCTTTGCATACCGCTTCGGGTTACAAAGGACTTGCCGCAAAAACTGCATTTTCTGGTTGCTTTCATACCGTTTTATCGTTTAATGGTTCATTTCTTCAATCCTATATCTCTGAAATGGTAAACGGATGTGAACGGAAGTCAACCATTGTCGCTTTTCTACACAGTGTGACTGTTTCCGCATATCGGGGCGGTTATTGTCGCTTGTCGTAAACGGTTGTAAACCCTTGTCAACTGTCTGCACGGTGTGACAAAAAACAAGCCCCGCAAATTCTCCACGTCAGAAATACGTCTCAAAAATATGTGGAAATTTGGGAAGCGACAAATGGCAACCGAAAAGTGTTAAATTTTAGAATATGCTGGTAATTAAAGATTTACACTCGGATATTTCTGATTAGTTTTGGTTGTTCTATGGTTATAAATACAATGAATTGATGCACAAGCCAGCGTATCAATCATTAAATAAGTATTCTGACAAAATCCATAATGGATACTTTTCACAAGATAAAAAAGGGCGAGTAAAGGACACGTCAGGTGAAACACAAGCCGATGACGATACCTACAACTTGATTATGAAAGATAAAGAAACATTGCTGGATATGAATAATCCGCTTCGTTTCATTTTCTCGCATACGGCATTGAGAGAAGGTTGGGATAATCCGAATGTTTTTCAAATCTGCACACTTAATGAAACCAAGTCAGAAATAAAGAAACGCCAAGAGATCGGTCGTGGACTTCGGCTAGCAGTTAATCAAGATGGAATGCGTTGCTATGACAGAAACATAAACCGTCTGACCGTAGTTGCCAACGAATCCTATAACGATTTCGCAAAGGCTCTTCAAAATGAGTTGCAAGAAGATTGTGGCGTTGATTTTAGTGGACGTATTAAGCCAAAACGCGATAGGGTATCGATCAAGTATAAAAAAGGATTTGAAGCTGACCCATTGTTTCTTACAATCTGGGAAAAGTTGAAAGCAAAGACTATGTATCGTGTAAATTACAATACCAATACGCTTGTTGAAAAAGCAAGCAAGGAAATCAAAAAGATGCCTTGTATCAGTGCTCCTACCATTCGTTCTGTGAAAACGGAGGTTGTTATTTCGGATAAGGGTATTAGTGCCCAATATAAAGGAGACAAAATATCCATCCATTCTTTCGATTACCTTATACCTGATGTTTTGGGTTATATCCAAAACCGAACAGATCTGACTCGCTCAACGATAATGCATCTCCTTGTTAAATCCGAGCGTCTTGATGATTTGGCAATCAATCCGCAACTCTTCATGGATCAGGTTGTAGATAAAATCAAACGTGTATTGCAAGAATTAATGATTGAAGGCATAGAGTATCACAAGATCGGTGATTCAGCATACGAAATGCGGCTGTTTGAAGAACAAGAACTTGAGATTTACCTGAATGACTTTACGTTTAAAGTTTCGGATACGGATAAGACCATTTATGATGAATATGTTCCACTGGATTCTTCTGTAGAGAATACTTTTGCCCGTGATTGTGAGACAAGCGACCAAGTCAAATTCTACTTCAAATTACCGGATTGGTTTAAAATTCCTACGCCGATAGGTAGTTACAATCCCGACTGGGCGGTGGTGTTTGAAGATGACAAACGAGTCTATTTTGTTGCAGAGACCAAAGACACAGGAACCCCTATTGTTGATTTGGACAAACTATATCCAAGTGAAAGACTGAAAATTCGTTGTGGCAAGGCACATTTTAAACTGTTTGAAGATTTGGAATATCAGGTGATAAATAAAGTGAGTGAATTAATAAAAGAATATTGATTATAGACTTTCAATTCAAAGATATAGCAGAAATAGCAGCCAAAGTCGTGGTTCTCAAAGATGAACGAATTCGTTATTGGAATGATATTGTTTCAAACACTAATACAGTAATAGCCGTCTCAAAGATAATGGGAATAAAAGACCAATATAAAGCTATTGTTAGATGGATGGTAGTAGATCAAATAATAAAAGGAGGTTATACAGAAGAAGATGCCCGATTGGGGGAGATATGCCGAAATGAAATAGAGAAATGCGATAAGGCATTGGCGGACTGCATCTGCAAGGAGATAACTGATAAGGTATTGTCGAAAGTCGCTGAAATCCTTTCAAACAGACTATAATAATGAGCAAAAACTTCAAATACGCAATAGTATAGCAGAATTCTTGATTTTAGTAAGAATGATGAAAAATGAATATTTAGTAGCCAAGTTGTTGTACAATCAAGGAGTTTGGTTACTTTTGTACCAGAGTTGTTTAACAAAATGCGAAACGCAGTATTATAGTACATCTATATTGTCGCTAAATCATTACTGACAACTTATTACTTTTCAATTAGGGTCTATCAATCAGATAGATACAGAAAAATTTCTTATTCCAGGCAAAGATACGAAAAATTCACTCTGTTCCTTTCATTCTACACCTGGTTTCCATTAT
>OGPJ01003109.1_pt1 | contig 10064 bp, 9 predicted proteins | sample 1552831 | NCBI WGS metagenome assembly OGPJ01 (sample SAMEA2579914, study PRJEB22360) | human gut metagenome | biome: human gut; feature: human-associated habitat; material: faeces | place: Denmark | collected 2008/2010
TGCCGCCGCCAAAAGAACCACCGCCGAAGCCGCCGCCCCCACGGGGAGGACGCGGCCCGCCGCCGCGGGGCGGTCTGGGCCCGCGCGGGCCACGGGGGCCGCCGGGGCCCCAATCATCATACGGAGGTCTGCGCCGCCGTCTGCTGCCCAGGCCGTAGCCCAGCCCGAAACCGAAGAAGGGGCCAAACCCGCCGCCGCCAAAGCCGCGCCGGATGCCGCCGAAGATGGAGGTCAGGGCAAACACCACGATCACCACTGCCAGAAGGGTGAGGAAGGGCGATTGATAGGATGCTGCCGGGGCCTCATAGTAATCATTTCCGTTGTTATAACCATCCGTATTGCCGTTACTGACCGTGCCGGTGGTCCCGCTCAGGGTCACACCGTAGAGATCGGCAATGGTGCTGGCCACATTGTTGGCACAGGTGGTCACAGCTGCGTCATAATCGCCCGCCGCGAAGGAATCCTCCATGGTCTGGGCAATGGCGCTGGCCTGCTTTTCCAGCGTGGTATTGCGGAAGCCGTCACCGGTGGCAAGGTAATAGTCGCCATCGGCGTACTGCTGGGACTGCATGACCAGCAGGATCAGCACACCGTTGTTTTTGCTGGAGCTGCCCAGCCCCCAGGTGTTGGCGGCCTGCACGGCATAATCCTCCGTGGATAAACTTCCCGTATAATCCACTGTCAATACGCCGATCTGTGCACCCTCGCACTGCTGGGTGAGCTGTGCATTCAGGTTCTCAATGGCCGTTTTGGTGCTGCTGCTCAGGATGTTGGCATCATCCACCACGCACTGACTGCTGGGTAAATCGGGCAGCTGGGCCTTGGTGGCCGCAAAGGCGGCGGGCACCAGAGCCGTCAGGCTGACGGTCAGCACCACGAACAGGGCGCAGATGCGGGCGGCAAATCGTTTCATCGTTTTCATGCGAAGGGTTCCACCTCCTGTACGCCGAACAGCCTGCCCAGCATACTGGCCGGGAAGCCGCCGACATCGTTCTGATACTCATACACTGCATCATTGTACTGCAGATTCCCAATGATGGTGTCTGCGCTGTTGAACTGGCCGTACTGGCCCTGCACCGCCCCCATCTTCATGGGGTCAGCGGCCTGCTCCTGCATTTTTGCATAGAGCTGGTCGATCACAGTGCCCAAAGCCTCATTGGCCTGATAGAGGGCGTGCATGGTACTGCCCTGATAATAGGGCAGCGAGGTCAGGGACTGCTTTTTGCTGCCGTTCTGCATTGCTTCCAGGCAGGCAGAGAAATCATCCAGCGCGGCCTGTGCGGCCTGCACCTCGGCGCTGTCAGCCCCCAGCGTGTTTGCGCCGGTGGTGATGATATTTGCCGCCGTGTTGGCACGGGTGGTCAGCTCCTCGCTCAGGGCATAACCGTTGTCGGCCGAAACGCCGGTGGTGAACCACTGGCGGGCATCGTTATACTTCCCCCTGACCTTGGCACCGCCAAAGCCCACGAACGCCGCCAGCATGATCACCACGCTCAGCACAAGGGCTGTGCCCTGCTTTGCCAGTGCGGCGGGCAGCGCCTTTTCCAGCCCGGCCAGCTTCTGCTGCAAGGGGGTCAGGCGCACTGCCTCGGTGTCCGGGCGCTTTGCCTCGCGGTAGCTGCCGCTGTCAAAGCCGCCGGACGTTTGATTCTGTTCTCTGGAAAAATCAGCGTTTGCCATTTCAGCTCCGGATCTCCATCATCTTCTGTTTCAGCTCGTCCTCGATGCGGGTCAGCTCCTGCTCGGCAGCCACACGCTTTGCGCGGCCCTCGGTCTGGATCTTGTTCAGCTCGTCCAGAGTCTCGATCAGGCTCTTGTTGGTCTGCTGCAGGGTCTCGATATCCACCACGCCACGCTGGCTCTCCTTGGCGGTCTCGATGGTACCCATCTTGAGGGCATCGGCATTCTTCTTGAGCAGGTCGTTGGTCATGTCGGTCACGGCACGCTCGGCCTGCATGGCCTTCTGGGTGTGGGCCAGACCCAACGCCAGCACCATCTGGTTCTTCCACAGCGGGATGGTGTTGACGATGGTGGACTGGATTTTCTCAGCCATCATGGTGTTGTTGTTCTGCAGCAGGCGGATCTGGGGGCCCATCTGCAGGCTGATGTTCCGGGTCAGCTCCAGATCGTACAACTTTTTCTCAAAGCGCTCGCACTGGTCTGCCAGGTCGCGGGCGGCCTGAGCATCCTCGGGCAGGCCGGACTGCTTGGCCTTGTCCATGGCCTGCTGCAGCTCGTTTGCACGGACCTCGGCCAGCTTTTTCTTGCCGGCCAGGATATACATGCTCAGCTCCTTGAAGTAGGCCATGTTCAGCTCATACATCTTATCCAGCATGGCGATGTCTTTCAGCAGCTGGACCTGATGGCCCTCCAGCATAGACTGAATGTTCTCCACATTGGTCTCGGCCTTGTTGTACTTGGTCTTCAGGTTGTCCAGCTCATTGCCCTTCTTTTTGAAGAAGCCCAGAATGCCCTTCTGCTGCTCCTCATTGGCATCAAAGCTCTTCAGCTCCCCGATGAGGTTGGTGATCATATCACCCACCTCGCCCAGATCCTTGGTGGATACCTTGGCCAGAGCAGCCTCGGAAAAATCGCCGATCTTCTTCTGGCAGGCGGAGCCATACTGCAGCACCTGCTGGCTGTTGGTGATATCGATCTTTTCCGCAAAGGAATCCACCATTGCCTGCTCCTCAGGGGTCAGCTGCACCTCCGGCTGCTGGGCCGCCGGGGCGGGCTCGGGCTTTTTCTCCTCCGCGGCCTCCGGGGTGGGGTCCAGCGTCAGGGTGGGCACTGCAGGAGCATCGAGATCGAAGTTCAGAGTGTTGTTGTCAGCCATTGTTGATTCCATCCTTTCCAATTACGACAGCGCCTGCCGCCTATCGGCGTGCGCTATTTTCTAACCGGTTTGCCAAGGGCTCCCCCTTCGGGGGAGCTGGCAAAGCCGTCAGGCTTTGACTGAGAGGGTTGTTACAATCCCTGCCCTTTCAGCATATTCTGCAAAACGGTCAGGTCTGCCGAGAGGTCCATGCTCTCGGCAGCATACAGGGCATCCAGCTGATTTTCAAATGCCGTAGCAATGGAGGCTGCGTTGTGTTCCACCTCCGCGCGGATGGAGGCGGCGTTCTCACCACGCACCCCCTGCTTTGCCAGCTTGGCGTACTGCTGCAGCACGTTCACGGCATCGGGCAGATAGTAATTGGCGAACCGCCGCACCTGCTTTGCCTTGGCGGGGGTGGCTTCCACCGTTTCCACAATGGAGCGGCCCACCTTTTCCATCCGGGCCATGGCGGTGGAGAGCTGCGGGTCCGGCAGGGCTTCGTTCAGGGCATGGAGGGTGTCCAGCTGCTGCTGCATCTCGGTCAGCATGGCATCCACATCGTCCACACCGGTATGGAAAGGCACTTCCGTCTCCACCACCCGGGGCGGGCAGATTTTTTTGGCCCCGGCAAAGGCCAGCACAGCCGCGCCCAGCGCCGCCAGCAGTGCCCACAGCCGATAGACCGGAAGCACAGCGCACAGCACCACAAATGCCAGCGCCGCCGCGTAGTACGGCAGGACACTGGGCTTCCGGGTGCGAATGATCTTGCTCATGGGTTCCTCCTTTTCCGGGAGCTGCGCCCCCTGTATCTTTCATAATAAATCCTTTTCCAGCGGGGCGCAAGCGTTTCACGAATTATTTACAGGTTTGAAATCGAAATGTCAAACCTCTCAGGTGCTTGCGCGCCAGCTCCCCTGATAGGGGAGCCCCTGACAGATCGGGTAAGTCCGCGCGGCATTCAAGGCAGAATCCAGTTCGACAATTCTTTCTGCCAGATCTCCCGTAATTTTTCCGGCCTGCAGGCGGCATTGGCGGGGCTGGTGCTGGGCAGCCTGACCGCTGGGATGCCGCTGACCGGCTCGAGATACTTTGTATAGATCTTATATGCCGTGGCCCCGTTGCAAAAAACAGCCTCAATGGGCGCTTTTGCCAGCAGACCGGCAATATCATTGGGCACCACGTCCCGGATGGACGCATCCGACGCGCCGGTGATGGTACAGCTTTCCAGCGTATCCCACAGGGCCAGCCCATGGCGCAGGATGATCTGTTTTTTTGCTTCGATGTCCTCCCGGGCGGGCACAGGCTCCCCGGTCAGGGCCGCCAGCATGGGCCAGAAGCGGTTTTGCGGGTGGCCGTAGTAGAAGGACATTTCCCGGCTCTTGGGGCTGGGCCAGGTGCCCAGGATCAACGCCCGACTGTGTTCATTGTAGACCGGTGCAAAGCTCACGGCTTTTCCTCCACAGCTTCCATCTGGCCCCAGGGAGAGCCAAGTTCATGGCCCGAGGGCTCCGCACGGGGGCCGTTGAACCACAGCTCCTCAATGAGGGCGGCAAGGCCGTCCTCCCGCACATCCCCGACGATGCGGTCTGCGGCTTCCTTGGCATCGTCCGAGCCGTTGGCCATGCAGCAGCCCAGTCCCGCCGCCTTCAGCATCCCCACATCATTGGCGGAATCGCCCACCGAAACAGCATCGGCCAGCGTCAGGCCCACGGTTTCACACAGGTCAGCCAGACCCACCCCCTTATCAATGCCCTCCCGGACGATATCATAGCAGTGCCAGCTGCCCTCACGCACAGCACCCACCATCATAAAGCGGAGGTTCAGGTGGCCGTACTTCCGGTTGAACGCCTCCAGCGCCTCATCGGGCAGGCAGGCAAAGGCGGCATGGGGCATATCGATGAGATGGCGGTCCTGATCCTCGCCGTCCTTGCAGGTCAGGCCGCTGCCGCTCAGCTGGGCGTAGAAATCCCGGAGGCTCTCGTATTCGCAGTAGGCATAGTATCCATCCCGGAAATTGAACTGCAGAGGGTAGTTGTAATCCTCGCAGAAATCCACCAGTGCGTACATTTCCTCATTGGTCATCGGGTGCTCGGCGATGATCGCGCCGTCCCTGTCCACCACACAGGCCCCGTTGTTGGCGATGACGTAGTCGAACCGGATGCCGCCCAGCTGCTGCTTGTTGATCACGCAGTAGCCGCGGCCGGTGCTCAGCACAAATTTGCCGCCTGCGGCCTGCATCTTTTTCACAGCCTTGACCACCGCCGGGCGGGGGCAGGGCTCACCAAAAGGAACAAGGGTATTGTCGAAATCGCTTGCCAGAAGTTTATATTGCATCGTTGCTCCTATTTCAGCATCCTCACCCTCTCAGGCCGCTTCGCGTCCAGCTCTCCCAAAGGGAGAGCTTTTGACATAATCGGAAACTTCCCAATGACTGTCAAGACCTCCCACTTTGGGGGAGGTGGCATCGCGCAAGCGATGACGGAGAGGGTGAGCCAGTTTATCGTTTTGATACTGTCTAGTATAACACAAAACGCCGCTCCGGGATATCCCGAAACGACGTTTTGACTGAATATTTTACTTTAACCGAAAATGGCTACCACGATCTGTATCCCAACACCCACAGCCGCACCGGCGGCCCAGGTCAGGCCGGTGATGAAGAGGTTCTGCTTCCAGGAGGGGTTCGCCCGCCAGAGAACAGCCAGGCCCACGCCTGCGCCGGTGCACAGCCCTGCCACCAGACTGGAAAAGCGGAGGGCTCCCTCCACATAGAGCTGGGTCAGCAGGACGCTGGCGGCACAGTTGGGGATCAGCCCCACCAGTGCGGCCACCACCGGCTGGAAGAAGCCCATCCGGCCCAGAGCGTCGGCAAAGACATCCTCGCCCACGCCCTCCACAATGAGGCCGAACACCAGACTGAACGCAAAGATGAACACGAAGATCTCCAGCGTGTGGCGAAGGGCTGCTTTCCAGATGGGGGCTGGCTTGCCCTCCTCATCGCTGTGCTCCTCGTGGCAGTCGATCTCATCGGCGCTGCCGGTATAGCCGCCCCGCAGGCTCCTGGGCAGAATGCCCCGCAGGACAAAATCCAGCACCAGGCCCACCGCAATGGCGTAGAGCACCTTGATGACCATGAGCAGCACCAGCTTCTCCCAGTAAGCAGGCATGGAGACCAGCAGCGGAACCGCTTCATCACTGGTGGCAAGGAACACGGCCATCAGCGTGCCCAGGCTGATGACCCGGGACGCATAGAAATTGGACGCAATGGCAGAGAAACCGCACTGGGGCACACAGCCCAGCAGTGCCGCCGGAACAGAACCCCAGCGCCCGCCCCCCGCCAGAATGGCTTCGATGCGCTCGCCGTGGCGGTTCTCCACATATTCAATGAACAGATAGGCCAAAAACAGGAAGGGCAGCATCTTGGCGGTGTCCACCAGAGATTCGCCCAGAACATCCAGAAACAATTCCATTTGATACTCCAAAACAACTGTAATGTGCTTTATTGCAGTAAATTGCAATCAATTTGCATTTTCGTGCAAGGGAGATTATACACGCTTCGGATGCAAATTGCAAGAGGAATTTGCAAAAAGATTGCATTTTTGTTTTTGAGAGAACGAAAATGCCCTCTCAGTCAAGGCCGCAGGCCTTGCCAGCTCCCCCTTCGGGAGAGGTGGCAGCGCGTTCACGCTGACAGAGAGGGCGATTCATTTCAGATCAGATCTCGGCCAGGATCGCATCACCCATAGCGGTGCAGCCCAGGCAGGTGCAGCCTTCGCTCATGTTGTCGGCCGTGCGCAGGCCCTTGTCCAGCACCTTGTTCACAGCATTCTCAATGGCATCGGCCTCCTCAGCCATGCCAAAGGAGTAGCGCAGCATCATGGCAGCAGAGAGGATGCAGGCGGTGGGGTTGACGATATCCCTGCCCGCAATGTCGGGGGCCGAGCCGTGGATAGGCTCGTACAGGCCCCGGGTGCCATCGCCCAGAGAGGAGGACGGGATCATGCCAATGGAGCCGGTGATCATGGAAGCCTCATCGGAGAGGATATCGCCGAACATATTCTCAGTGACGATGACATCGAACTGCGCGGGGTTCTTTACGATCTGCATGGCACAGTTGTCCACAAACATCTCGCTGTACTCCACGTCCGGGTACTCGGCCTGCAGGCGGTGCATCACACTGCGCCACAGGCGGCTGGTATCCAGCACGTTGGCCTTATCCACACAGCAGAGCTTCTTGCGGCGTTTCTGGGCAGTCTCGAAGCCGATGCGTCCGATGCGCTCGATCTCGTGCTCGGAGTAGGGCATGGAGTCGATGGCCTGCTTTTCGCCGTTCTCGAGGGTGTGGGTCTCGTGCTTGCCGAAGTACACGCCGCCGATCAGCTCCCGCACGATGATGAAGTCAATGCCCTGTGCCACGATCTCAGGCTTCAGAGGGCTGGCCGGGGCCAGCTGGGGCCAGATCTTGGCGGGGCGGTTGTTTGAGTACAGGCCCATGCCCGCGCGCAGGCGCAGCAGACCCTTTTCCGGGCGCTGCTCACCGGGCAGGCCCTCCCACTTGGGGCCGCCCACGGCACCCAGCAGGACACTGTCGGCAGCAAGGCACTTGTCCAGCTCATGCTGGGGCAGCGGGTCGCCGTACTTGTCAATGGCTTCGCCGCCCATGGCAGCGTCGGTGTAGTGGAAGGTGTGGCCGTACTTTTCGGCCACCTTATCGAGAACGCGGAGGGTCTGCTTCACGATCTCGGGGCTGGAGCAGTCGCCCCAGATGACAGCAATGTTTTTTTCCATGGGAAAGCTCCTTACTTCTTATTTTTGATGGACTTCATCAGGCCACCGTCGGCAATGATCTTCTGGATAAACGGCGGGAAGGGTTCCGCCTGGAAGGTCTTGCCGGTGGTCTCATCAGTGATGAGGCCGGTAGTAAAATCCACGCTGACGGTATCCCCTGCACTGATGGAATCCACAGCCTCGGGGCACTCCATGATGGGCAGGCCGATGTTGATGCTGTTGCGGTAGAAAATGCGGGCAAAGCTCTTGGCAATGACCACCGAGATGCCCGCGGCCTTGATGGCCACGGGGGCGTGCTCACGGGAGGAGCCGCAGCCGAAGTTCCAGCCGCCCACCATGACATCGCCGTCCCTGACGTTCCGGACAAAGTCCTTGTCGATATCCTCCATGCAGTGGCTGGCCAGCTCCTTGGGGTCCTGGGTGTTCAGGTGACGGGCCGGGATGATGACATCAGTATCCACGTTATCCGGGTATTTGAAAACAGAACCTTTTGCGTTCATCGTTGTTTCTCCTTTTCGATCAGACCGTGCGGGGGTCGGTGATATAGCCGGTCAGGGCGCTGGCAGCGGCAGTGGCCGGGCTTGCCAGATAGACTTCACTCTTGACATGGCCCATGCGGCCCACAAAGTTGCGGTTGGTGGTGGAGACACAGCGCTCCCCCTCGGCCAGGATGCCCATGTAGCCGCCCAGGCAGGGTCCGCAGGTAGGGGTGGACACGATGCAGCCCGCATCAATAAAGGCCTCGGTCCAGCCGCGCAGGATGCACTCCTTATAAACCGCCATGGTGGCCGGGATGATGATGCCCCGCACGCCCTTGGCGATGTGCTTGCCCTTGAGGATGTTGTAAGCGGCCTCCATATCCTCCAGACGGCCATTGGTGCAGCTGCCGATGACCACCTGATCGATCCGGATGTCCTTTCCCTCGCTGGCGGGGTGGGTGTTCTCCGGCAGATGAGGGTAGCTGACCGTGGGCTCCAGCTTGTCCAGGTCGATCTCGATGGTCTTTTCGTATTCGGCATCCGGGTCAGCCTCGTAGTAGATCGGGGTGCGCTGGCTGCGGCCGTTCAGATACGCTCTGGTGACCTCGTCCACAGGGAAGATGCCGTTCTTGGCACCGGCCTCAATGGCCATGTTGCAGACGCAGAGGCGATCCTCCATGGTCAGGGAAGCCACACCCGGGCCGGTGAATTCCATGGACTTGTACAGTGCGCCGTCCACACCGATCATGCCGATGATGTGCAGGATCAGATCCTTGCCGGATACGCGGGGGCTGAACTTGCCCTTGAGCACAAACTTGATGGCAGAGGGTACCTTGAACCATGCCATGCCGGTGGCCATACCGGCGGCCATATCGGTGGAGCCCACACCGGTGGAGAATGCGCCCAGTGCACCGTAGGTGCAGGTGTGGCTGTCGGCACCGATGATGCAGTCACCGGCGGTCACGATGCCTTTTTCGGGCAGGAGGGCGTGCTCAACACCCATCTGACCCACATCGTAGAAGTTGAGGATATCATATTTGTTGGCAAACTCGCGGCACTGCTTGGACTGGGTTGCGCTCTTGATGTCCTTATTGGGGACGAAGTGATCCAGCACGATGGCAATGTGCTCCTTGTCGAACACCCCGTCAAAGCCTGCCTTCTCAAACTCGTTGATGGCGACCGGGGTAGTGATATCGTTGCCCAGCACGATATCGAGCTTGGCATTGATGAGCTGGCCTGCCTTGACCTCCGGCAAGCCCGCATGTGCGGCCAGAATTTTCTGCGTCAGAGTCATTCCCATGGTGATACTCTCCTTTTATCTTTTACAACTCCCCCAGTCGCTTACGCGACAGCCCCCTCTAGGAGGGGGCCTCTTTGCCTTTCCGTTACGCAGCAGGCTCCCTCTTAGAGGGAGCTGTCACCGCAGGTGACTGAGGGAGTTCAATTTTTACTTACTGTTAATTGCCGAAACCAGTGCCTTGATGCCGGCAACGATGATATCGGTGTCGGTGCCGGCACCCCAGGTCATGCTGCCATCCCCCCAGGCAAGGCCCACATAGGAAGCTGCACGGGAGGTACTGCCCTCGTCCAGGCTGTGCTCCGAGTAGCTTTCCAGATGGAAATCCATCCCGGTGGCGCTCTGGATGGCGTTGGCCACAGCATCCAGACGACCATTGCCCACCGAAGTGACCACCTTGCGCTGACCGTTCAGGTCCAGGGTGACCGTGGCGGTAATGCCGTTGACCTGTGCAAAGTGGGCCTCCACCACACGGAGGGGCTTTTCGCGGTTGAGGAAGCTTTCCTCGAAGATGCGGAGCACCTCGCCTGCACTCAGCTCCTTGTGGCTGTGGTCGGACACGCTCTTGACCTTGTAACCCAGCACCTCGCGCATCTTGGGGGGCAGGTTATAGCCGTAGTTCTGCTCCAGCACAAAGCCGATGCCGCCCTTGCCGCTCTGGCTGTTGATGCGGATAACATCGGCA
>OGPJ01003113.1_pt1 | contig 10062 bp, 10 predicted proteins | sample 1552831 | NCBI WGS metagenome assembly OGPJ01 (sample SAMEA2579914, study PRJEB22360) | human gut metagenome | biome: human gut; feature: human-associated habitat; material: faeces | place: Denmark | collected 2008/2010
ACCGATCCGGACGAAGCCGTGCAGCAAGTACAAAACCAGCTGCAATCAGCCATGCGAAAGTTACCGCAGGCGGTGCAAAATCAGGGCGTGACGGTGCGTAAAACCGGCGATACCAATATTCTGACCATTGCTTTCGTCTCTACCGATGGTTCGATGGATAAACAGGATATTGCTGATTATGTTGCCAGTAATATTCAGGACCCGTTAAGCCGCGTGAATGGCGTCGGGGATATCGATGCCTATGGTTCGCAATATTCCATGCGTATCTGGCTGGACCCGGCGAAACTCAACAGTTTCCAGATGACGGCTAAAGATGTCACTGATGCCATTGAGTCACAGAACGCGCAGATTGCGGTTGGGCAACTTGGTGGTACACCTTCCGTCGATAAGCAGGCGCTCAACGCCACCATTAACGCCCAGTCACTGCTGCAAACACCAGAACAGTTCCGCGATATCACCTTGAGGGTGAATCAAGACGGCTCAGAGGTAAGGCTGGGCGATGTCGCCACCGTCGAAATGGGGGCGGAGAAATACGATTATCTTAGCCGCTTCAATGGTAAGCCAGCCTCCGGGCTGGGGGTAAAACTGGCCTCCGGCGCAAACGAAATGGCGACAGCGGAGCTGGTGCTCAATCGTCTCGACGAGCTGGCGCAGTATTTCCCGCACGGACTGGAATACAAGGTGGCGTATGAAACCACCTCGTTTGTTAAAGCCTCCATTGAAGACGTGGTGAAAACGCTGCTGGAAGCTATCGCTCTGGTTTTCCTCGTTATGTATCTGTTCCTGCAAAACTTCCGCGCACCCTTGCCGGGTGAGGAATATGAGGAACTTTTTGCTCTCGAAATACTTCAATACCTGCAAGATAAAAGTGGTATAAAGTTGGGAACTAAACGGTTGACATACTTCGGACGCTTGCTTCAAAAGAATAAGATCCCGTCGCGCCGTACGATGAGAGGTACGTGTTATTTGGTTGTTAGGAATAAATGATGTATGGCAAATGGCAAACGGCATTGCAAATGAAATCGGTATTTGCAATAGTTTAATTGGTTGTTATACAATGTGCTGTGTGGAAATATTGCAAATGGCAAATAAATTAGTGAAAACTTTTATGTAAGATGAAAAATGAGCAGGATTTTATAGCGCATGTCAAGGTGGAGGATGACGCTTTTCAGATACAAACAGTTAAGGAACATGCTGTCGGTACAGCTGGTTTAAGCGAATCGTTCGCATCTGTTTTCGGTGCTGCGGCCTGGGGAAAGCAGAATGGTTGGTGGCATGATATGGGGAAATATACGAAGGACAGTTTTCAACCTTATATCCGTAGTGCATCCGGTATGACGGCAGAGCAGAAAGTGGTGAATAAACCCGATCATTCCTCAGCCGGAGCTATGCTGGCGAAAGAGAAATTACCGGGTTATTATCAGCCGTTGGCCTATTGTATAGCCGGACATCATTCGGGATTGCTGGACTGGACTTCTTCCGGGGAGGCTAATTTGAGTAAACGTTTGTCTAAAACAGACTGTTACCAGGAGATGTTGAATGATGCGCCGGAAGAGATGCAGGAAGCGGTCGTTTCGCTGAATGCGCCTATGATTGATGATTTTCAGAAAGAAATACACCAGTGGATTCGCATGTTGTTTTCATGTCTGGTAGATGCCGACTATCTGGATACGGAGCGGTTTATGCAGCCGGAGCAGGCTGCTCGTCGCGGGCAATATGATTCTATGGAAACGTTGAAAGAGCGGTTCGATACACATATGGAATCGCTAACGGCAGGTGCTCCTGCCTCTTTCATCAATGAGAAGCGCGCTGCTATCTTATCCCGTTGCCGTGAGATGGCGGAAAAGCTTCCCGGCTTTTTCAGTCTGACAGTACCGACGGGCGGGGGAAAGACATTGGCTTCGATGGCCTGGGCGCTCCTCCCTGCTGTCCGTTATAAAAAAGATAGGATTATCATTGTCATTCCTTATACGAGTATTATTGTACAGACGGCTGCCGTGCTCCGGAATATTTTCGGTGCGGAGAATGTGGTGGAGCATCATAGTAATTTGCAGCCGGATAGTAATGACGAACGGTCTCCTTCCCAGTTGGCAACGGAAAACTGGGATGCTCCGATTATTGTGACTACGAATGTACAGTTCTTCGAGTCGCTGTATGCTTGCCGGACTTCACGGTGCCGGAAGTTACATAATATCTGTAATTCGGTTGTTATTCTGGATGAGGCGCAAATGTTGCCGGTTGAATTTTTGCAGCCGATATTGGATATCTTGCAGAGCCTGCAATCGTCTTTTAAAACCAGTATTTTGTTTACCACAGCGACATTACCTGTTTTTGCCGGTCGTATCGGAACGGGGCAGAAGGCTTTTAGCGGATTGAAGAGTCCCGTCACAGAAATTACTTCCGTGCATGATCATTTGTTTGAGGCTTTTAAACGGGTAGAATTGCATTGGCCGGAATCGACCACGAATTTCGATGACCTTGCCGACGAACTGTCCGGATATGATTGTGTATTATGTATTGTAAATACCCGAAAAGAGGCGCGGGAGCTTTATCAGCGGATGCCTGAAGGAACTTTGCATCTATCGCGTATGATGTGTTCCGTACATATCATGGAAGTGATAAAATTGATCAAGCAGAAATTGAAGGACAATGAACCGGTTCGTGTGATAAGCACGCAGTTGGTTGAAGCCGGGGTAGATATTGATTTCCCGGTAGTGTACCGTGCATTTGCCGGTCTGGATTCAATCATACAGGCGGCAGGAAGATGTAACCGGGAAGGTAAGTTAAATAAGAAGGGTGAGTTGGGGCAGGTCTTTGTCTTCAAACTGGAGAATAGTACTTTACGTGGTTTGATGGGGAAGGGGGCGGCTGCTTTACGGGAGATGTTGTCTATTTCCGATGGAAGTGACTTGTTTTCCCCGGATTGTATGGCTCAATATTTCCGGTTATTCTATAGCAATTGTAACACCTTTGATAAGGCAGAGATCAAAGACTCTTTATATAAAGGTGCCGGAGAAATGAATTTCCTTTTTGCTACGGCGGCCGATCAATTCCGGTTGATAGACGATAAAGACTCGGTATCCATCTTAGTCGGCTATGGTGATGGCGCAACCTTGTTGGAAGAACTGAAGCGGATTGGTCCGGAATTCTGGTTATTGCGTAAGCTGCAACAGTATAGCGTATCCGTCAGAAAATGGGATTTCGAACAGTTCCGTAAACAGGGCACTGTGGGAGAGTATGCCGGAATATTTATATTGGAGGATGGAAGGTGTTATGATGAACATGCCGGGTTGGTTTTGGATGGCGCTTGGGTGGAGGAGTTGCTGTTGGTGTGATAGGTGTTACAGATTGAGTTGGTTATAATAAGTGCGTGGATTGAAACGTGTCTGAATTGAAATTGCAACAATAACACTACCGTCGCATCCTTTACGGGTGCGACGGTTATGTCCGTGTATCAACTCCCGATCAATGTTTGTTTCAATCCACGTATCTCTGTAAGATACGACCTACGCTTGCTCATAATTATCTAAGTTTAGTTCGTTTCAATCCACGCATCTCTATAAGATACGACACTTCCCGGGTATCGACCTTAATTCTATAACAGATGTTTCAACCCACGTACCTCTATAAGATACGACTAAATTCGGATAATCCGGACGTGTTTATAACCATGTTTCAATCCACGTACCTCTATAAGGTACGACTATAAACGGTTACTATCTGTTTGTCGATTACGGAGTTTCAATCCACGTACCTCTATAAGGTACGACCCGATCATGGTTAAATACAACGAGTTCATCAAATATGTTTCAACCCACGTACCTCTATAAGATACGACATGGTTCAATAGAAGGTATTGTTGACTTAATGATGTTTCAACCCACGTACCTCTATAAGATACGACGGCGGCTACGGCCAAAGCTAACACCGCCACGGCGTTTCAACCCACGTACCTCTATAAGATACGACTTTATCTTTAGGGCGTGTTTTGATTGTTCAATATGTTTCAACCCACGTACCTCTATAAGATACGACGTAGGTTGATTTAAGTGATCTGTATTCGTTATAAGTTTCAACCCACGTACCTCTATAAGATACGACCAAATAAACAACCAAAAACAAGTAAGTAAACATGTTTCAACCCACGTACCTCTATAAGATACGACTTATTCTGGCGGTGGTCAATCTTCCGGTTCGGGTGTTTCAACCCACGTACCTCTATAAGATACGACAAAATTTGAGTAAAATTCGTCGAATTCAGCTTGAGTTTCAACCCACGTACCTCTATAAGATACGACTGTTGATATTATGGTAATTCATGATAGGTCAGGGGTTTCAACCCACGTACCTCTATAAGATACGACGGGAGATTCGTGTGACTAAGGTTAAGCGTTATATCGTTTCAACCCACGTACCTCTATAAGATACGACTACAACAACGCCTATACGTATTATCCCGGAGATGTTTCAACCCACGTACCTCTATAAGATACGACCATGTAATGTCACAAAGAGTAAGACTTTCTGGAGTTTCAACCCACGTACCTCTATAAGATACGACCGCATTACAAATAACACAAACATTTACAGTTTGTTACCAATATCTTTATGCGATAATAAACTTTTTGGATTCTTTATTGATGAAATAGAGCCAATAGATATGTGCAATAGACTAACAATCAATAAATGCGAAAACCCCGGATTTTTGCTAATGCTTAATGTTCGCGAACAGTTATATTATAAGTTCGTCTTCTACATTATAGGATGTGACGACACCTATGTATTCAACCCTTTTAGAATAATTATTTCCCAGGAAATAGAAACGGATACTATCTTTTTTATGATCTATGATATCCGATAGCTTTAATCTTAACTCGGTAAATTGAGCAGGCGAGACAGAGCATTCAAAAACGGAATTCTGGACGCGTTGGCCATAATTCAGGCATTGACGTGCTACCTGACGTAACCTGCGTTGTCCGTCGGAAGTCATCGTTTCAACGTCATATGTAACTAGAACATACATAAAATTACTTCATTAAAAAGACCGGATAATTATCTAAATCGTTTCTCAAAAAACGAGCTAAAAGCATCGCCTGAATATATGGGATAAGCCCTATTGGTACGGATTCATTTAAGTAGGGGTGGATTATTGTCTCTTTTTTTCTCTTCTGCCAGGCGAGTAAAACTTCCTTTCTGATATCTTCATCCATAACGATCCCGTTATCTCCGTGTTCAACAAAACCTTTACCGGATATCTGTTTACGATTGATTAAAGACAATACCAACCTGTCTGCCTGGTAGGCTCGTAACTCTTCCATCATATCCAACGCTAAACTAGCTCTTCCCGGGCGATCGGTATGTAAAAAGCCTACGTATGGATCGAGTCCTACTGTTTCCAATGCGGACTGTACCTCATGATTCAGCAATGTGTAAACAAATGACAACAGGGCATTTACTTTGTCTTTGGGCGGTCTTCTGTTCCTTCCGTTAAAAGGAAAATCCTCACATTGCGATATGATCATCTGATCAAATACAGAGAAATAAGTTGTAGCGGCTTCTCCCTCTATACCTCTTAATGTATCGGAAGACTCAGCAACTAAAGCCTGATTCTTTGATCTCTTTAATTTTTCAGATACGGATAAAAACAAGGAAAGTTGTTCGTCGGAAGAAATATGATCTCTTTTGAAACGGTCGATAACTGTTCGGGAATTTGCTATCTTTCCGGCAATAAACAGACGGCTGATCTCCAGTGATTTATTTGCATCATCGGCAATCCTGTATTGTGTTCTTCGCAAAAGGACATTCCCTTTTGTCGGACCGGAAACTCTACCCTGGAACTGTCCGTTGGCACTTAAAAAACACAGCCCTACGTTTCTTTCGGCACACATCTTCATTAATGCCGGAGAAGCACCCATATATCCGAATGTGACAATACCTTCTATATTCAAAATCGGAATTCTGAATATATCTTTTTCCTTAACCCTGATCACTACGTTTTCTCCATCTTTAGTTAAATAGGCTTCAGGGGTAGTTACATATAATGTGTTCAATAATTTTCTCATATTTTAATCATATAACTGGGACAGGTAAGTATTCACTTTCGGTGTTTTTATCAGTACTTTAGGCATGCATACATCACATAATGAACATGACTTGCAATGCGCTTTGTATATTGCCGGCGGAAGGACTTTTTGTTCGTATAACCGGTGCATTTGGGCACATTTATTTTCAACCAGTTTCCGCAATTCTCCGGTAAACGGAACCTCTTCCCGGTGGCGGGTTTCCCCATAATACAAAAATCCTTTTTCTATGCTGACGTTATACATCTCTTCCAGGCAAACCGCTTGTGCGCATAGCTGAACTTCATCTATCTGATCTTTTTTAGGTTTGCCCCGTTTGTATTCGACCGGGATTAATTGCCAGAATCCCGGATATTTAGGATGTTGTATTGCATTTTGTCCGGAGGAGGAAGCAACCATCTCTACTACATCAGAGATTCCATAAAGTCCCAGCCGTCTGGAGACAAGCGTAACAGACCTTAATGTAACTATGCCTTTATTACGGTTCATCAAGGTTGGATCATCTACTTTTTGATGCATCCAGTTTCCTTCAATAGTGAGGTTGTTTTCCGCCCACTGTTGTTCGATATGTATAAGGGCCCATTGACGTTCACAGAAAGTTATATGCTGGATTCCGGAAAGCATCAACAGGTCCTCATCTCCGTATTCTATCATATCATGTCCAGTACTTCTACACCTTCCGGTAGTTTATCCTTGTCGATGGTAACAATATAATCGTCAAACGAACGGGGTGGGCGTTGGGCATCCTTAAGTTGAACCTTCACTAAACCGAATAAAGAATGGGCTGAAGCATTACCTAATGCTGTACTGTGTTTGAACACGATCAATTTGCGGGCATTCATCATTCCCCTGGCTGCTGAATGGTCGTGGTCGAACATGTTTTTCAGTGAATCCCAGAATAAGTTCAGATCCTCTTCATTGAATCCGGTCTGTACGGCTAAATGAGCGGAAATAAATCCGTTAGCTTTATACAATCCGTAAGGAACAGTGAATTTACGTCCCATAGTACGGTTATCTCCACTCTGTTTTTTAGCTTCATCTTCCGTTGCCACAGCCATACGGGTTATACTATGTTCGGCAGTAACAATCGGACTGATGGAACGGGCAAAAGTAAATTGGATAGGGCCACGGACCTGTCCTGCATTTTCACCAGTACTTAGTACGGCTCCAAATGTCCTTATGTCATAAAAGTTTCTGCACATCCATTGTCGGGCAGCCCCTGTTTTATCTCCTTTCTCTTTTATATCTTTAACCCCTTCCTGTTTATGAGCTTCAGTGATCAGATTATTCAATACCGCTTTCTCTTTAATGAATATATCATACGGTCTTTCTCCTCCTTTTACTATTTGGACAAAGTTCCGGACTTTACGTTTCAGACAGACATCGGAAACCAGGCCTTCCCCTGTTTCCGGATCAACTCTGGGTAAGTTTCCGGCATCGGGATCACCATTCGGATTACCATCCTGTACATCAAATAAATAAATGAAGTCGTAACGATTGTTTATTGCTGTTTCCATATTTGTATAGTATTAATTTTTTTCTTTATCTGTTGTTGTTTTATATAAATCTTCTCTTTGATGGTAATAACCGATTGCGAAACGCGACTGGTCGTCCATCGATAAATATTTAGGTAACCCGTTACTATCCAGATCAGTGATAACACTTTGCAATAACTTTTCATAATAAACAGATTTCCCTGTATCAAATTTTGCAAGATGATGTCTGGATAGAGACAACAAGCGGCCGAATACAGTTGTCGGGGTTGTCGATGCTGCACCGTAGTAGCGTTCTTTAATCGTAGAATTAGCTCCCGGGATAGCATCACTCTGGATCTTTTCAAGGATAGCAAACAAGCGGCCACATAAGTACGCCTGGTTTTTATTTTCTAAATCTAGTGCCATTTGAATTTCTTTAGGTGGATTATTATGATTTCTGAATTTTCTATTTAAGTAGGCTTTGAGTATAGCGGCTCTTATCGACGTTATATTCCGGTCTGCTTTGATTCGTATCAGACATTGCATCTGCAATGTGGTTGGGTATGGCTGGTTGTCCCATATACTTTGGCTTAAATCGCTGGCTAAGCTGGGCGGCAGATTTTCCATTTTATTTAAGGATGCAACCTGGGTCAGTAAATTGAATAGAGAAAAATAGACTCTTTGATTCTTGCTTTTAATGATTTCCAAGTCTTCAAAATGTTGTCTTATATGATTGGCGAATTCGCCTACTGTTCCTTGTCGCCAGAATCTAACGGAGATACGGACAAGAGCATTAAGAGATAAGCCTAACACGTAAAAGGGGGTTTTATCCTCGTCATTCAATATTCCCGAGAACGGAGATTTCAAGAAGTCTCTGATCACTTCCGTGTTTTTATCCGGATTATCTTTTGGAGGAGGTGCAAATATGAAACTGACACATTGTTCCAACTTTGTCGGTTTCTGAGACCAGAAAACAACGGATGTGTCATGCAAGCGATATTTATTAGAGGAATCTTTTTCCAATAAAGAATTTAAAGCTGTGGAATAAGCAGCTTCTGCTTCTTTTGAAATAGGTGCGTTCATACCTTGTTCTTTGTAATATGAATCATAACCTGATTTTTTCTGAAAGCTAACCAGTTTCGCTTTGTTCTTACCCCCGGGTATGGCTATGGTACTATTGAGTATAGCTATCGGAGCCTTTTTCCCGGTGATGAGGCATATCCCTATTGGTTTCTCTTTGTTCGAACGGTCTTCTATAGATGATTTTACATCTGGATTTGCAGCCACGATGGTATTGTTTCCTGCTACTTTAAAGGAGATGTATGTGTTGTCCTTTTTGATGCATTCTTCCCATAACGGGTCCGTTTTTATACGTTGAAGATTCTCCGGGTTATCGTAAAATCCGGCTACAGCCTGAATGTCTTCATTGGAAGGATGCATTTCGGCAAGCCGCCTGACTTCCTGAACAAAGGATTTATTTTGTTTAGCAGCATCATCCAGTGCTTTGGGCATTCCTTTATCATCCGTATTTTTAGGTTGGGCTAATACATATCCGAAATGGTCCCAAAATACATTTGCAGTTTGCCAACTGTTGCTACCAGTACGTCCTTTACTTTTAACAACCAGATATTTTTTTGCTCGTTTTTGTTTTCCTATCCCCTCGGTGGTATCCTGTAGTTCTAAAAACGTTCCCTTTTTATCTATCAGAATAAGATAAGGAATTTCTTTCCATTCTAATCCGCGGGGAGCGATAGTGCTCTCCGGATCAGCGGCTTTGCGCTGGTAGTATTCGTATAATGCTTGCAGAATCATCGGCGTACCTCCTCACTGTTAATGGATGGAACGACCAAGACTCCTTGTTTCATTATTGCACGGAAGAACATTGGTTTCGGATCTTTTTTGTTTGTGAAATCCATATCATATAGCATATATCCTAAATCGCGGTCTTCGGGTATTCCGTTTCCTTTTACCGGATTTTCGATGTATGTGAAATCAGCGGAGAACTCACGGCAACCTAAATAGGGTTGATTGAAACATTGTCCTTTTTTAGCTCTGCGCTCGAACATTGCATTATATTTACCTGGATTTTCGTCAGAAGACCCAGCTGTCGCTTTCGACATATCTTCTTCTGTTCTATTCCTTATAGGTATAAATTCCAGTTCCGCGAAAATCCTGTAACAAACATCTTTCAGTAATAAACTGGATTTTTGTTGCCGGTTATCTTCAATGAATAACCCGGATGCACGAGGACTCATCAGGTTCCCGACCTCATTCCTTTTAAAGGAAAACCATTTAATGGGATTTAAAACTTCTATCCGGGTTATGTTCCATCGTATAGCAGGTTTCCAAAAGATAGCTTCAAAGATAGCACGTGCAGCAGAGGGAGTTATCACATCATAGCTGACTCTTTCGACTTTCATTTCAGGTCTGGTAAAACAGGCCATGCTTCCTTTAACCTCAAGACAGTATTCTTTATTCGTGTATACCATAAGTTTAGGTTAACAAAT
>OGPJ01003114.1_pt1 | contig 10061 bp, 7 predicted proteins | sample 1552831 | NCBI WGS metagenome assembly OGPJ01 (sample SAMEA2579914, study PRJEB22360) | human gut metagenome | biome: human gut; feature: human-associated habitat; material: faeces | place: Denmark | collected 2008/2010
GACGGCACCGAGCTGGCCATCTCCGAATCCCAGGAGCGGATGGCCGTGGTCGTGGAAGCGAAGGACGCGGCGCGGTTCCTCGAACTGGCCGCCACGGAGAACCTGAACGCTGTCCCCGTGGCCGTGGTCACGGAAAGCCCCCGTCTGGTGATGAACTGGAACGGGAAAAAAATCTGCGACATCAGCCGGGAATTCCTGAACTCCAACGGCGCGGCCAAGCACATGGACGCCGCCGCCGAGAAGGCGCAGAGCTACGGCAAGACCGTGACCGGCAGCTTCGCCGAAAACTTCCTCGCTGTGGCTTCCGACCTGAACACCTGCTCCAAGCGGGGTCTGTCCGAGCGGTTCGACTCCACCATCGGCGCGGGCACCGTGCTGATGCCCTTCGGCGGCGCATGCCAGCTGACCCCCCAGAACGCCATGGTCGCAAAGCTGCCCGTGGACGGCGAGACCAACACCTGCTCCGGCATGGCATGGGGCTACAACCCCTACCTCATGAGCGCCAACCAGTATGTGGGCGCACGGATGGCCGTCGTCGAGAGTGTGACCAAGCTGGTGGCCTCCGGCTTCCGCTATGAGGACGCCTACCTGACCTTCCAGGAGTACTTCGAGCGCCTTGGCACTTCCCCGGAGCGCTGGGGCAAGCCGCTGGCCGCTCTGCTGGGCGCACTGGACGCGCAGATTGGCCTCGGCATCGCCTCCATCGGCGGTAAGGACAGCATGTCCGGCTCCTTCGAGCAGCTGGATGTGCCTCCCACGCTGGTGTCCTTCGCAACCGCCATCGGCAAGGCCGGCCGCGTCGTCTCCACCGAGTTCAAGAAGCCTGAGAGCACCGTCGTCCTCATCCGGCCCATCCTGGACCCCGTCACCGGCTGCCCCAACTTCTTCTCCCTGAAGGCCAACTATAAGAAAGTTGAGCAGATGATGGAAGATGGCATGGTGGCCGCTGCTTCCTCTGTGGGCTATGGCGGTCTGGCCGAGGCTCTCTTCAAGATGGGTCTGGGCAACCGCATCGGCTTCAAGATGATGAACAACATGACCACCCACGATATGTTTAAGCCCATGTACGGCTCCATCGTGCTGGAGATGGTCTCTGACGCCCCGGCTGGTGAGCTGCTGGGCGAGACCACCGCAGACTACACCTTCGAGTGCTGCGGCGACAAGCTGGATATGGCTCAGCTGCAGGAGATCTGGGAGAGCAAGCTCGAGCCCGTCTATCCCTACCGCAAGGCCGGCCCCGCCGTCGAGAAGATCAACGGCAGCCTGACAGCCCCCGCTGCGCCCAAGATCGGCGTGGCAAAGCCGAAGGTCATCATCCCGGTCTTCCCGGGCACCAACTGCGAGTACGACACCGCCCACGCCTTTGCCCGCGCCGGTGCGGACCCCGAGGTGCTGGTCATCCGCAACCTGACCCCCGCTGACGTCACCGCCAGCTGCGAGGCACTGGTCAAGGCCATCAACGAGAGCCAGATCGTCATGCTGCCCGGCGGCTTCTCCGGCGGCGACGAGCCGGATGGCAGCGCAAAGTTCATCGCCTCCTTCTTCCGCAATCCTGCGGTCACTGAGGCAGTCCGCGACCTGCTGCAGCACCGGGATGGTCTGATGCTGGGCATCTGCAACGGCTTCCAGGCCCTCATCAAGCTGGGTCTGGCCGCTTACGGCGACATCCGCCCCATCACGGCCTGCGACCCGACCCTGACCTTCAACACCATCGGCCGCCACCAGAGTATGCTGGTGCGCACCCGCATCGCCTCCACCGGAAGCCCCTGGCTGTCCAAGTGCAGCGTGGGCGACCAGCACACCGTGGCCATCAGCCATGGTGAGGGCCGCTTCGTGGCACCTCAGAGCGTGCTGGACACCCTCATCGCCAACGGCCAGATCGCGACCCAGTACGTCGATCAGGACGGCAGCCCCAGCATGGACATGAAGTACAACCCCAACGGCTCCGTCCTCGCCATCGAGGGCATCACCAGCCCGGATGGCCGTGTCTTCGGCAAGATGGGCCATTCGGAGCGCAGCGGCGAGTACCTGTACAAGAACGTCACCGGCGACAAGTATCAGCCTATTTTCGAGGGCGGCGTGGACTATTTCAAGATTTGATGGTAAAATAGGAGAAAACCTCCTTCCGGCATCGCTGACGCGATGCCACCTCCCTCAGAGAGGGAGGCTGAAAGGCCCCCTCACCGAGGGGGCTGTCGCCGGAAGGCGACTGGGGGAGTCATTTTCAGGAGGAAACAACCAATGTCTCAGCATGACCGTTATATCAGTCCCTTTTCCACCCGTTATGCCTCCGATGAGATGCAGTACATCTTCTCGGACGACAACAAGTTCCGCACCTGGCGCCGCCTGTGGGTGGCGCTGGCCCGGGCCGAGATGAAGCAGGGCCTGACCAATATCACCCCCGAGATGGTGGCCGAGCTGGAAACTCATGTGGACGACATCAACTATGAAGTCGCCATCGAGCGGGAAAAGCTGGTGCGCCACGACGTCATGAGCCATGTCTACGCCTACGGCCAGCAGTGTCCTAAGGCGGCAGGCATCATCCATCTGGGTGCCACCAGCTGCTATGTCGGCGACAATACCGACATCATCGTGATGCGTCAGGGCCTCGAGCTGGTGCGCAAGAAGCTCATCGGCGTGCTGGCAAAGCTGGCAAAGTTCGCCGAGGAGTATAAGGATATGCCCTGCATGGCCTACACCCACTGCCAGCCCGCCCAGCCCACCACCGTGGGCAAGCGCGCTACCCTGTGGGCCAACGAGCTGGTGATGGACCTCAACGAGATCGACCACCGTCTGGCTACCCTGCAGCTGCGTGGCGTCAAGGGTACCACCGGCACCCAGGCTTCCTTTATGGAGCTGTTTAAGGGCGACGCCGACAAGATCCGCGCCGTGGATGCTTCCATCGCCGAGGAGATGGGCTTCGACAGCGAGGCCGTCATCCCGGTGTCCGGCCAGACCTACAGCCGCAAGGTGGACGCCTTCATCCTCAACGCACTGGCCGGCATCGGCCAGAGCTGCATGAAGTTCGCCACAGACCTGCGTCTGCTGGCCAACTTCAAGGAGATGGAAGAGCCGTTTGAGAAGAACCAGATCGGTTCCTCCGCCATGCCTTACAAGCGCAATCCCATGCGCTGCGAGCGCATCTGCGCTTTGAGCCGCTACCTGATGGTGGATGTGCTCAACCCCAGCTTCACCACCGGCACGCAGTGGTTCGAGCGCACGCTGGACGACAGCGCCAACAAGCGCGTTGCCATGGCTGAGGGCTTCCTCGCCACCGACGCCATCCTGAACATCATGCTCAACGTCACCGACGGCCTCGTGGTCTACCCGAAGGTCGTGCGCAGCCGCCTGATGGCCGAGCTGCCCTTCATGGCCAGCGAGAACATCATGATGCAGGCCGTGGAGAAGGGCGGCAACCGTCAGGAGCTCCACGAGCGTCTGCGCCAGCACGCCATCGCCGCCGGCAAGCAGGTCAAGGAAGAAGGTCTGCCCAACGATATGGTGGACCGCATCGCCGCCGACCCGGCCTTTGGTCTGACCAAGGAGGAGATCGTGGCGGGCCTTGTGCCGGAGAACTTTGTGGGCCGCGCTCCCCAGCAGGTGGAGGAGTTCATTGCTCACATCCTCAAGCCCATCTTTGACGCCAACCCGGATGCTGTGGAACAGCACGCAAACCTGAGCGTCTAAACGTGATTTTACAGGAAAAGAGGCTGTTGCCGCAGGCAACGGCCTCTTTTCTGCACACAGAAGGAGTTTTCATGCGACTCGATAAATATTTAGCCGAGACGGCCCAATGCACCCGGAGCGAGGCGAAGGCACTGCTGGCGAAAGGCCGCGTCACGGTCAACGGCGCGGTCTGCAAGAAAGGGGACACCCAGTTGAAAGAGGCTGACGCCGTGGCGGTGGACGGCAAAGCGCTGGCCTATCGGCAGTTCGTCTACCTTATGCTCAACAAGCCCGAGGGCGTCGTCAGCGCCTCCACCGACAAGCGGGACACGACGGTCGTGGATCTGGTGGGGGATGCCTATCCCCGGCGGGAGCTGTTCCCGGCCGGGCGGCTGGACAAGACCAGCACCGGTTTCGTCCTGCTGACGGACGACGGCGGCTTTGCCCACGACATCCTCGCGCCCAGGCGCCATGTCTCCAAGACCTACACCGTTGTCATCGACACCCCGCTGACGGAGGAGATGAAGGTCGGCTTTGCCGCAGGCGTCACCCTTGCCGACGGCACGGCCCTTTCGCCGGCGGAAGTGTCCGCCCTCACCCCCGACGGGCTGACGGTCCGCGTCCTGCTCAGGCAGGGCGTGTATCATCAAATCAAGCGGATGTTCGGCGTCTACGGTGCGGGCGTCAACGCCCTGCACCGGGACGCCATCGGCGGGCTTGCGCTGGACGAGAGCCTTGCCCCGGGCCAGTGGCGGGAGCTGACAGCTGACGAGGTGGCGAAAATTACCACGGGGTAAAGGACTGCTTTTCACCCGGTTTTCAAAAAAGTATCACATTTTACCGGTAAAATAGCCCTCAGAACCACGCAGAAAGGCCCTTTTTGGCCCGAAAATGACCCCGAAAGATAATTTCAACAAGAAAGAAGAATTTTTTTTGGTGAAATATGTTGCAAAAGTAAATTCTTTTGTGTAAAATATAAAATGTAATGCGGCGAAATTGTTAAAAATCACAATCCCGCCCACCTGCGGTTTGCACAAGAGAGGAAAAGGGGTATCCATTTATGGCCAATAGAGTATTTCAGAGCGTGATCTACCAGATGAAGGACGCGATCGACCGCGTGGTCGGCGTTGTGGATGAGACCGGCGCTGTCATCTCCTGCTCGGAGCTGAATCTGATCGGCGAGGTGCGCGAGGGCTTTATGGCAGAGCGTCTGACGGCCGGTGACCGCTTCGTGCGGGATGGCTACACCTACCAGCAGTTCTCCAGCGCAAAGCATAACGATTATGCCGTTTTTGTGGAAGGTGCGGACGAGACTGCGGGCCAGTTTGCCGCTGTGCTGTCCATCAGCCTGCAGAGCATCAAGCAGTATCACGACGAGAAGTTCGATAAAGCCAACTTTATCAAGAACGTGGTGCTGGACAACATCCTGCCCGGCGACATCTACGCCAAGGCCCGTGAGCTCCACTTTGCCACCGACGTCTCCCGCGTGGTGTTCATCGTCCGCGTCACCAGCGGCGGCGACATTTCCGCTTACGACGTGGTGAGCAGCCTGTTCCCCGACAAGCAGAAGGACTTCGTCTTCAACATCAGCGAGACGGACACCGTCCTGGTCAAGGAGATCCGCAAGGGCATCGACCGCACCGATATGGAGAAGCTGGCCGCCAGTATTGTGGACACCCTGTCCGGCGAGCATTACATCAAGGCTGTCGTGGGCATCGGCACCCCCATCGCCAACGTGAAGGATCTGGCTACTTCCTTTAAGGAAGCACAGATCGCCATGGAGGTCAGCAAGGTGTTCGACACCGAGAAGCAGATCATCCGCTACGACAATCTGGGCATCGCACGTCTTATTTACCAGCTGCCCACCACGGTCTGCGAGATGTTCCTGCGCGAAGTGTTCAAGCAGGGCAGCATCGAGAGCCTGGACCAGGAGACCCTGTTCACCATCCAGCGCTTCTTTGAGAACAACCTGAATGTCTCCGAGACCAGCCGCGGCCTGTTCGTCCACCGCAACACGCTGGTGTATCGTCTGGAAAAGATCAAAAAGCTGACCGGTCTGGATCTGCGTGAGTTCGACGACGCTATCGTGTTCAAGGTAGCGCTCATGGTCAAGAAGTACCTGTCCAACAACCCGGCCAAATATTGATATTTCGTCTCAGCCGCTCCGGCTGCGGACGCCGAAACCGGCCGCTCGACCCCGATGCTGGCCGGTTTCTTTTGTAATGGTCTGGAACTTCTGTGCCAAATAAACTTTTCAGGAGCAAGATACTCATGATAGATTTTGAACATGTCACCAAGATATACAAACGGAGTGATACTCCCGCTCTGGAGGACATCGACTTCCATGTAGACGACGGCGAGTTCGTCTTTCTGGTAGGCCACTCCGGCGCCGGCAAGTCCACTCTGCTCAAGCTCATCCTCCGCGAAGAGCTGCCCACCGAGGGCCGCGTCATGGTGGACGGCAAGGACGTCGCCCGGCTGCGCCGGGGCAAAGTGCCTTTCCTTCGCCGCCAGATGGGCATCATCTTCCAGGATTTCCGCCTCATCCCCACCATGACGGTCTACGAGAATGTGGCGTTTGCCATGCATGTCACCAACATCGGCAAAAAAGACATCAAAGAGCGCGTCAACTACATGCTGGAGCTGGTGCATCTGGAAGATAAGGCAAAGGTCTACCCCGAGTTCCTCTCCGGCGGTGAGCAGCAGCGCGTGGCCGTGGCCCGCGCTCTGGCCCACAGCCCCCGCCTCGTCATTGCGGACGAGCCCACCGGCAACATCGACCCCGAGATGAGCCTTGAGATGATGGAACTGCTGGAACGCGTCAGCGAGATGGGCATCACGGTGCTTGTCGTCACCCACGAGCATGAACTGGTGCGCCGCTTCAACCGCCGCACCATCACCCTGAAGCAGGGCCGCATCATCTCCGATGTTCCGGCCAGTTTCGGCGAGGAGGTACACGTATGAAAATCTCTACGTTTGGGTTCCTCACCCGGCGCGGCGTGCGCAACCTCGGCAAGCACTGGGCCATGACCATCGCCTGCATCGCCTCCCTCAGCGTCTGCATGACCCTGAACATCTTCGCCAGCCTCATTGAAGTCAATGTGGACAGCATGGTGAGTTATCTGGGCAGCCAGAACGAGATGGTGGTCTACGTGGACCCCGAGGCCGATGACGCCACCATCCAGTCTGTGGGCAATGCCCTCAGCGGCACCGCAGGTGTGAGCCGGGTGCAGTATATGTCCAAAGAAGACGTCCTCAACCAGTACAAGGGATATATGTCCGACTATGCCGCCCTGCTGAACGAGTTCGAGAACGACAACCCTTTCAAGGCTAATTACCGCGTCTCCCTGTCTGATCTGAACCAGATGGAGACCATAAGCAAGCAGTTCGAGAACATCAGCGGCGTCTACAGCGTCACGGCTCCCATCGAGATGACCAAGACCTTCGTGGAGATCCAGCAGGCCGTCACCAAGGTCGGGCGCGGTGTGGTGCTGGTGCTGATGGCTGTCAGCATCATCACGGTGGGTACCACCATCCGGCTGAGCGTCTTTGCCCGCCGCCGTGAAATCGAGATCATGAAGTATGTTGGCGCTACCAACGCCCTCGTCACCCTGCCTTTCGTCATCGAGGGCCTGACCATGGGCCTGCTCTCCGGCATCCTGACGGCAGCTGCCACCATCGGCGGCTATGCCTACATCGTTCAGCTGGCGCCCACGCTGGGCGGCCTGTGGCAGATGCTTATGGGTACGGCTCTGGTGCCGCTGGAAAATGTCTGGCCCACCATCCTGACCTACAGCCTCGCGAGCGGTGCTCTGGTGGGCGGTCTGGGCAGTATGTTCTCCATCCGCAAGCACCTGAACGTGTAAGGAGGGGCCTACTGTGTACCACGACAAGCATTCCGCAGGCTTTGTTCTGCATCATCCGCCCCGCCACGCAAAGCCGTCGGGCCATTCGGCCATGATGCGCGCCGCCTGCGCCTTTCTGGCCGCCGCCTGCCTCGTGCTGAGCGTGACGGTCTATCCGGCCAGTGCGGCCACCAGCATGAGCTCGCTGCAGAACAAGCTGGACAAGATCTCTGCGTCCATCAAGCAGCATAAGACGGAGCTGAGCGACGCCAAAAAGAAGGAAGCTGCTGCCAAGGCCCTCGAGTCTGAGCTGAAGGAAAAAGTCTCGGTGCTCCAGAGCCAGATCAGCGTCCTCAAGAGCCAGATCTCCGAGGTGCAGAACAACATCGGCGTCAAAGAGCAGGAGATCACCGCCAAGCAGAATGAGATCGCCCGGAAAGAGCAGGAGATCGCCGACCAGTGGGACGATTTCAAGAGCCATATGGCCGCGATGCAGGAGCTGCGGGACGGCGGCAGCGTCGCCATGCTCCGGGCTGTGAGCGATCTGTACGAGCTTCTGACCTTCAATGAGGTCATGCAGGACATTTCGGTGAAGGATACCGAGATACTCGACAACATGAAGGCTGCGAAGGAAGCCCTCGTGGCCGACCGCACCCAGCTCGTGGAGGAGCGCACCCAGCTGCAGAACAAAAAGGCTGAGCTGGACGCCCAGAACAAGCAGATGCAGTCCAAGCAGAACGAGCTCAACAACAGCGTCAAGGAGGCCCGTCTGAGCGCCGCTGAGGCCCAGCAGGCCCAGAAGAACGCCCAGGCGGCCATCGAGTCGGACGAGATGAACTACGAGGCCGTCAAGAAGGAGATCCAGAAGCTCATCGCAGCGGCAGCGGCCAGCAAGCCCCAGCTGAGCTTCAGCGGCTTTATCTGCCCGCTCAAGAGCTATACCCGCATCTCCAGCGAGTACGGCTGGCGCAAAAACCCGGTCTCCGGCGTCAACAAACTCCACGCCGGCACCGACTTTGCCGCCCCCGCAGGCACGCCCATCTACGCAGCCGCCAGCGGCTATGTGCAGGTGGCAGGCTGGTCCAGCGGCGGGGGCCCGGAAATGGCCTTGGAGCTTCTGGCGGCACCTATGTCATCATCTATCACGGCAAAATGACAGACGGCAACGCCTACTCCACCCTCTACGGCCATATGCGCTCGGTGGCAACGTCGGCGGGCAAGTATGTCAACCAGGGCGACCTCATCGGCTATGTGGGCTCCACCGGCAACTCTACCGGCAACCACCTCCATCTCGAGGTGTGGAAGGGCGGCTCCAAGGCCAATGCGGTCAACCCCCGCGGTTATATTCCGATAAGATAACACAACTGTAATTGAAGTCGAGGGGTCAAAGGAGGCCACAAGGCGAAATGAACGAGCAAAAACGCAAGCGTATCCTTCGGGTGGGCTGTCTGATTCTGGCAGGAGTGTTCCTGCTGTCGGTGCTGGGCAGTGTCATCCTGATGTTTTTGGTCTGAACTGGGGAGGACACTGAATGAACCGCAAAATTTCCGTAGGGATGACCGTGACCATCGTCATTCTGGCAATGACGGTCACTTTTTCCATCACGATGCTGATGGCGATGCGGCTGTTTGACCACACCGTCACCAGCGTGAAGGAAAAGGAGAGCATGTACAACAAGGTGGCCGAGGTAGACCGCTATGTGCGCGCCAACGACTACTACGACATCGACGAGACCGTGCTGTACGACCGTCTGACTGCCGGTTATCTGCTGGGTACCGGCGACAAGTACGCCCGCTACTACACCGCCTCGGCCTACACCGACCTGCTCAACGCCCAGAGCGGCAAGCTGATGGGCATCGGCGTGGAGCTGGCCATCGACCAGTCCGGCTACGCCAAGGTCATCAAAGTGTATGACGAGTCTCCTGCCAAGGAGGCCGGCCTCCAGCGGGGCGATTACATCACCACCATCGACGGCGCAGACATCAAAAGTCTGAGCAGCGTGGAGGCTGTCCAGAACAAACTCCGGGGCGAGAGCGGCACGAGCGTCAATGTAGGCTGGCTGGACAGCGAGAACGCCCAGCACACCGCCGATCTGACCCACTCCGGCTTTACGGCCAACAGCGTCGATTCCGCGCTGGTGCAGGGCAATGTGGGCTATATCAAGATCTGGCAGTTCGACAACTCCACCCCCAGTGAGCTGGACTTTGCGCTCCGCAGTCTGACCGCCAGCGGCGCCCAGAGCTTCATCTTCGACCTGCGCGACAACGGCGGCGGCATCCTTGATGACGCCATCAGCTGCATCGAACTCGTCGCGCCGGAAGGCGTGCTGGCCTACGCTGAGGATAAGGCAGGCAACCGCACCCTGCTGGGCAGCAGCACCGGCGACTCGGTCATCAGCCAGCCCACCGTCTGCCTCGTGAACGAGAACACCGCCAGTGCGGCAGAACTCTTTGCGTCCAGCCTGCGCACCCTGTGCGGCACCCGCCTCGTGGGCAGCACCACGATGGGCAAAGGCACCATCCAGAGCAGCCCCCAGCGCCTCTCGGACGG
>OGPJ01003118.1_pt1 | contig 10043 bp, 12 predicted proteins | sample 1552831 | NCBI WGS metagenome assembly OGPJ01 (sample SAMEA2579914, study PRJEB22360) | human gut metagenome | biome: human gut; feature: human-associated habitat; material: faeces | place: Denmark | collected 2008/2010
AGCCATATCGGTGCTATCGAAAAGTCTGCCGAGGAATTCGCCGACGGCACGGTTCTGAAAGCACTTAAGGACGGCAAGCATAAGAGCGAAAACCCGTGGGCCGATGAATGCCAGTATGTGGACGCGGCAGGTTTGCCCCTGCCGGTGTTCAAGAATCAGAATACCCACAAGCATCAGGATCCGCTCGAGCACGTCCCGGCCAAAGCGCCCACCACGAGCGCCGACGGCAACATCGAATACTGGTACTGCGACGGCTGCGATAAGTATTTCAGTGATGAAGCAGGCACGAACGAAATTGCTCTGGAAGATACCGTTATTCCGAAGCTGACAGAGCATACTGCCGATGGTACCGGCTGGCACAGGGATGAGGAGAGCCATTGGCATACCTGTGAGTGCGGCGAGGTCATAGACAAAGCAGCCCATAGCTATAAATGGGTAATAGACAAGGAAGCAACCGCTACAGAAACAGGCCTCAAGCATGAGGAATGTAGCGTCTGTGGCTATGCGAAAGCCGCGGTGGAAATCCCCGCTACAGGGACGACAACCGATCCGTCTGACGAAAACGAAAAACCCTCTATAGGAGCACCGACAGATCCCAACACTTCAACTGGCAACAACCAGACTGGCACTTCCACCGGCAATAACCAAACAGATAATAAGACCTCCCCACAAACGGGCGATGAAAGGGATCTGGCGCTGTGGATTTTCTCACTTGCGATTTCCGGATGCGCCATTATGGGAAGCGTTATCTATCATAAACGGAAAAAGTGCTAAGGTTTTTGTTGGGGAAAACACCTATAAAGGGATATAACAAAAGCGTCATTAAAATCTAATTTTACACGGCAGGGAGGATTGTCCGTTCCAAATGAAACGGCAGTTCTCCCTGTTCATTTGAATGGATCAATTCGAAAAGGATAACAGGTGGTACAACAAGATAAAAAATAACCTAAACAAGCAGAAACCGGCGTGATCTAACACGCCGGTTTCTGCCGAAACTCTTTTTGCTTGCTTATGGAACGCCGTCGAATAAAGGATCCTTTGTTTTTGACGCTACCAAATGATAACTTTCATAGGACACCTCACCCGCGACGGTCCTTTTTCTTTGGGTTATTTCACCAGGATCTTTTTGATCCGGCCCACATACATGGTGTGGTAGTCCTTGTCCGGGTAGTATCTTTCGTCATAGCCCTCTGCGGTGAAATACTGGGGCGCCAGCTCCTGGGCGTAGAGCTTTTCGCAAAGGATCACCAGCCGGGCCTCTTTGAAGTAAGGGGTGTCCCCCTCATAGTCCAGGGTGAAGCCGCAGGCGGCGATTTTGTCCATATCCCGGCCCGACTTGGTGCCGCAGAGGTTGAGGGCCTCCCGGTAGGAGGAATCCATGACGCAGAGGGAAAACTCCTTTTCCCCATCCACAAACTCTTTTGTATAGCGCTGGGGGCGGATATAGATGGTGCAGACGTCCTGATTCCAAAGGACTCCTACGCCGCCCCAGCTGGCGGTCATGGTGTTGCAATCCTGCGATGTAGCGGACAACCGCCGCGACCTGCTTTGCGGGAACTGGGAAAGCGTGGAGGGAAAGCCCGACGTGCTTATCTACAAGGAGGGCGAAGCCTACAAGGTGACGGTGTTCAAACGGAGCGGCATCCGCCGCAGGCTGAAACCGGAAACCTACCTCCTGCAGGAGGAGAACGGCAACCTGTTCATGAACACGGGATTCCGCATCGACGTGTCCTATAACGAGGCTACCGACGTGCTGACCTTCTCTCCGAACGGGGACTATGTGCGTGCAAGCCACGAACCGGAGAACCCGGCAGAAGAATAAGAATGTACAACCGCTAAATCCAAAGAATATGAGTATGAAAACAAGAATGGCAATCGCCGTATGCCTGTGCCTGCTTTTCGCGGGCAGTGCTTCCGCCCAATGGGTGGTGAGCGACCCCGGCAATCTGGCGCAGGGTATCATCAACGCCTCGAAGAACATCGTCCACACCTCGAAGACCGCCACCAACATGGTGAACAACTTTCAGGAAACGGTGAAAATCTACGAGCAGGGCAAGAAGTATTACGACGGTGCGCCCGTATAGGCGATATAATAAATGTAGCATTGGCAAGCTATTAGGTAAGTGTTCCAATATTTACCTATCATCACCAGCTTATCTGCCCACGAAAGGACGGCAGGGAGTATAGCACGCTGGAAAGCCATAAGTCAATTAGTTATCAAATTGCAACTGAATGGTGAGATGAAACAGATAGATACGAGGATAAAATCCAAACTGATTGAATGATAGTCCAAGTGAACCCAGTATGTTTTATAGTGAAAGATAACTTAACTCGCTATACCGTAATACCTCTGTTGCGAGCGTCGTGTAGTAGAGGCAGGAACAAATTACGGCACAACCGCAGTAAGCGGTAACGGGCGGAAGTCATATCCGATAATCTATCATAGCCATGTTATTATATCGTAAACGGGGATTGCCTAAATCGGAACGCCGCAAGGCTATTAGGTACAGACCTATGAAAATCCGACAAGGCAACGGAGCTTCCGTAGTAGTCTGAGCAGGGGAAAGCCCTGTACATGGCGAAGGGAAGCAGCTAATAATTTTAATGCAAATAACGGAAAATGTGAGAGACATTATGAGAAGTCCAGAGTATGTATTAAACAGTCTAACGGAACACAGTGAAAATTTGAATTACAAGTTCGAACGCTTGTACCGTATCTTTTTCAATGAGGAAATGTATTACGTTGCCTACCAACGCATATATGCGAAACCGGGCAATATGACAGCAGGTGCAGATGGGAAAACCATTGACCAAATGAGCCTGAACCGAATTGAACAACTGATAACATCGTTGAAAGATGAGAGTTATCAGCCCCAACCCTCAAAACGGGTGTATATCCCAAAGAAAAATGGGAAAATGCGTCCATTAGGTGTACCAGCTTTTAACGATAAATTATTGCAGGAAGTGGTCAGAATGATATTGGAAGCCATCTATGAAAGACAGTTTGAAAAAACGTCGCATGGCTTCCGACCCCTAAGAAGCTGCCACACTGCCTTGTCTGATATTCAGAAGACATTTTCGGGCGTGAAATGGTTCGTAGAAGGTGATATTAAGGGATTTTTCGACAATATCAATCATGAGATACTGATAGGTATTCTGAAAGAACGTATCGCTGACGAAAGATTTATTCGCTTGATTAGAAAATTTCTGAATGCAGGATATATCGAAGACTGGAACTTTCATAACTCCTACAGCGGAACACCGCAAGGCGGAATTGTCAGCCCTATCCTGGCAAACATATACCTTGATAAGTTGGATAAATTCATGAAGGAATACACTGAAAAATTTGATAAGGGGAAAGAACGGAAAAGAACCAAACAGGCAGTATCACTTGAAGGCAAACGACACCGTATTCTGAAAAAGTTGAAAGTGGTAAAAGACAAAAATGAAAGGTCAGAATTGATAAGACAATATAAGGCTTATCAAAAAGAAGGTTTGCAGTATTCTGATGGTGACGAAATGGATATGAACTACAGAAAACTCAAATACGTGAGATATGCGGATGATTTTCTAATTGGAATCATTGGCAGTAAACAAGATGCTATCATCATCAAAGAGGACATAAAGAACTTCCTCTATGAAAAGTTAGCTCTTACACTGTCTGATGAGAAAACACTTATCACCCATGCTGAAAACGCTGCAAAATTTCTCGGATATGAGATTTTTGTAAGGAAATCCAATGACACCAAAAGAAGCAAATACGGAGTACTAAGACGTGTCTTCAATAAGAGGATACAATTGGCACTTGGAAAGGATACGTTTAAGAAAAAGTTGCTCGAATATCGTGTTTTAGAAATAAAGATACACAACGGCAAGGAGTATTGGAAAGCAAAATCCCGTCCCAAACTTTCAAACAACAATGACTTTGAGATACTTGACAGGTACAACAAGGAAATAAAGGGCATTTACAATTACTATTGTTTGGCTAATAATTGTAGTAGTCTGTCAAAACTTGGGTATATCATGAAATATAGTATGTACAAAACATTTGCGCAGAAATATCGGACAACGATGTCGCAAATCCGAAAAAAGTACACCAAGAATGGACTTTTTTCAGTTAGATACTATTTAAAGAACGGTACTGCCAAAGACTTGACCTTTTATCATGGTGGGTTCAAAAAGAAAAATCCAATGAACATTAAGGATTTAGACAACTTGCCCAAATTCACATATCATCCTACAAACACAAGTCTTATAGATAGGCTGAAAGCGGAAAAATGTGAATTATGTGGAGTAGTCGATAAGTTAGTGATGCACCATGTGAGAAAATTAAAAAATCTTCAAGGGAAAACTACCTGCGAAAAACAAATGATGGCTCGCAAACGAAAGACTATTGCCATATGTGGTAAGTGTTACAAAAAACTCAGTAACAATGAATAGATTGATATTATTAGTAGAAAGCCGGATACGCGGAGACGTGTACGTCCGGTTTGGGGGCGAGCTTCCGAAAACCCACCGTAGTAATACGGCAGGGCGTTGGATGCTTAGCCTACCGCTCAAATCGGTGAACAATCTCGTCAAGGATGCCCGCAAGGTACAGCAGACCATCCTGATGGTGGGCGACATCACGGACATCTACGTGAACAACTTTCAGAAGATGCTCCATGACGGGAACTTCACCCCCGAAGAGCTGTCGGCAATCGCCTTCGGCTATACGAAGCTGCTGGAAGAGAGCAACGATGTGCTGACAGATTTGAAGAACGTGGTGAACATCACCACGCTCTCCATGACCGACAAGGACCGCATGGACGTGGTGGAGCGGTGCTACTCCAAGATGAAGCGTTACCGTAACCTTGTGGGGTACTATACCAACAAGAACATCAGCGTGAGTTACCTGCGTGCGAAGAAGAAGAATGACCTCGACCGCATCATGGGACTGTACGGGAACATGGACGAAAGATACTGGTAGCCTATGGAATTTGACAACCTTCATCAGATTTTGCGCTCGCTTTACGAGCAGATGATGCCGCTGTGCGGGGACATGGCGGACGTGGCGAGAGGCATCGCCGGACTGGGCGCATTGTTCTACGTTGCCTGCCGGGTATGGCAGTCGCTGGCGAGAGCCGAAGCGATAGACATGTTCCCCATGCTCCGCCCGTTCGCCGTCGGTCTGTGCATCATGTTCTTTCCGACAGTGGTGCTCGGTACGGTGAACAGCATTCTGTCGCCCATTGTGCAAGGCACGGCGAAACTGCTTGAAACACAGACGCTGGACATGAACGAATACCGTAGGCAGAAAGACAAGCTGGAATATGAGGCAAAAGTGCGCAACCCGGAAACCGCCTACCTTGTGTCAAACGAGGAGTTTGACAAGCAGCTGGAGGAACTGGGCTGGTCTCCCTCCGACATGGTGACGATGGCGGGAATGTATATAGACCGGGGGATATACAACATGAAGAAGAACATCCGTGACTTCTTCCGCGAGGTACTGGAACTGATGTTCCAAGCCGCCGCCCTCGTGATAGACACCATCCGCACGTTCTTCCTCGTGGTGCTGGCGATACTCGGTCCGATAGCCTTCGCCATATCGGTGTGGGACGGCTTCCAAAGCACGCTCACGCAGTGGATATGCCGCTACATACAGGTCTATCTGTGGCTGCCCGTGTCGGATATGTTCAGCACCATACTGGCGAAGATACAGGTGCTGATGCTGCAAAGCGACATCGAGCGTATGCAGGCTGACCCGAATTTCTCGCTGGATTCGAGCGACGGGGTGTATATCGTGTTCATGATTATCGGCATCATCGGCTACTTCACGATACCCACTGTTGCGGGCTGGATTATCCAAGCCGGGGGCATGGGCAGTTACGGGCGCGGTGTGACGCAGCTTGCCGGACGCGGAGCGGCCCTTGCAGGGGGTGTCGCCGGTGCTGCGGCAGGAAACGCAGCCGGGCGTGTCGGACGTGCCGGGATAAATATGGGCAAGGCGGCATGGAACCATACCGCCGGACGCCTTCTCAAACGGAAATAACCTATAAAATCAGACAGAAATGGAATTCAAGTCACTCAAGAACATCGAAACATCGTTCAGGCAGATACGCCTGTTCGGTATCGTCTTCCTCGCCCTTTGTACCGTGATAACGGTCTGGAGCGTGTGGAGTTCCTACCGCTTTGCGGAGCGGCAGAGGGAAAAAATCTATGTACTGGACAACGGCAAGTCGCTGATGCTGGCACTCTCGCAGGACCTTTCGCAGAACCGTCCGGCAGAGGCACGGGAACACGTGCGCCGCTTCCACGAGCTTTTCTTCACGCTCTCACCCGAAAAGAGTGCGATTGAACACAACGTGAAACGTGCCCTGCTGCTGGCGGACAAGAGCGTGTACCACTACTATTCGGACTTTGCAGAGAAGGGGTACTACAACCGCATCATCGCAGGAAACATCAACCAGGTGCTGAAGGTGGACAGCGTGGTGTGCGACTTCGACAGCTATCCCTACCGTGCCGTGACCTATGCCACGCAGAAGATCATCCGGCAGAGCAACGTCACCGAGCGCAGCCTCGTGACCACGTGCCGGCTGCTCAACTCGTCCCGTTCGGACGACAATCCGAACGGGTTCACCATCGAGGGGTTCACCATTATCGAAAACAAGGATTTACAAACCATCAGACGGTAACAGGGCATGAAAAGAAAAAGTATCAGAAAATCAGCGTGGGGCGCATATTGGAAACTTCACGATTGTAGAAAACGACTATTGAAACGGCTCAAAGGCTATCTGGACGGCTTGCCGCCGAAGACACGCAGGCGCATCGTGCTGGCCATGTTTGCCATTTTCGCCACGCTTGCCCTCCACACCTTCGGCAAAGCCGTCCATGACATCGGCAGGAATGACGGCAGACAGATGAGGATAGACCACGCCGGGCAGGTGGAGCTGTCCGTGAAGCCTGACAAGAACAACAGTTTTACACCTTATTATAATATGTATGGAACAGACTAAGAACGAAACAAAGATTAAGGGCAATACCGGAAACACGGCTGCGCCCGACAACAGGGAAAAACCGAAGAAAGAGTGCAAACCGCTGACCGAAGCACAGAGGCTGCAACGCCAGAAAATGATCGTGCTGCCCGTCATGGTGCTGGTGTTCATCGGGGCGATGTGGCTGATATTCGCCCCGTCCTCCGAGACGGAGCAGGAACCGGGAACGGGAGGTTACAACACCGAGATGCCGGATGCGGACAAGGCAGACCGCCAGATAATCGGCGACAAACTGAAAGCCTACGAGCAGGCGGCGATGGAGGAACGGCTGGAGGAACGGGACCATGCCGTGCGGCAGCTGGGCGACATGTTCGACCGTGAAACGGGAGATACAGGGGATGGCGGCGACTTCGACCTTTCCACTCCCGAAGGAAAGGAAGACGGGTCTGCCACACAGACCATCCGGTCTTCCGCAGCCGCCTACCGTGACCTGAACGCCACGCTCGGCAACTTCTATGAAGAACCCGCACGGAACGATGCGGAGATGGAGGAACTGATGGAGCGTATATCCCTGCTGGAGTCGGAACTGGAAAGTGAAAAGGAAAAAGGTTCCACGATGGACGAGCAGGTGGCACTGATGGAGAAGTCCTACGAACTGGCAGCGAAATACATGGGCGGTCAGAACGGCACACAGACGGCAAAGCCCTCTTCCGTTCAGAAAGCAGGGAAGAACAAGGCGGAACCCGTCAGGCAGGTGGAACGTCAGGTGGTATCCTCGCTCGCACAGTCTGCGGGCAATGCGGAGGTTGCCGCCACCTGCCCGCAGGAGCGTAACCGGGGCTTTAATACAGCGGTGGGCGGAACAGCCATATCGGACAAGAACACCTTGTCGGCTTGCGTCTATGGGGCGCAGAGCGTGACGGACGGGCAAGCGGTCAGTCTGCGGAGCCGATGGCGATAGCGGATAAAATCATTCCCCGTAATGCGGTGGTGGTAGGCACTGCCAAGATACAGGGGGAACGGCTCGAAATCGGAATCAGTTCGCTGGAACATGACGGCAGCATCATCCCGATAGAGCTGGCAGTCTATGACACGGACGGACAGCCCGGCATCTTCATCCCGAACTCGCTGGAACTGAACGCTGTCAAAGAGGTCGCCGCCAATATGGGCAGTTCGCTCGGCAGCAGCATCAACATCTCCACCAATGCCGGGGCGCAGCTTGCCTCCGATTTGGGCAAGGGGCTGATACAGGGCACAAGCCAATACATATCCAAGAAGATGCGTACCGTGAAAGTACATCTGAAATCGGGGTACAGGGTCATGCTCTATCAGGAAGAAAATTAAGAAAACAACCAATCAAAAATTTTATTTACCACTAAATCCAAAGTAATATGAGAAAAGTAATCATGATGTTTGCCCTTGCTATGGGCATCGTAACTGTCCATGCGCAGGAGAACGTAACCGTTGCTGAAGAGAACAACGGAAGTAAACAACAGACGGACGCACAGCCGGTATTGACCAAGGAGGTCTATCCGCAGAAGGAGGCGGACGGCGACCTGTATCACGGTCTGACGAAGAAACTGACTTTTGACCGTATGATACCCCCTCACGGTCTGGAAGTGACCTACGACAAGACCGTGCATATCATCTTTCCGGCAGAGGTGCGCTATGTGGATTTGGGTTCGCCCGACCTGATAGCCGGAAAAGCGGACGGGGCGGAGAACGTGATCCGTGTGAAGGCTACCATAAGAAACTTCCCGAACGAGACCAACATGTCAGTAATCACGGAGGACGGAAGTTTCTACACGTTCAACGTGAAGTACGCCGCCGAACCGCTGCTGCTCAACGTGGAGATGTGCGACTTCATCCACGACGGGGAATCGGTGAACCGTCCGAACAATGCGCAGGAAATCTACCTGAAGGAGCTGGGCAGCGAGAGTCCGATGCTGGTGCGCCTTATCATGAAGTCCATACACAAGCAGAACAAGCGTGAGGTGAAGCATATCGGCAGTAAGCGTTTCGGCATCCAGTACCTGCTGAAAGGCATCTACACGCACAACGGTCTTCTCTATTTCCACACGGAAATCAAGAACCAAAGCAACGTGCCTTTCGATGTGGACTACATCACGTGGAAAATCGTGGACAAGAAGGTGGCGAAGCGTACCGCCGTGCAGGAGCAGATCATCCTGCCGCTCCGTGCGCAGAATTACGCCACACTCGTGCCGGGAAAGAAGAGCGAGCGCACGGTGTTCACGATGGCGAAGTTCACCATTCCCGACGACAAATGCCTCGTGGTGGAACTCAACGAGAAGAACGGAGGTCGCCACCAGTCTTTCGTGATTGAGAACGAGGACTTGGTACGTGCCAATACCATCAACGAACTTCAAGTGCGCTGACCATGAGAAAGTACATCGCAATAATCATCGCGTCGCTTGCCCTGTTCACGGGGCAGGCGCACGCCCAGCGATGCCTGCCGAAGATGCAGGGCATCGAGGTCAGGGCGAACATGGCGGACGGTTTCAATCCCGGTGGCAACGACGGTGGGTACAGTTTTGGGGCGGCTCTTTCCACTTATACCAAAGGCGGAAACAAATGGGTGTTCGGCGGCGAATACCTGTTGAAGAACAACCCTTACAAGGACGGGAAGATACCCGTGGCGCAGTTCACGGCGGAGGGGGGATACTACTTCAAGATACTCTCCGATGCCCGTAAAATCGTGTTCGTCTATGCAGGGGCTTCGGCTCTTGCCGGATATGAATCGGTGAACTGGGGCGAAAAGGTGTTGCATGACGGCTCCACGCTCCATGACCGGGACTCCTTTATCTACGGCGGTGCACTGACGCTCGATGTGGAGTTTTACGTGGCAGACCGTATCGCTCTGCTCGCCAACCTCCGGGAGCGTTGCCTGTGGGGTGGCGACACGAGGAAGTTTCATACGCAGTGGGGCGTGGGCGTGAAGTTCATCATAAACTGACGCTCCGCATGGAACGGACGGAAATCGACGCCATGAGGCATATAGCCCTTGCGGACTTCCTCGCACGGCTGGGGCATGAGCCTGTCAGAAGAAGC
>OGPJ01003127.1_pt1 | contig 10019 bp, 10 predicted proteins | sample 1552831 | NCBI WGS metagenome assembly OGPJ01 (sample SAMEA2579914, study PRJEB22360) | human gut metagenome | biome: human gut; feature: human-associated habitat; material: faeces | place: Denmark | collected 2008/2010
CACCAGCTACGCTGGTCCCCCTCCCCTTTCAGGGGAGGCTATATACGAACTTGCAAACGCCGTATCCAATAAAGTCACCCACCTATACCGGAAAAATACCTGAATATCAACATTACCGATACAGGCAAGGGCAACAATCGGCGTTGGCAAGCCACAGGCGGACAGCGAGGTACGAGCGAATTCCGCCGAACGGTTTCGACATGGCTGCCCTAGAAGTTATGTTTCACGGGGCGATGTGGGCATCGCCCTCTACTTAGGAGCCTAGTGCATGTGGAAAATCTTTTACTTGCTATGTTAGGTTTCACGAAGAAATCCCTCCGGCACTTCGTGCCACCTCCCTTTTCAAGGGAGGCTATTTTATTCGTGCTCCCTCATGAATTGGGCTTCTTTTTCAGGGACGGCTATTCCACAGGCATCTCACACTGTCACCCAAACAATTTCCTGCACCGGAAAATATTTCTGAGAATTTCGTGAAAACCATAGCAATTCCAAATGAAATGTGGTATAATAAATTCTGTGAGCCGCTGCATAAAGCTTGTGCAGCGTTTCCCTGTATACCGAGCCGGCTCTCACGCCGCCTGCTCTGTCAGAAATTTTCTGCGTATACGCCACTATGCAGAGCGTGTGCACATGAATAAGGCAATACCACACAAAGAGCGTCTGGCGACTTTGCACTCCGCTTTTTGTTTCATCTGACGAAAAATTTGACGACGCATCTGTCGCACAATCTTTGTGCGGTATTGCCATAAAAACACGCTCCGAAACCCGCCTATGGCAGGTTCTGATATTCGTGCGGGCAGTCCCTTTTCCGGACTGCCTTGAGAAAGGACGATGTTATGACAACCAGTTATCAACGTATCCCGCTTTCAGATGCCATTGCATTTTCTGAAATTCTGGATTCCAAACTCAAAACCAACTCGCTGCGGATCCAATTCCTCCAGCCTTTGTCGGAGAAAAACGCAGCTGCCTGCGGACTGGGCGGTTCTCTGATCGCCTCCAGCAGCAAAGCCTATCCCTCCAACGCGATCATGAACCGCAAGCTGCACATGCTGTACGGGGCAGATCTCAGTTGCAGCATTTCCAAAATGGGTGATGTACAGGTCATCACCCTGCGGACTTCTTCCATTGCTGACCGCTATGCTCTGGAACACGAAGCTGTCTTTTCGGAACTCACCCAGATCCTGCTGGGCTGCATTTTTGAGCCGAATGTGACAGACGGTGCATTTGACGAAACCGAGTTCCGCATTCAGCAGACCAACCTGCTGGACTGCATTGATGCGGAAGTCAACGAGAAGCGGCAGTACGCCATTTCTCAAACCCACAAGACCGCATTCGCCGGCGAACCGGCTGCGTTTTCCTGCTACGGCACCCGCGAATCTGCCGAAGCCATGACTCCGAAGGCTGCTTACGAAGCATTTCAGCAGCTGCTCCGGACGGCACAGATCGAGATCTACTTTGTGGGACCGGAAGCTGTTCCCCAGCTGGCGGACACCCTGCGGCAGGCTTTCGCTGCCATTGCCGACCGGAAACCGGTTCCCGTTTCGTTCCTGTCCCCCAGCCCCTGCAAGCCGGAGCCTGTCACCGTGCGGGAAGCCCTGCCGGTCAACCAGTGCAAAATGGTCATGGGCTGGAAAACCAGCTATACCGACCGGTATGCCCTGAAAATGATGACGATGCTCCTCGGCGGTACACCCAGCTCCAAGCTGTTCGCCAACGTGCGGGAAAAGATGAGCCTTTGCTACTACTGTGCGGCAAACTTCAACGAGTGCAAGTCGTTCATGCAGGTGGACAGCGGCATTGAAACCGAAAATCTGGAAACTGCCGAAACTGCCATTGCGGCACAGCTGGAAGCCATTTGCAGCGGCGACATTTCGGACGAGGAAATGCACAGCACCATGATGACCATTCACAACACCCTCTGCGGTGTGGGCGATACTGCCAGCAGCTATATTGCATGGTATTTCGGGCAGTTCTGCCGCGGCACCAAGCTGACACCGGCGGAAGAAGAAGAACGTTACCGTCAGGTCACCAGGGAGGACATCATCGCGGCGGCAAAGTCCATGCAGCCGGATACCGTTTATATTATGGAATGCAAAGAACAGGAGGCGGAATAACATGGCAGAAACCACGAAAAAGACGATCGTTTCCCCCCAGACCGGTGACAAGTACACCCATATCCACCACAAAAGCGGACTGGAGATCTTAGTCTGCGAAATGGAGGGCTACAGCACCACCGAAGCCATGTTCGGCACAAAGTACGGCTCGATCAACACCCAGTTCAAGACCGCGGCGGACAAGGACTACTGCACCGTGCCGGAGGGCATCGCCCACTTTCTGGAACACAAGCTGTTCGAGAACGAGGACTGCGATGTGTTCGACCTGTACGCCAAGACTGGTGCCAACGCCAACGCGTTCACCTCGTTCGACAAGACCTGCTATTTCTTCAGCTGCTCCGACAACTTCAAGGCTTCGCTGGAGATCCTGCTCTCCTTTGTCCAGTCGCCGTACTTCACGCCGGAAAGCGTTGCCAAGGAACAGGGCATTATCGGACAGGAGATCCGCATGTGCGACGACGACCCCGGCTGGCGGGTATTCTTCAACATGCTGTGCGGTCTGTACCAGAAGCATCCGGTTCGCATCGACATCGCCGGCACCATTGAGAGCATTGCGGAAATTACAGACGATCTGCTGTACCGCTGCTACCGCACGTTCTACAACCTCCACAACATGGTACTGGCAGTTGCCGGAAAGTGCACGGTGGACGAGGTGCTGGAGGTTGCCGACCGGCTGCTGAAGCCCTGCGAAGACCAGAAGCTGGAAACCGTCTTTCCGGAGGAAACACTAGACATTGTACGGGAGGAAACGGTGGAATCTGCCGCAGTGGGACAGCCGCTGTTCAATCTGGGCATCAAGTGCCAGCCGCGGCAGGGACTGGACAATCTCCGTGCGGAAATGCTGGCGGACATCACCATGCAGACCTTATCCGGCAGTTCCTCTCCCCTGTATCAGGAAATGCTGCAAAGCGGACTGGTCAACGATAGTTTCTCCAGCGAGGTCTTTAACGGCGACGGGTTCTTTACCATGATCTTCGGCGGCGAATCCCGCGACCCGCAGGCGGTGCGGGAAAAGGTCACCGCGGCAATTCTGGACGCACAGAAAAACGGGCTGGACGAGGTCATGTTCAACGAGTCCAAAAAGTCCGCCTACGGAGAACTGGTGCGGAAGCTGGGCAATGTTTCCGCCGTCACCAACACGCTGGTAGCAGCTCACATGGCTGGCTGCGGACTGTACGACCCCATGCAGGTGCTGTCTGAAATGACACTGGACGACTGCAACCGCTTCCTGCGGGAAGAAGTCGATGTCCGCCGCATGAGCCTGTCTGTCATCACACCGGCAGAATAATCCAAAGGAGCCGAAAACATATGGCAACTGAAACAATCGGGACACTGGACTACAACGAGATCGTTTTCCCGAAGCTGGGCATCGATCTCCACGTCAACAGCACCGCCTTTTCGATCGGCGGGCTGGACATTCAATGGTACGGCATTCTCATCACGCTGGGGCTGGTGCTGGCAATGATCTACGCGTTCACCCAAGTGAAAAAGTACGGGCTGAATCCGGACCGCGTGCTGGACTGCATCATCGGCGGCATCATCGGCGGCGTGGTAGGTGCCCGTGCCTACTACGTGCTGCTGAACTGGAGCGATTACGCCGGCGACTGGAAAAGCATTTTCAACATTCGCGGCGGCGGGCTTGCCATTTACGGCGGCATCATCGGCAGTCTGCTGGTGGGCTTTCTGGTGGCAAAGATCCGCAAGGTGAAGTTTCTCCCCCTGCTGGACATCGTGGGCATCGGGTTCCTGCTGGGGCAGGGCATCGGCCGCTGGGGCAACTTCTTCAATCAGGAGGCGTTCGGCTGCAACACTGACAGCCTGTTCGGCATGTCTGGCGGACGGATTCAGGAGTGGATCACCGACCAGTACCCCTCTACCACCTATTTCGCCAACTTCGGCACTACGCTGGACGCTTCTCAGCCGGTACACCCCTGCTTCCTGTACGAATCCCTGTGGTGCCTGCTGGGCTTTGTTCTGCTGGCAATTTTCGCCAAGAAAATTCGCCGGTACGACGGACAGATCTTCCTGATCTATATCTGCTGGTACGGTGCAGAGCGTGCCGTGGTGGAGAGCCTGCGGACGGACAGTCTGGTAATCGGCAACGTCCGCGTGTCCCAGATACTGGCGATCACCTGCGTGGTGATTTCCATAATTCTGCAAATCGCAATTGGCACCAAAGTGAAACGCATGGGCGTGGACTACCGTATGTACAAGGACACCAACGAATCCAAGCAGATGCTGGCAGAATATGAGGCTGCCAAATTTGTGAAAGAGCCGGAGGACGACACCAACGAGGACACCGCTTCGACAGACGAAGTGGCAGAAACAGATACGACAGATTCTTCAGAATCGGACGAAACACCAGCAGAAACTGATACCAACCAAACAGAAAAGGAGTAAATAACCATGGCAAAACTGATTTCGGGCAAGGAAGTTTCCACCCAGATTCGCCAGAAGATTCGGGAACAGGCACAGCAGCTGCGGGAGGACCGCGGTATTCAGCCGGGGCTTGCCGTGATTCTGGTGGGCAATGATCCGGCATCGCAGATCTATGTTCGCAACAAGCAGAGAGCTTGCGAGGAAGTGGGCTTTCACGCATTCGAGTACAAGCTGAACGAAAACGCAACGGAAGAACAGCTGCTGGATCTGATCGGCGTGCTGAACAAGGACAACAAGGTACACGGCATTCTGGTACAGATGCCGCTGCCGGATCACCTCGATGAACAGCTGGTCATCAAGACCATTTCCCCGCTGAAAGATGTGGACGCATTCCACCCCATAAACGTGGGCAAGATCATGATCGGCGACTACGACTTCCTCCCCTGCACACCGGCGGGTGTCATGGAACTCATTGACAGCACCGGCGTGGAGATCGACGGCAAGAACTGCGTGGTTGTCGGCAGAAGCAACATCGTGGGCAAGCCCATGGCAATGCTGCTGCTCCACCGGAACGCAACTGTTACCATTTGTCACTCCCACACCAAGAACCTCAAGGAGGTTTGTGCATCGGCGGATATTCTGGTCAGTGCCGTGGGAAAGGCACACTTCATCACCGCGGACATGGTGAAAGAGGGTGCGATCGTGATCGATGTGGGCATGAACCACGACGAAAACGGCAAGCTTTGCGGTGACGTGGAATTCGCCGAAGTGGAACCCAAGGCAAGCTATATCACACCGGTTCCCGGCGGCGTGGGACCGATGACCATTACCATGCTGATGAAAAACACCCTGCGTGCAGCAGAAATGAAACAGAAGTAATCTCAATCCTCTATATCAAAAACGCCCCTCCGGTGTACTTGCCGGAGAGGCGTTTTTTTGATATGCTGCATCTTGCCGCCGCAGGGTGACATGCCATAACACAAAAGAGCCACTGCCCGAAGGCAATGGCTCTTTCTATGAACAACAATTTGAAATGCGATTATTCCTTTACGCCGCCCAGTGCTACACCAGCAACGATGAATCTGGACAGAATCAGGTAGATCACAATGATCGGGATAACAGACAGTGCAACTGCAGCGTACTGTGCACCCAGATCAGGGTGCTTATCCTGACCCAGAACGCTCTGGATCATGATCGGCATTGTGAAACGCTTTTCATTGGAAATGATGATCATATTCTGTGTATAGAAGTTGTTCCAGTTCTGTACGAACGCGAAGATCGCCTGTACTGCAATTGCCGGTTTGCACATCGGAATTGCAATGGTCAGGAAGGTGCGGAACTCGCCGCTTCCGTCGATACGGGCAGCCTCTACGATGTCCAGCGGGAAGGAAGACTTCATATACTGACGCATATAGAATACAACGGCAGGTGCTGCGATTGCAGGAATGATCAGCGGAATGTAGCTGTTTGCCAGACCCAGAGTACCTACCATGAACTTTACGAAACCGGTAGATGTAACCTGAATCGGGATCATCATAACTGCCAGAATAAACGTATATGCACCGTCGCGGATCTTGAAATCGTAAACGGTCAGACCATAAGAGGTCAGTGCGGAGAAGAATACGGTCAGAATTGTGGTACAGCCTGCAATAATCAGGGAGTTCCGGTAGCCCAGCCAAACGTTAAAGTTCGGGGACTGCGGGAATTCACCGCCGGCAATATTCTTGATATTGGTCATCAAGTCACCGCCCGGCAGGAACTGCAACGGTTGAGCACGCAGAGCAGCGTCCCCGTGGGTTGCGTTCATGATCATGATGTACAGCGGAACCAAGCAGATCAGTGCCAGCAGAACGCAGACAATGAAGCAGCCAGCCGATTTCAGTCTTTGCACCAGAATGTAATTGTCCTTAACACCAACGTTTTCCATTATGCACCCAGACCTCCATTCTTAGCCAGCTTCTGCTGTTTCTTGTATTCCTTGACCAGAGCCTTACGCTCCTGCTTCTTCCGATGCTCATCCTCATCACGGTTCATACGGAATACGAGAATACCCAGAGCCGCAGTGATGATAAACAGAATTACGGAAGCGGCACCGGCAATGCCGTAGTCAGGCTGGTGAACCTTTGCACCGGCACGGAACTGTTCATAAACGAATACCGCAACGGTACGCAGGTTTGCGTTGATTTTACCTGCACCTGTGTGATACAGATACGGAATATCGAACATCTGCAAACCACCGATCATGGAAGTGATCAGGGTATAAACAACCATCGGTCGCAGCAGCGGCAGGGTCACCTTGCGGAGCACCTGACCACTGGAAGCACCATCGATTGCAGCAGCTTCGAACAGAGAGGGGTTGATACCCATGATACCAGACATCATCATGATCATGGTATTACCAAACCACAGCCACGTCTGAATAAACATAACGATGCCGCGGCTCCAAACAGCAGATGCTTCGAAGCTTACCGCATCGTTGCCTGCATTCAGCAGCAGTGTGTTGACTGCGGACAGCTGGCTGTTGGAAATAAAGCGCATGAACAGTGCTGCAACAGATACTGCAGTAATGATGTTCGGCAGATACATAACAACTTTAAAGAAGCCCACGCCCGGAATGTGCAGTTTCGAATCGGTAAACCAAACCGCCAGCAACAGGGACAGCAGGATCTGCGGAATAAAGTTACCAAACCACAGAATGATCGTGTTTTTGAACGAAGTCAAAAACAGCTCCTGCATTGCCTTTGCACGACGACCCATTCCTTCACCGGAACCGAACAGAATGGTAGCATAGTTGTCGAAGCCGACAAATGTGCCCGCATCTGCACCGTTACCCTGAAAGCTCAGGATAAAGGTCTGGATCAGCGGCCAGATCTGGAAGAAACAATACACAAGAAAGAACGGGGCAATGAACATATAGCCATATTTCGCATAGCTAATCGACTTAATACGACGTTGTGCAGCGGATGCCATTTGCACACACCCTTTCAAAAATTCAGTAGAATAGTAAGAGAAAAGATAAACATACGCCTATAGGACGCAATTATCCTATAGGCTGTACGTTCAATCATTCAAAAAGCGTTGAGAAGCCGAAGCTTATTCAACAGTGATGTCAGTTACATCAGCTGCAATTGCATCCAGGAATGCGTTCAGGCAGTCATCCTCAGAAGCGGTTACGCCATTGCAGTAATCCTGAACTGCGTTCTGCAGGTCAGTGTTGATCTTTGCATCATACTCAGAAGCAATGCTCATGTCGATCTTGTCAGCAGAGTTGAACAGGATCTGGAAATGATCCTGACCACCGAACAGCGGGTTGCTGTTTGTGCCAGCTTCAGTTGTAGCAGACATTACGCCCTTGTTGTTTACGAAGTCACCACGAGCGTCTACATACTTCTGCATTGCATCAGCATCAGCAGTCATAGTGTAGATGAACTGACCTGCTTCCTTAGCGTTATCGGTCTTCGGATATACGCAGATCCATGTGCCGCCCCAGAACCAGGATGTCGGGCCTTCGCACAGTGCATACTTGCCGTATGTAGAGCCGCCTTCGCCGCCTTCAGCCTGTTCCAGAGAACCGCCCTTAGCGATTGCCCAAGTCGGGAAGAAGAAACCGAAGGTCTTGTTAGCCTGAGCACCGTCAGACTGACCCTGCGGAAGCCAGTCATCACTCCACTGAGTTGCACCAGAGATGTAACCCTTGTCGAAGTTCTCCTTCGCCATAGAGATGAAATCACCTACGGAAGAAGGATCCAGCTTGCCGTCGTTTACCCAAGACTTGGTTCTGTTACCGTTGGAGTAAGCTCTCCATACGCCGCCCAGAGAGTCAGCCATAGCAGTGGTGTTGCCAGACTTCTCATATACGGTAGCTGCGGTCTTCCAGAAGTCATCCCAGCTGCCGACCTGTGCCTGCATATCTTCCGGAGAAGTTACGCCCAGATATTCTTCAGCCAGATCTGCACGGTATGCATAGCCGCCTGCTGCAGCCTGCCAAGAAGCACCCTTCAGGACGCCGTTCTTGTCCTTGCCCATAGCTACAGTGTAGTCATAAGCATTTGCATACATGTCTTCAGAGATACCTACTGCAGACAGCGGAGCAGAGTACTCATCGTTGTTCTGATAAGCCATGTTCCAGTCAGCGTCGCAGAAGTACAGGTCAACGTCGTCGCCAGACAGGAATACCTGTGCGTACTGTTCGTTAGCATCAGTACCGTTAGAACCAACGTTCTTGTAGTTGATCATGCTCTTGTCCATGCCGGTTGCATCAGCAACGATGTCGTACATGTACTTCAGGTCATCGTCGTTCCAGCACAGGATAGTCAGCTTGTCGCCGCCGTCCTTCAGGGAGCCGTCCGGTTCGCCCAGAGCCGGAACATCAACGTTGGTGTAGCCAGCTGCGGACTCAACAGAAGATTCTTCTTCAGCGGTAGAATCTTCAGCGGAATCTGCATCTGCTTCGCTGCTGTCTTCAGCAGAAGACTCAGCCTTAGACTCAGAAGTGCTAGAGCTGTCATTGCCGCCGCATCCTACGAATGCAGTTGCAGTCATAGCCAGAGCAGCCATCAGAGCCAGTGTTCTTTTCAACTTGTTCATTGGAAATTTCCTCCTTAAATATATATATCACACGTTGTGCCGGTTTGGTACAGCAGTGCAATAAACAATAAAAAATGATACCATGCCGCCCGCCGGAGTTTCTCCGCCGCGGCATACCCTGTTCCCATAAAAACGCACAAAACACGCCTAGGGAACATTTCTTGTGATAAGCCTAATATACAACAATTCGAAACAAATGTCAATGCCTTATACCGTTCTTTCATTTTTTTCAGTGATACGGTACAAAAATCAGTTGATTTTTTTGTGCAATCCGCCAAGTATTTCGAACATTTCTGTAAAAGGTTACAAACTGGTTAAAATGTCGAGTTTCCTCAAAAAAGTGCGGCTACTGGGCAAGTTCCTCGGTAATTTGCACATAGTCCCGAAGCTGCACGAAATACGCCTCCGTCATGCCGTCCACGTAGAGCAGTTCATATACCGACGAAAACGCCTGAATCTGCTGCCGGAACGCCACGATCTTCTCCGCCAGTTCCGGCTGCATCCCGGGAATCTGTTCCAGTTCCGCCGCCGTCGCCTGATTCAGATCCAGCGGGAACGTCACTGCCGGTGCAGCTGCCGCCGGTGGTTCTGTTGCAGGGGGTGCAGCTTCGGCTGCGTCCCGCCCGCGGGTGCGGGAGCTCCTGCCGGTTCCGGTTCCGGCTCCGGTTCGGGAAACGTTTCGTTTTCCAGATAGAGCAGATCATAAATTTCGTACAGGGTCGCCTCGCCGATGCCCTCCACCTCCAGAAGCTGTTCCCGATTGGAGAACCCGCCGATCTGGTCGCGGTATGCCGTGATGCGTTCCGCCAGCACCGCCCCGATGTGGGGCAGCTGTTCCAGTTCCGCCGCCAGCTTGGCAATATCCTCTTTTGAGGCATTTGGTTTCATAACAACGACCATGCTATTTTGCTCCTTTTTTATGTGAATTTTTTGTATCGT
>OGPJ01003131.1_pt1 | contig 10005 bp, 8 predicted proteins | sample 1552831 | NCBI WGS metagenome assembly OGPJ01 (sample SAMEA2579914, study PRJEB22360) | human gut metagenome | biome: human gut; feature: human-associated habitat; material: faeces | place: Denmark | collected 2008/2010
ATGAAAATCAAAGTCTCTTACGTGCAAGCACGACGATTCATTGATTTCCATACATAGATCCTGAATAGTTACAAAATATATTTAAAGCCTGCATAGGAATTGAGGGGTCACCTCAATTTCCATGCAGGCTTCTTTTTTTAAACATATAGTCGTGAATAGTTACAACTTATGCAGTTTTCTTTATGCTGCTTTCTGTGGCACACTGTCTTTTTTCTCATTAAATACCACTTTCAAAAGAATTGGTGTGACAATCGTTGTAATAACTACCGTGATAATCACTGGTCCATACAGATCCTGTGACATCAAACCGACTGCCATACCTTTGCTGGCTACGATCAAGGCAACCTCACCACGCGAAATCATACCGACGCCAATCTGAAGGCTTTCTTTTGATGTATATCGCATCAGTTTTGCACCAAGTCCACATCCAATTACTTTACTAAGCACGGCTACGATACAAAGAAGTACCGAGAACACGATAATCTTTCCGGTCATCTTTGGAAGAACTACTTCCAAACCGATGCTGGCGAAGAAGATCGGGGACAAGAACATGTAAGAAACGGTCTCTACACGTTTACTTATGTATTCAATCTTAGGGCTTACAGAAATTGCCAAGCCGGCAACATAAGCACCTGTAATATCGGCTACGCCAAAGAAATATTCGGAAGCAAAGGCAAACAGCAAACAGAAAGCAAGTGCCATAATTCCGTATCTTCTCTGTGGAGCAGCATTTTCTGTCCATTTATAATATAATTTGCCAAATACAAAGGCAACCACAATCGCAAATACGAAGAACAACAAGATCTTCAGCAGGACGAGTCCAATACTTGGGGTCTCACCGCCACCATTCTGTCCTCCGAGTGTAGTAATGATTGTCAATGCAATAATACCAAGGACATCATCAATAACTGCGGCACCGAGAATTGCATTTCCGGCATCTGTACTGAGTTTTCCCATTTCTCGAAGCGTTTCCACCGTAATACTAACGGAAGTCGCTGTCAGGATAACACCGATAAATATATTGCGGTACATTGCCGCTTCTGCTGTGATTCCTGTAGAATCTGTAAAAAAGTGAGCGATCAGGGCACCACCGACACAAGGAACGATAACACCGAGCAATGCGATCACCAGCGAAGCAAGTCCGCTCTTTTTCAACTTCTGTATGTCTGTCTCAAGTCCGGCGGAGAACATCAATACGATAACTCCAATTTCGGAAAGGCTGTGAATCATAGAATTGGATTCTCCAACCAGCATGATGGACGAAAGATTCAGGCAGGCAGGTCCGATAATCAAACCGGCTACAAGAGCCCCCACTACTTGCGGCATGTGGAACCGTTTTGTCACAAGACCGAGGCATTTTGTACTAATCAGTACGATGGCGATAAATAAAAGATATCCATATTCTTCCATTTTAAATCCTCCAATCAACGTATAAAATTTTCCCGGTAACTATTCAGGTTCGATGTGCAAAAACAATGGATTGTCGTGCTTGCACGTAAAAGACATTGTTTTCTGCACATTGAGCCTAATAGGGCTCCCCCTCCTCAAATGAGCATTTTTAGCCTTGTCAAAGGCGGGAAAGAACACGAAGTGTTCGAAATGCGAATGAGGAGCGGGGAACCTGAATAGTTACCTTTCAAGTAACTTATTCTTTTTCGACCATTAGTCATTTTATACCTTTTGCCCCGAAAAATCAACCTAAGATTTTGTTAAATTATTCGAAATTTTCACTGCTAACTTTGTTAAATTCGACCAAAATTTCTTCCGACGGTGCTTTCGTGCAAAGACTTGCGATCACAATGCAGGCAAGACTGATAAAAAATCCGACGAGCAGGGAATAAATGCCTGTCGCTGCCGCAATCGTCTGTCCGCCAACCAGCGGAATATAGTCCCAAATAAGCACGGTTAATCCACCGGAAACCATACCGGCTACCGCTCCGGCAAAGTTTGTGCGTTTCCAGAACAAAGAGCATACTACAATCGGACCAAACGCAGAACCGAGACCTGCCCACGCATCTGATACCAGATTCATAATACTGCTTTCCGGATTCCAAGCGATGAAGAATGCAATCACAGCGATGACCACAACCGTAATACGGCTGACTTTCAATACTTTTTGTTCTTCCGCTTCCGGACGCATCACATTTTTATAAATGTCCTTGGACACGGAAGATGCACATACGAGCAGCTGGGAATCTGCCGTAGACATGATCGCCGCAAGGATTCCACAAAGGAAGATACCGCCTACAAACGGCACCCCAAGATGATGTGTAAATACTTTGTTGATCATTTCGATAAATACACTCTCAGAAGATGCCTGTCCGGCAGTTCCAAGGATTTGGTCTGCCCCAAGAAAAGCTCTTCCAACCACACCGATAAAGCATGCGGCAATAAGTGAGATCGCTACCCAGATAATCGCGATCACACTGGATTTCTTTAATTCTTTTTCACTCTTCACTGCCATGAAACGTACGAGAATATGAGGCATACCACAATATCCAAGTCCCCATGCCAGCTGGGAAATAATATCTACAAAAGTATAGGGTTTTCCTCCATTGGAGAATAAACTCAAATAATCATCATAAGCAATGCCGGTTCCGCTCAATGTCGCCGTCAATTGCGGAGCAAAATCACTGCTCACAAGACCATACGCCACGATGGGAACGACCAAAAGACCTACAAGCATCAGCATTCCCTGAACGAAGTCAGTAAAGCACACCGCCAAAAATCCCCCAAGAAATGTATAGATCAAGATAACTCCTGCGCCGATTGCCAGTGCGACGTGATAATCCACGCCAAATACAGAACTAAACAATTTTCCTCCGGAAGCCAGCGCAGATGCTGTATAAACGAGGAAGAACACAACGATCACAAGTGACGAGATAAACAACAATACACGTTTTTTATCGTGATAACGGTTTTCCAAAAATTCCGGAAGTGTCAATGAATTGTTTGCCACGATCGTATAGCGGCGCAGTCTCTTGGAAATAAAAAGCCAGTTGGCTACGGTTCCAAGGAACAGACCGATCGCGATCCACGCCTGACCGGTTCCCAATGCATAAATGGATCCCGGCAGACCCATAAGAAGCCATCCGCTCATGTCGGACGCCTGTGCTGACAGCGCAGCTACCCAGCCATTTAATCCTCGGCCGCCCAGGAAATAATCCTCAGTATTGTTTGTCTTCTTCATGGAAAATACTCCGATAACAATCATAAAGAGCAGATATACCACGAATGCTGCAAGAATGATAATTGATGATGTTGACATAAATAAACTCCTTTGTAATATTTGTAGAATTGCGGGAACTGCATAAGCAACGAAGCAATTCGTCATTTGGGTCGAAACTCAAACCCAAAACATTGTTACAGTAAGTATACCATATTTTTCCCAAATATGCTATACTTGATTCTATAAGACTTTACAAGGAGGTTTACTTATGGAACGATTTGTAGATTTAATTCACGATAAAAAAAATGGGAAAGAACTCTCCGATGAAAGCATCCGTGATATGATCGAGGGTTTTACAAAGGGTCACATTCCGGATTATCAGATGTCTGCCATGCTGATGGCGATTTGTTATGAAGGGCTAAATGACCGAGAATTGACAACGATGACACTGGCAATGCGCGATTCGGGTACGATTAACGACCTCTCTGCGATCGACGGCATCAAAGTGGACAAGCACAGCACCGGCGGTGTCGGTGACAAGACCACCATTATTATCGGGCCGATTGCGGCTTCCTGCGGGATTCCGATTGCCAAAATGAGTGGCCGTGGGCTGGGATTTACCGGCGGAACCATCGATAAGCTGGAATCCATTCCCGGTTTTCACACCGATCTTTCGACTGACGCCTTTTTCGAGGCGGTAAAGAAAACCGGCATCTGCGTCAACGGCCAAACGGCGGATCTTGCACCGGCAGACAAAAAAATCTATGCCCTGCGTGACGCGACAGCCACTGTCGAAAGTATCCCATTGATCGCGTCTTCTGTTATGAGCAAAAAACTTGCCTCTGGAAGCGACTGCATCGTACTTGATGTCACGACCGGAAATGGTGCCTTTATGAAAGATCGGAAACAGGCACTTGAACTCGCCAAAAAGATGGTAACAATTGGAAATCTTGCCGGTAAGAAAACAATCGCACAATTGACCTCGATGGAAGAACCACTTGGCTTCGCTGTCGGTAATAATCTGGAAGTAAAAGAAGCAATTGATGCCCTTCACGGCAATGGACCGGAAGATCTGATGACGGTCTGCTACACTCTTGCCGCCCATATGATCTCATTGGGAAAAAATATTTCCTGCGAAGCGGCAGTAAAAGAAGCCAAAGAAAGTGTGGAAAGCGGACGAGCTTTTGATACCTTTGTTAAAATGGTAAAAATGCAGGGCGGCGACACGTCCTATATCCTCTCACCGGAAACCTTCCCGGTTTCACCGGTACAGGAAGAACTGAAAGCCCAGAACCCCGGCTATCTTACCTATATTAATACGGAGGGTGTCGGCACTGCTGCCGGAATCTTAGGTGCCGGGCGCAGCAAAAAAGAGGACGATATCGATCCATGTGCCGGGATCATTCTTCATAAAAAGCTGGGACAGAAGGTGAAAACAGGAGAATCCCTTGCCACTTTATATACTTCAGACAAGTCACTTCTCGATGCAGGGATCCGCCATCTGGAAACCTGTTATGAGATCAAGGATGTGCCGGAAAGTGTACCGGAATTGATTCAGGAATGTATCTTTTAAAAGATATGTCGGGAAGAAATTCCTGAATATTTGCAAAGTACGTCAAAAAGCAAGTGGCCGCATTACCGTCACTTGCTTTTTGTATGTTCAAATTATTTTGTTATGTTTCTCAGATGGTAAACTGTTCTACCAACTCTTTCAAATGAATCGAATTGTTTCCTGTCGAAGATGCCAGATCTTTGATATCGGAAGAATTGCGGGCGATTTCATTGGTGTCCTCTGCAATCGTCTCACTGCCTTTGGCTCCCATATCGCTCTTCGCCGTGATATCACGGATCGTCGCATTCATCTCATTCAAACTGCTGAGAATCTGATCTGAGCTTTTGCTTAGGGACTCAACCAGTCCATTGACATATTCGGCATCCTGTTTGTAACGGTCTCCGGTCTCCACAAGATCACCGTACGCCGTCATAACGGAAGTATTGATAAATTCAAGAATAATCTCGGAACACTCGATCAAACTTGTTACCGACTCCGTTACTGTCGCTGCTACATTTTGAATCTTTTCAACCGCCTCCGAGGAAGCCTCCGAAAGGTCGGTGATTTCCATTGCGACTACCGCAAATCCCTGTCCGCTCTCACCGGCTCTCGCTGCCTCGATGGAAGCATTGATAGCAAGAAGATTGGTCTGATTTGTGATATTTCGGATAGTTTCCGTAAGCACCTGAATCTGCTGGATATTTTTGGAAGCTTTGATTGCTTCTTCCATACGCTCCTTGTTGCCCTTTAATATACGATTTGCATTGTTTCTGGATTCCTTCGCGTTTTCCTGAAGTTCCAATGCGCGGGTATTGATCTTTTCTGCCTCTTCCGCACCTTCCTGCGCCTGCTTGGCAACGCCTTTCATAACCACTTCAATCTCATCCGTGGATACATCCAGCTCGTGCATGGCTGCTGCCGTCTCCATCAATCCGGTAGATACCTGCTCTGTCGTAGCCGACATGCCTTCCAGTTTCTCTGACAGATTGTCAACACGCTCTGATGTCTCAACAATGTTTTTGTCCATTCCCGAAAGCATCGCATTGAGTGTCTCAACCATCTCTCGCAGAGATTCCGCAGTCTTCGCCGATGTTCTCGCTATATCACCAAGTTCATCTTTTACTTTCAATGTCTTTTCCGGAATCTGATAGGTCAGATCGTGATCTGCCATCGCCGTCAACTGTTCTTTGACAACTTCCATCCGTTTTACAAATCGAAAACTAAATACAGTCGCGATCGCTGCTCCGGCAATAATCGATAAAATCACGACAATACTGTATGCAATCAATGCACCCGGTGTGATAAATTTGCTAAGGCCAAGATAAACCGCCAAAAAAGAAACCACACCTTCCAACAAAAGGGCTCCGCACACTGCTGCGATCAATTTTGCTCTAATCTTCATTCTGTAACCTCCTCACGATCAAATATGTATGTCTTAATCATAGCATATTTGCTTGCTTTTCGCAACTCTTTTACTTCTCCTCTGCTGCATAAATCTGATCATAATATTCATACAGTTTCTGCACGCCATTTTCCAAAATATAGTAATGACGGATGTAGGGAATCAATAGCACAAAAAACATCAAGCAGAGCAATAATACCGCCCATTCCTGGCTCAAAAGGCTCGCAAGAATCGAAATCACCGCAAGAATAGCAAAAAGCACGGTAACAATCAGATGAATCAGCCGCTCATGTTGGAAAAATCCAATCTGTATGAGCATCTGCGACAAAAATTCTCCTTTGTCCCCCTCAATCTTTCGGCTTCCGCCTGCCGTCTCACCATAAAATTTCAAATAGTTTTTTAACCGTTGTTCCATCGTAACAACCTCCTTTTAACCGACGATCACCATCGGCTGTTTGTATTCATTTTTCTGTGGCATCCCTGTTTTCTGGGCAACTGTCATATGATAAATGTCTGCCGCAAAGATATCCTGTGCCAACTTTTCCCTGTCGCTCCCGCTCAACCGCTCTTCCTCTTTTGCCAGCCGTCCAACAACCGGCGTTTCGGAATTTCCAAGTGGAAGCGGGCAGGCATCCTTCCGCCTCCCAAGCAGCCGCAGATATGGCATCCTCGTCTCCCTCTCCTCTTTTTTTACCTCAAAAAGAATCTGCAGCATCGCCCGTTTTACCCGCGCCATGGTGATATTTTTCGTCTTGCAGGCATGAATAAAACTTTCATAATCCGCCGCCTGCAAAATCTCACGTGAAAATACCGCCGCAAGATCTTCGGACACATCTTTATAAGAAACCAGTTTCTCTTTTCTTAGGCGGAGTGCCAGTGCAAGAACCGGCCAGAAATCCTCTGTTTTCATGCTATAACCGGCTTCTTTCCAGGCTTTCAGTGCTTCTTCCGGCATTCCCTTTACCTGTTCAAATCCGTTTTCCAGCTGCGCACGGATCGCAGTGGCTGACATATATTTCCAATCGTTTTCTTTTTCCGGAGTCACCTGATGATACCCCATCCCTTCTCTGAGAATTGGCTCACAGCGCATCGACGAACCTAGAAGCCGTATTGCCTGCCGGTACTCTGCCCCCAGAATATTGCCCGGCTGCATCCGCTCACGGCATTCTTTCTCACTCCAGCCTGTCTTTTCCTGCAAAAAGCGCTGTCTCGCTGCCGGGTAGGACAATCCCTGTGCTGCGTACCCTTTCATCTGCATAATTCCTTCTTCTTCCCTTTGGCACCTCCAAAAAATGTCAGCCATTATATCAATATCTTCCGGTGCTTCGCAGCCAAAACAAACAGCGTCCACACAACCAAGGCTCTCCAATGCGAGTATTCCGCCATAAGCAAAATCCGACGCACTCGAAATCCCGTAGCGGACCGGCAGTTCAAAGACATAATCCGCGCCGCCGAGAAGTGCCATCTTCGTACGCACATATTTATCGACCACCGCACATTCGCCGCGCTGCACAAAATCACCGTTCATCACCACAACGACGGCATCTGCGCCCGTGATTTCTCCGGCTTTGCGTATCTGGTAGCGGTGTCCCTCATGAAAGGGATTGTATTCACTTATGATGCCGGTTATTTTCGCTTTCCGCTTTTCCATAATTTTCCTTTTTCCCATAATTTTCCTTTCTCGATAACTTGTTTTTCAAAAAACTCCCTAAAATTTCATTGACCTTTCCTGCATTTTGGGTCGATTGTAACTATAACGAACTCACTTCGGGAGTGCCCGTTTTTTTATGCTCCAATCAACACTTTCTTTCCTTCAAATGCAAATCCGTAATGGCGAATTTTTTCTTTCGGAATCCCTTGTGCCAAAAGTTCAGTTTCATAATTTTTATCTATAATTTGCTGTAATGCAGACTGCACAGCATCTTCCAAAGTTTCCTTGTTTGTCCGGCTGCATACTTTAAATTCTATTATAATTGCCGGATTTTTTACCGGATCATGTGGGATCATCATTATGTCGTATCTTCCAAAACCGCTTTCCCGGTTAGAACGAATCTCAAAATTCTCCATCTGTTCCGCCATTAATCCCAACACAAATCCATGATAAAATCTCTCCGGCTCCGTCGTCTCTGTATTGTCACCTCCTACATCAAAATAACTAAATGTAGCAAGTGCCACTTTATTCATATAATAGTTCATTGCCTCAAGATCCCCCAACAGCAACGCTTTCACGAAACTTCCATAATTAGCCATTGGGTTTTCAAACCACCCACGAAACATTGTCTGAAACATACTGAGTGTCTCTAGATTCGTAATCTGCAATTGATACCATGGTTCCCGCAAAATCCCACGGTAATCCACATCTTCTACTTTAAGATATCCGCTTGCTACCAGCAGACTCCAAATAGCATTTTCATTTTGATGAATCTGTTCAAATACAATCTGCTCATCAAAATTCACAAGAATAGATTCCTTTTTAATCAAGTCCTCCATTTTTTCCTTTATCTCCACAGAAGCACCTTGAATCAATTTACTTACTAACCCATTCGAGCTGGTAGAAGCCCAATAAGGATAAATTTTCTTCTCTTTAAGACAATTTGTAATCGACCAAGGATTGTAAATATCTCGGTATTTTCCAAAAGTAAACTGGATGATAACCGGGAAGTGTAACTATAATTGTCTTCATTGCTTTAATGCAGCTGACAATGCCCCATCCATGAGCGAGTGGTTCCTGAAGGAAGCAGAAAAATTTCTGGATGAGGCGAGGGAATGTGGGGTAAATGCATTTACTATCACAGGCGGGGAGCCGATGCTTCACAGGAATTTTATGGACATCCTGACGGGAATTTATGAAAGAGGAATGTATGTAGAAGAGATCAATACCAACGGCTATTTTCTCAGGCAGGAAGTGTTGAACCAGATGAAGGAAAGAGGAATCCGTCCTTTAATGAAGATCTCTTTTGACGGAATCGGACATCATGACTGGCTTCGTGGACGAAAAGGAGCTGAGGAGGATGCAATCCGGGCCATCCGTTTGTGCAGGGCAAATGATTTTCCAGTAATGATTCAGACAAATGTGCACAGACACAATCTGGATACGCTTCTGGAAACAGCGAAGCTTATGGACAGCCTTGGGGTGTGGAAAATGCGCATCATCCGCACATCGGAGGCCCCAAGGTGGAAGGAAAATGCAGGTGATGCTGCTCTGGGACTGACGGAATATTATGACAGAATGCTGGAATTTGCCAGTGCATATATGAAAACGGGCTGCAGAATGGATGTGATCATCTGGCAGTTTTTGCGTCTGTATCCTGTATCTGGCAGTTATGGGATGATTCCTGTTTTGTACCGGGAAAAGGAATACAGGGATTCGCTTCCAGTATGCAAGGGGGTCAGAGGCATGGTGGCAGTTGCAGCCAATGGAAATATATTTCCCTGTCATCAGCTGTCTGGCACCTACGAACTGAATGGGGATATCCCTGGCAATGTGAAAAAGGAATCTTTGAAGCATCTGCTAAGTGACAGCCAGTATCTGTGTGAGGTATGTACGACTGTGGACAAAATCCGGGAGCACGACAGAAAATGCAGAAATTGTAAGTATTTCAAATACTGTGCGGGAGGATGCCGGGCACTGGCAATTGTGCTGACCGGGGACAAACTGGGGGCAGATCCCTCCAAATGTGTGTTTTTCGGACAGGGATATTATGAGAAAACTGTCAGTGCATTGCAGGAATATGAGAATTATACGGAAATTGCTTATAATCCGGGTACTGATATTTAATGGAAATTTAGAGCGCATTTTTTCCGGCATGATGTAGACCGCAGATACATATGGAGTGGACCTGCCGGGGAAAAGGTGGCTGTAAATCTAATATAATTTTAAGG
>OGPJ01003136.1_pt1 | contig 9996 bp, 8 predicted proteins | sample 1552831 | NCBI WGS metagenome assembly OGPJ01 (sample SAMEA2579914, study PRJEB22360) | human gut metagenome | biome: human gut; feature: human-associated habitat; material: faeces | place: Denmark | collected 2008/2010
GCTTGCGTTTGGGCGGCAAACAAAACAAAAGGCAATAAAAAAGCGCAGAGCACAAAAAATGCCCTGCACTTTTAAACGAATCAATGCTTTTTTATATTATGCCGCATCGGAGGATGCATTTTCCGATGCTTTATTGCCGAAAGCTTCATTGGGAACCTCCGAAGCCGAGCCGCTTGGTTTTTCCGGCGGCTGACCCGAACCCGATGAATCACCGCCGCCGGAAGGATTTGAACCCGGAGCCATACCGCCGTTGTTTTCGCCTCGCGGCATACCGGGCTGACCTTTGCCCATTTCGTTTGCGCCTTGATGAGAGTTTTCTCCGTAAACAAGGCTGCTCATTTCAATACTTTGAGTTTCGCCGCCTGCCGTAACCGTATATGTTTCGCCATGTTTTATATCCGGCGTACTGATAACGGCGCTTGCATATTTTTTGTTGCTTGAAAATGAAGCAAGCACCTTGCCGTCGGCGTCTGAAACGGAAGTTTCACCGGTGGTTTCGGAAAATGACACAAGCATAACTCCTTGGGTTGATTCAGAGCCGAAATTTTGAGCCATTTTATTTGAGCCGAGCATTATAACCGTGCCACCGGTAACAGTGGCCGTACCGTTATAATCAAGAGCTCCGTTTTCCCCGCTTTCCGGGCCCGCCACATAAATCTCTCCTCCGCTTACGGTTATGCTTCCGTTTGAATCAATGCCGTCGCCGTCTGCATCAACAGTTATCTTTCCCCCGGAAATATTTATGCTGCAGTTATCATCTGCCGCCATAGGATCCGACTGCCGAGCTGAACTTGAATCCGATGACGCCGCATTAAATCCATCATCGCTTGAAACAACACTGACTGTACCGCCCGAAATATTTATGGATTGCCCTTCGAGCCCTTCACAGCTTTCCGAAATGTTTATTTTTCCGTCTTTTACAGTAAGCGATGTGCCTGAATGAATACCGTCGTCACCGGCCGATATATTCAGCGTGCCTCCTATAATATAGACAAAGCCTTTAGAAGAATCATCTTTATTTTCGCTGTGGAGTCCGTCCTCTGTGCATTTTATATTAAATGTGCCGTTTGCTATTCTTATACTGTTTTTTCCCTGCAAACCATGGTCTGCACTTGTTATGCTGTAAGCTCCTGCGGTAAAAACAAGATCATCCTTAGAAACAATACCGTGGCCGTAAGCCGCATTTACGGTTAAGCTGCCGTTTCCGTTAAAGCTTAAATCGGATTTAGAAAAAACAACGGAATCAATATTATTATCATCTGTTGCAACAAAATCGGATGAATTTGAAAGCACATTTTCACTTTTTTCCGCCAATGTTATAAACACCTTATTCGCATTTTTAACATATATTGCGGCACTTGATTCACAATTTATATCAACACCGGCAAGCACAAGCTGAATCTTAGCGGAATCATCGGCATCAACCACTATTTTTCCGTTTGAAAGGCTGCCCGTGATTACATATGTGCCTTCTTGAGTTATGGTTGCGCAATCGCCGTCTGTTGCAACGGCAGAGGCCGAAGAAGATGCTATATTGCCGTCTGCCAAAGTTATTTTTACGGCACTTGTTTCATCATAAGAAGAATCATAATCTCTGTCTGTAAACATATCATCCTGTGAAGTTTGTGTGACGGCGCTTGAATTTGCGGCCGTGCAACCGCACAACGCAAACATCAGCAAAGCTGCGGCAAACAAAACCGCAAACGGCCTTTTAAATTTATCAAAGCGCATAATTACTTTCCTCCGCTTTTGAAATGCTGATTTCAAGATTGCCGTTTCGGCATCTTAATTCATCTGCAAAAGCCTTTTCCGAATTGGCATTTTTCAAAACAACATCATATTTCAACTTATAGAGGCTGCCCATATTAGCCGTTTTAACCTCAAGAAGTTCATTTTTAACCGTGTATTTGCTTAGCACATCATCAAATATTCCGTTATAATCCAAATTTTCCGGAATAGTTATTCTTAAAACACGGGATGCATTTTTTCTTGCTAACGCAGAACCCGCAACGGCTGTTGCCGCCAGCATTACTGCACCGAGTATCACAGTGAACAATGCTGCATAAGCAAGGTAGCCCATACCCGTCATTAAGCCTGCACCGGTTGCGATAAAAATTGTGCCGATTTCCTTTGCACTGCCCGGAGCCGATCTGAATCGAACAAGACTGAAAGCGCCCGCCACGGCTACGCCCGCGCCCAAATTGCCGTTTACCATCATAATTATAACGCACACAACAGCGGGAATCATTGCAAGAGTGATTGCAAACGATTTTGTATATTTGGTTTTATAAATATAAACAAGTGTAAGCACTGCACCGATAACGAGCGACACTGCAATGCAAAGTAAAAATTGAGGAACAGAGATTTCAGACGATACAGTTGAGGAAAAAATTCCCGAAAACAAATTATTAAGCATAAAGCAATTCTCCTTTATATAAATTAGCGTTGATTTCTTTGATTAATCCGGAATGTATTTGAACATAAGCATTTCCGTATTTTGAAAACGAGGTTTTGAAAATTCCGTTCTCGCTTAAAAAGCCGACAAGCCAAAGAGGCAGCGCACCTGCCGTTTTAACCTCCATAAGATTCATACCGGGCTGCAAAATTCCGTTTCCGTAAATATCTTTGCAAAGAGACACATCATAATCACGCCAAAGAATATTATCATCAAATGTTATTCTGAAATCAGAATTTCCGTTTTCAAAAAAGGCTTCTCTGTTGTAAGTTATCAGCACCTGAGGCATAAGCAAGGGATAACGGCGAAGGAAAAATTCAATTTCATTTGTGATTTGATTTCGATCCACAGGCATTCCGCCGCCCAAAAAATCATTTGCCTGAGCCAGCGGCATTTGCACACGGCGTTTATAAACAATTCCGTTATATTTCTTTTTAATTTCCACAAAAGCGGGCGTGCTTTGATTTGCCTTGCAATAAGAACGAAGCCTCAGTTTTTCTTTATACAGCGGATGTTCAAGCGAATTTGAAATAAGCTTGAAATCGGGAGTGTCAAAATAAACATTTCTTATTGTGCTTTTGCCGAATTCATCGGGATGCATATTTTGAAGCACGAACCGCATCAACGCTTTCTTCTGTAAATCCGTTATCAAATATTTGATTTCACGGCGCTTAAAAACATTTGGGGTTTTCATAAATTCATCTTCCTTTCTATTCCGAACACAGAATACAGCCCAAACCTTAAGCGAAGTTTAAAGAAACACAAAAGTTTCAAAAAAGGCGTAAAAAAACACGGCGCAAAATGCAAAAGCACTCTGAGCCGTGAAATATTTGACATTTAATTAAATACAACCTTTATATTAAGCGATTTGCCGTCCTCACTTTCGGCAAGGATTTTTGCGCGATGTGAATCCGCAACCGCCTTGGCAACGGAAAGTCCGATGCCGCTGCCGCCGGTTTGCGAATTGCGTGAGGCATCGGGGCGGTAAAACCTGTCAAACAAGCGGGGCAAATCTTCTTTTTTGATTTCAAAATCCGTTTTATTATAAACGGAAAGCACCTTTTTTTTATCCGTTTTTTTAAGCGAAACGATAACCCGGGAACCAGGTGAAGAATACTTCATTGCATTATCGAGCAAAACGGATATAAGCGTGCATACAGCCTTTTTATCGCCGATTATATCAATGCCGCTTTCAACATTGCATTCAAGACATTTCCCGCTTGAAACGGCAACGGCTTCAAAGGGCTGCGCGGTTTGAAGCACGGCGTCCGAAAGGGAAAAATTCGCTTTGCTTTCCTTCGGCAAGGCTTCGTCCATTTTTGCAAGCATAATAAGCTGAGAGGTTAAATTGCTGAGGCGCGCCACCTGGTTTTTTGTGCTTTGAGTCCATTCCGATTCGCCGTTTTCCATTTCGATAACCTCTGTGTTTGCCTCAATCACAGTGAGCGGGGTTTTAAGCTCGTGCCCCGCATCCGTTATAAAGCGGCGTTGTTTTTCATAGCTTTCGGCAACCGGCCTGACAACAGCCTTTGAAAAGAGCACCACTAAAACAAACACCAAAAGCAAACCCGCGGCACCGATTGCAACTCCGGAAATCAAAAACGAATAAAACGAATTTAAATCCCTTGTGCAATCAAGAAAAATGCAGAGCGTGCCCGAATTATTTTGCACAAATTTATATTTATAATTGCCGGTGAAGCCCTGCTTTTTTCCTGTGGCAAAAAGCTTTTGCGCAAGCGCTTCGGCTTCGCTTTCGCTTATCGCGGCGATAAATCCCGTGTCGGCAGAAACAGCGTTTCCGTTTTCATCAAGAGCAACGGTGAAATAACGCGTTTCATAAGGCGTTTCGGCAGAAAAAGCGCCGATTTTGCTTTTGCCCTTATCCCCGGATTCGGGAACCGGCTTTTTATCCGCACCGTTTTCGGCATGCAAGGCAGGATTTTGTTTTCCGCGTTCAAACTGAGAAGCAGGCATTTTGCCGCCGTTATCTGCCAAAATCGCCATAAGGCGGTTTGCATTGTTTTGAACGGAGCTGTAATTTGCTATGTTTATTGCGCCGATTATCACCGCAAGCACTATTGTGATGGCAAGCATTGAAACGGCAATCATCTTTTTTTGAAGCTTTTTAATCATCTGTGCCCGCCTCCATAAAATAGCCTACATTGCGCGAAACTTTAATTTGAGCGTTTGAGCCGATTTTGGCAAGCTTTTTGCGAAGATTAGAGATATAAACCCAAACCGTGTTTTGCTCGGTGTCCGAATCAAAGCCCCAAATTTTTTCCAAAAATCTTTCTGCCGAAATAACTCTGCCCGGGTTTTCCATAAACATCTCCGCCATTTGATATTCCTTGTTGGCAAGCTTAACCGAGCCGAGCGGGCCGATAAGCTCAAAAGAATTTTTATCAAGCGAAATATTTCCCGTTTTAACAGTGCTTTCGGCGGTTCCGCCGCGGCGGCGAAGCATGGCCCTGATTCTTGCAAGCAGCTCCTTTGCAACAAAAGGCTTTGTTAAATAATCGTCTGCCCCGCAATCAAGGCCGAAAACTTTATCGTCAATTTCCGATTTGGCGGTAAGCAAAAGCGCGGGCACATTGTTGCCGGCAGCGCGAATTTTTTTTAGCACGGTTAAGCCGTCTGCTCCCGGCATCATTATATCAAGGATAACGCCGTCATACTCGCCGAGTTCAAGATAATCAATCGCATCAATGCCGTTATAAACAGTGTCGACCGAATAATTATTATGCCTCAATATTGCCGAAACGGCATTTGAAAGTTCTTTTTCGTCCTCTGCAAAAAGCAAGCGCATAAAATCAGCTCCGATACAAATTTCTTAAAAATTATATTAATCCGCAAACCTTAAACGAAGTTTAAAGCGCGAGGAAAAATCAAACAAACCATCATATGCGGCAAAACAAAAAAGCCCGCAATACTCATTGCGGGCACGGCGCGCACGGCAGGCAAAATCAAACCCGCCTAAGCACGCAAAATGTTTTATTTTTTGTTTACCGCGGCATATATAAGATCGGCGCAATTATCCGTGCCGATTGAGGTGCTGTTTAAGCAAAGATCATAGTTTTGGCACTTGCCCCATTGCCTGTCGGTGTAATAATTATAATTTATACGGCGGCGCTTATCCGTTTCGCGCATAAGCTTAACAGCTTCCTTTTCCGTGGTGCTTTCGTGATATTTGATAACGCGCTGAGCCTTTGTGGCTTCATCGCCGTAAATAAACACATTAAGGCAATCCGAGCGATCCTCCAAAATATAATCGGCGCATCTGCCCACGATTACGCAGGGACCCTTTTCAACGATTTCCAAAATCAGCTTGCGCTGAACCGCATAAACCTGATCCTCCATTGAAGCTCCGCCGCCGTCTCGGCTGACGAAGCCATATGAGAATATGCTTTTAAAAGGAGAATATTCTCCGGCCTGAGCCACAAATTCCTCCGCAAAGCCGGTTTTCTTTGCAACCTCGGAAATAAGCTCTTTATCATAATAAGCCCAGCCGAGCTTTTTGGCAAGCTCCTCGCCGATATATCTGCCGCCGCTGCCGAATTCACGGCTGATGGTTACAACATTATATTTCATAACGATTCCTCCCGAGGATTATTCTGTAATTATATTTTACAATTTTAAATCCTTAAAATCAAGAGGAAAAACGCGATATTATCACATTAAATCGGCAATCATATCGGCAAATTCGGTTGGATTTTCAACCTCAAGGCCGCTTACGAGGCGCGCTTCGTTATAAAGAATTTTTGTGTATTTTTCAAGCTGAGCTTTATCGTTTGCAAAAAGGTCAAACAGCTTTTCGGCAACTTTATGATCCTTATTTATTTCAAGCACAAGCTGAGCCTTAACGCCGTCGTTTGCGCCCGGCATACGGCTGAGTATTTTTGCCATATCAAGCGAAACATAGCCTTCAGAAGAGAGGCAAACGGCATGCGTGCCGAGCTGATCGGAGAATTTAACGGCAGTAAGATCATCGCCGAGCCAGCCCTTCATTTCATCAAGCATTTCCTTGGCGGCTTCGTTTTTCTCGGTAAGTGCTTTCTTTTCCTCATCGCTTGAAAGATTTAAATCATCCTTGCAGATATTTGCAAATTGCTTACCGTCATATTCCATAAGCATTTGAACGGCAAATTCATCCACATCATCGGTGAAGCAAAGCACATCAAAGCCCTTTGCCGTAACGGCTTCCGTTTGCGGCAGCAAAGCGATTTTCTCCGGTGCTTCGCCGCAGGCATAATAAATTTTCTCCTGACCCTCGGGCATATTTTCAACATATTCTTTGAGGGTTACATATTTATTATTCTTAACGGATTTAAACATCATCAAATCTTTAAGTCCGTCTTTCTCTGCACCGTAATTAGAATAAACGCCCCATTTAATTTGAACACCGAAAACGTCAAAGAACTTTTCGTATTTTTCCCTATCGTTCGTGAGCATCTTTTTAAGCTCGGATTTGATTTTTCTGTCTATCGCCTTGGCAATAATTCTTACCTGATGATCCTGCTGCAGGGTTTCGCGGCTGATGTTAAGATTAAGATCCGCGGAATCAACAATGCCCTTAACAAAGCTGAAATAATCCGGCACCAAATCTGCGCATTTTTCCATAATCATAACGCCGTTAGTATAAAGTGCGAGGCCCTTTTCATATTCCTTTGAATAAAAATCAAAAGGCGCTGCGGAAGGAATATAAATTATCGAATCAAAGGTTGCCGTGCCCTCTGATTTGAAGTGAATAACATCAAGCGGATCGTGATAATCCGTGAAGCGTGATTTATAAAATTCGTTATATTCTTCCGTGCTGATTTCGTTTTTGTTTTTACGCCACAGCGGCACCATTGAATTAAGAATTTCAACGGCGGTTTCTTCTTTATATTCGCCCTCTTTCTCGGAATCGGGAACAGAATGAGTTGTTTCCATTTTAATGGGATAGCGGATATAATCGCTGTATTTTTTAACAAGCTCGGTAATCGTGAATTGCTCAAGGAAACGGGAATAATCTTCTGTTTCCGTATCATCTTTCATATAAAGAGTAATAACGGTGCCTGCATTTTCCTTTTCGCATTCCTCAAGAGTGTAGCCGTCTGCACCCTCGGAAGTCCATTTATGCGCAACGTCCTCGCCGAAAGCCTTTGAAACAGCCTCAACCTTTTTTGCAACCATAAACGAGGAATAAAAGCCGACGCCGAATTGACCGATAACCTCAATGTCCTTTTCCTTTGCATCCTCGTTTTCGTTTTTAAAATTGAGTGAGCCTGATTTTGCAATTGTGCCGAGGTTTGATTCAAGTTCATCCGCCGTCATTCCGATACCGTTATCGGAAATTGTGAGCGTGCGCGCTTCCTTATCGGCAGAGATAAAGATTTCAAAATCATCTTTATTCATGCCGACCGAAGTATCCGTAAGCGATTTGAAATAAAGCTTATCGATAGCGTCAGAAGCATTTGAAATAAGCTCTCTTAAAAAGATTTCCTTATTTGTGTAAATAGAATTGATCATCATATCAAGCAGCTTTTTTGATTCTGCTTTAAATTGCTTTTTTCTCATTATAATTCACCCTCAATTTGAAATTAGCACTCTTTATCGCTGAGTGCTAATTATTATTATAGTACGATTTTTTCATTTGTCAACATCATAATAATTAAATCTTTTTTAACAAATCCGAGCGATGATAATTGAAAGCAATAATCCGCACAAGTAAGAAAAACGCAGGCACCCCGAAATCAATCAGAGGGTTCCTGCGTTTTTTTATGCGCTGCGTAATCAAGAAGCGCATCGCGCGAATTTTCGATTTTTCCGTTTGCTGCGAGCAGCAGCATTTCATCAAGCACGGCACCGAGCTTCCTGCCCGAATAGCCGAGTGCTTTTAAATCCCTGCCGTTTATTTTTAAATCGCAAACGCGCCAAGGCGTGCCCTCGCTCATCATTTGCAATGCCTTTTCGCGCACAAGAAAAAGCTTTTTTAATTCATCGGCGATTTTTTCCGGATTATGCGCTTTTAAATCTGCAAGGCGAGCATCAAGCAAATCAACGGTAAGCCTCGGCCCGAGCAAAACAAACCAATCGCCGATTTTAATGCCGCTAACATCGGCAACGGACTGATGCCAGCGCACAAGGGCGGTAACATCATTAAAAACTTTGTTTGAAACCTTGAGCCTTTTAAGCACCTGCTCGGCGATAACAGCGCCCACGGGTGCGTGGGTCTTAAAATGATCACGCCCCGAGGAATCCGTTTTTTTAACATACGGCTTGCCGATATCGTGGAGCAGCATTGCGAGGCGCAGCATTGAATCATTCGGCGCAAAATCAACGGCGCGAACTATATGCTCATAAACATCACAGCAATGCCAAGGTGTATTTTGGGCGCAACCGATTGCAGGCTTCAGCTCGGGAATAACAACAGTGATAACCTCGGAATAATCGCGTAAAACATTGAGCGCGTTTTTTCCGCACAAAAGCTTAAAAAGCTCGGTGCAAATACGCTCGGACGAAACATTTTTTAAAAGCCACGCATTTTTAAGCAGTGCATCGTGCGTTTCTTTTTCTATTTCAAAGCCGAGCACGGAGGCAAAGCGCATTGCGCGCATAATGCGAAGTGCGTCCTCCTTAAATTTTTTATCCGGATTTCCGACCGCACGAATTATTCCGTTTTCCAAATCATCCTTGCCGCCGAACAAATCCACCGTGCCGCGTTCGGCATTGTAAGCCATCGCATTAACGGTAAAATCGCGGCGGCGCAAATCCTCTTCAAGGCTGCGCACAAATTCCACACTTTCCGGGTGGCGGGAATCCTTATAATCCCCATCCCTGCGAAAAGCCGTGATTTCATAAGGTTTCTTATTCACAAGCGCGGTTATTGTGCCGTGCTTCAGGCCGGTTTCAATCACGCGGCAGTCCGCAAAAACAGCCTGCATCTGCTCCGGGCGCGCGCTGGTGCAAATATCCCAGTCATGCGGGAACAGGCCAAGCAGGCTGTCGCGTACGCATCCGCCGACAACGTAGGCGTCAAAGCCGTTTTCCATCAGCCTGCGCAGGATAAAATCCGCTCCAGCAGGGATTGTCAGCAAAAAAATCCTCCTCCTTTTGGGAACAACTCTATTATAATCGAAGAAACAGCGGTATGCAAGGGATTTATGTTTGATAATTGGTGCAATATGTACAAAAATCGGATAAAAATTTCTATACCGAGGAAGCAGAAAAAGAAGCTGGAAAGTTCGTGCAACCTCTTGATTTTCCGATGGGTTTCGTGGTACAATAACAGACGGTTAGCAACTGGTCGCACTGGTGGGCGGCTGCATGGGCTTCTTCTTCTAAACATAAGCCCGTGTTCCACCAGCGCACCGATACGTCTTCTGACATGATTACGCTTTCTCTTCGCAGCCTTCCAAATTGCGAAGGGACGGCGTTGCTTTGCGCTTGCATCACCAGGCGCAGGCACAGCAAGGGTGGCGGACGGCACTGACAGCTCCGGGGTGGGTTGCCTCTGAGAGGTTGGTGGACGAACCGCGTCTTTGATGGCGGACGGACAGTTC